>Ga0315277_10000548_pt1 | contig 59627 bp, 45 predicted proteins | sample YL17G05_15_MG_FD_203695 | JGI IMG/M metagenome (GOLD analysis project Ga0315277, IMG submission 203695) | Sediment microbial communities from Yellowstone Lake, YNP, Wyoming, USA - YL17G05_15 | ecosystem: Environmental > Aquatic > Freshwater > Lake > Sediment | place: USA: Wyoming | collected...
AGGCGAATGCGAGGAGAATCGACCTAGTTGATTCTCTCATAGTGCCATCTCCTTGGAAGTACAACTTGCGCGATGCAGGCTAACGGCCTCGAGCTATGCTGCCCGGCGGCCCGGGCCTGGCTCATTCATTGTAGGGCAACTCCGCAGGCGAGGCACCAGCGCCTTTCCGCTCGCCAGCCGGGTCAGCTTCGGCGGGTTGTTGGGCGGCAGTCACAGAACAACCTCTTCTTCTCCAAACCACAGGCAAAGATGTCTTGTTCAAGGCCGGATGAATCATTCAAGCTAGTCCAGGTCCCAGACCTTGAGATTGTCATACTCGGCGATGCAATAGCCAGGGTACCAGAGGCCAAAATAGAAACCCGGGTCGGGAGGGCGGACAGTATCCATAACATAGGTCATGGGTTCGCCATTCAGGTACACCGCGATTTCCGGTTCCCTGGAAATGAGGGTGACGGAATAGACACCGCTGGCGCTCAATGGGAGTGGACCATTCGTGGGCATGCCAGCCGGGAATGGGAGATCATCCTGATCTTGGTAAATGGAATAAAGACTCCATCTACCATTCTGCAACCCGAATATCCTGCCCGGTCCATCCGCGCCCCCGCGCCACTGTATCGTTGCCTCACACCCGTGGATCAATCTTTGGGTGTTCACATCAACCTGCACGACAAAGTTGGTAAATTCGGTTCTCGGAACTCTCACATTATCTACACCCTGACCTACTCCCCCACTCAGTGCAAGGACACCATTGGAAATATCCAAAGAAGCGCCTGGACTTGAAACCCACCCCGACGATCCCCGTGAGAAATCATCCTGAAACTCGGGCGCGCGATCCTGGATAGCAAGCAGGATCGGGTGACCAAAGCTTGCCACCAAAGGATGAGGCGTGGCAGTGGGTGCCGGAGTAGCAATAGGTGGGGGGAGAATAGAGTCCAGGTTCCAAACGCTGAGATTATCGTACGCCATTGCGGAGTCGATTCTGCTATCCGCATGGTTGAAGAAAGTCAATTCGATACCGTTCGATGGAGGTCGACCAATGTCGTTGTGATATGCCAAAGGAATGTTGTTCATATAGACAGCGAATTCTGTTCCCCTGGAAACAATCGTGATCGTTACCGGCTTCGACATGTCAACCAACTCTGATCCAGATGCAAATAGCGGGAATTCCGGACGGTCGTTTCGCGAGAGACTCCAGCTACCATCATTATCTAGTGTGAACACTTCACCCACACTATCATATTGACGCCACCATACACCAGCCGATATCCGATCCTCCAATTCCAGAAACTTCACATCTACCTGCAATACGAAGTTGTGAAGAGTCATTTCCTTATGGATGGCAATGGCGTTTTGCTCCGCAACAGCGCCCATCGTCATGACACCATTTTCGATCTCGACCGTTCCATCACCATGTCCGGTAATGAAGACCCATCCGGTATCTGGTTGCGAGAAGTCATCGTGAAAGTCTGGGGGGCGATCCTGGATAGCAAGCAGAAGTGGTTCAACGAAACCTGTCACCCAGGGGGCCGGCGTGGCAGTCGGTGGAGGGGGATCCAGGTTCCAAATGCTGAGATTGTCGTACGCAATTGACGCAGTGCCCTCATTCTCAGAACTCACTGCCAACTCCAAATGGATACCGCTGGCGGAAGGGCGACCGATGTCGTTGTGGTAGGCGAGAGAGATGTCGTTCAGATAGACGGCGAATTCTGTTGCTTTGGATACGATTGTGATCGTTACCGGCTCCGACAGGTCAACCGACAGTGATCCCGTAGCAAAAGAGACCGGGCATTCCGCAAAGTAGCACGTAAGGCTCCAGTTGCCTTCATCGCCTAATTGGAACACCTCACCCCCACCTTTGTCATCCCCTCTCCAGACTAGATTGACCCCTCTCTGCGCATCGAGTTCTAGAAAACTCACATCTACCCGCAATACGAAGTTGTGGAGGATCATTCGGGGATGGCTGGCATATGCGAATTGTCCCGGATCGGTGCTCATCATCAACACACCATTCGCAATCTCTATGCTTCCGCGATCCGGGACAGGGGCGGTCCAAAAGTCCCAGCGCGTTGATGTCTTTGAGAAGTCATCCCGAAAGTCCGGAGGGCGATCCTGGATGGCAAGGAGGATGGGGCCCGCGAATGCCGCTATTGGATCCGGCGTTTCTCGTGGTTGTGGTGTTTCTGTGGCAGGAGGGACGGAAGGGAGAGTCGGCGAAGGATTGCCTGCTGGAACGCAAGCGGTGAAGACAGCGGTGATCAACAATCCTGCCACCAGCGGTCCGATCTTGGGGCGTGTCGTCTTCATGATGATGCTCCCATTTCCCTGCAGCCTGGAGCTGCCCAACGGCTGAGCCTAGCCGCGCGGCGGTAGCGGCGCAGCTTCTATTCTAGAGCCATGTGGCTGACACGCGAGAGCGGCCTCCATTGGTGGCGGAAGCAGTGGCCGCCCCACACGAGGCGACCATCTCTCCCAAGGCCTCCTGAATTGTTTGCTTGTGACTCGCGCAACAGAGCTCCGTCCCTTTTGATGGAGCAGCGCCCCCTGCCGCAGCCGGTCCACAGCGTGGCGTTCATAGGTTAGGTCCTATCGCCGCTGATCCGGTCATCGAGGCCAATCTAATGCACGCGTGACCTACCTTCTTTTGTCGCCTGTAAGCTCGACCTTGCGCAGCCCCACTCCGCGAAAGTTGATTGCCCATCGCATCAATTGAACCCTATCCCCTTCTCATAATACACATGATGGAGTAACATGGGCAAGTGCGACCGCCGGCTACATTCACCGTGATGCTTGGTGGCCCCAAGGGCACGTGAGCCGAAGGGGCTGAGCCGCACGAGGAGAAATCGTCGCCTTTCGAGAGGGGTGCCGCCAACCGCACAACAGAAACCGCGAGCAAGAAGAGTCGCTTTATTCGCCAAATCACCGACGGCGTCATCGCTGAGAATCAGGGAAAAGCAAGGGGCGCGGGTGATCTGAGAGTCGCCCTATTCCCAAGCAAGGATTCGCGGGTTCGCCCGCCCAGGCCGCGGGCCAGGAAATCCCGTCACCCGCTCTCACAGCCAAAACCAAGCGCATCCGGCCTCCGATGGGAGGCCGGATGGCGTCTAGGACACTTGCTCTCCAGGCAAGGATTCGCCGGACCAAATCCCATAACCCGGGGATTCCGCTACAAATGAGCTGACCCCTGCAAGTAGCGCCCGTCCAAAGAAGATGACTTCCACGCGAGAGTCGCTTTATTCCGGACTTTCTATCAGCCCCGCCTGGCTGTGCCGTCGGAGCGGATGCGAAGCGCAGACAGCAATGGCGGCGCAGAGAGCAGACGTGGTCAAAGGTGTTCGGAGGTAGCGCGAACAAGTCGTCTGATCTCAGCGATGGTATATTCGGCGTGAGGGCCAATGTGATGCTCGAGGTCGTCCCACCGTTCGGCTTGGTCGCCAACGTGGGTCGCACGTGCACGAGCGAGAACCGGCCGGTGTGCCTCGGGTAACCGGTCGAGCGCCCAGGCTGCGGCGGCGTCCTTCGAGCGAATGACGCCCGTCGCGACCGTGCTCCAGATGCGAGCGAGCGTCAGGACCACATTCCGTGTGTCAGAATCAATATTGCCTTGAAGCCTGTCGATGTCGCCTACCATCGCCTTGATCAGGTCGTCGTTGGGCACGGGATCAAAGATCTCAGCGGGCGGCGGACCGAGCAAGGGCGTATTCGCCAGCATGACCATTGTGATCAGCGTAGCCAGATCGGGGTTGACCGTCGTCGGCCATGGCTCGACGTTGCCGCTCTCGAACTCGCTCCGCAACCAGTCCCCGTATTGGAAGTCGAAGCTCGGCGGATACCGCCACGGCTTGATTTCGCTCTGGACCACGATCGTCAACTCGATACGCCGCCACATCCCATGCGGAGTCCTCCGCCCCGACGCGGCGAGCAGACCTTGGACGAGACGCTGCTTTTCCGCGCGCGTTGTCCGCCGCTTCGACACCACGAGCACGTCGAGGTCGCTCTCTGGTCGCAGGCCGCCGAACACCGCCGACCCGAACATGTAGACGGCGACTGCGTCCGAATCGAGAACGGCGCGTACAAGGGCCAAGGCGCGATCAATTTGCTGCTGGTCAGCGGCGTTCAGCACCTTTAGCCATCCTCCTTCCGGCCGCTCGCGGGGACCGGCGTGCCTCAGGACCCGGCGATGGCCGCCCAACGGCCTCGAGCCAAGCTGCCCGGCGGAGGCGGGCAATCCCTCTCCACTCTACCGCCGCCGGGCGGGCAAGACAAGCAACTGCATGGGTTCAGTACATGTGAGACAGTGCTGGGCCAGCTGGGGGTGGCGAGCCCGAATGTAGTCGGCCGGGGGACGCCTGTCAAGCGCCCGGTGCGGGCGGATGTGGTTGTGGATCCTCTGCCACCGCGAGAGCGCGTGGCTGAGCGGCCTAAGGCTGAGGTCTCCCAATGGGTCCTCCTCTTCCGAGTGCCCCTTTCAAGGAGATGTCTTAGAACTCCAACCTTCTCTGTGCGAAATACCCTTCTATTGCTCGCTCGAGGCGATTCTTTACAGGCATCAAGACGGCAATGCCCGCAGCGATGGAAATGAGATGCAACAGTCCCGATCCTTCCCCAACAGTTTCCCCGACATAAGTCACCAGGATGTGCTCGGTGAAGCTGTACACGAATATGAGAAGCCCCGCCAAGATCGAATACTGAGTCCCCTTCTTGACAATCACGGTGATGTCAAAAAGCCGGTCCTTGATGATGGCCAGACCGATAATAGATACAAAGACATCGTTCAGGAACATGCCCAAGGGCAGCAGCAAGGATGCATCGACTCCCATCGTTACGAGAGCCTTGACGACCGCGAAGGTGATCGCCAACAAGCCCGAAATCACGTAGGCGTAGTGGCGACGTTCCAGCCGAGAAGTCGCTCTTCTTGCACTCTTGAACAAAAGCCAACATGCTGAGAGGTTGATCCCAAACCAGAACACGAAGACCATTGGATCCAGGGGTGTTGGGGCGACGCGGAAAATGCTACCCCAATCGTATGTGTATACTCCTTCGATCCGATAAACCGTCCCCGTAATGATTGGCACCCATGTCGCGGCAGTGGCAACCCACACTAGCGCGATGGCCCATTTGACCGGACGTCCAGTGTATAGATTGGCGAAGTGAAAGACCAGGGCTGGTATGAAGATGCACGGCAGTATGGCGATGCGCCCGATGAGATCCAGCTCTTCCACATGGGCATTTCTGATCATGGTGAGGAAGATGCCCAGATCCCAGATCGCGCAAATGAGCAGGAACGCCGCAAATAGGTATTGATATGCCTTCCTTCCCCGGGAAACCACCAGATACAGAATCGTGCTTGTGAGAAGGAATCCCACGCCTGACTCAATGGCAGTGAGAGGCACTATGATTGGAGTCACGTGGATTGCCTCTTGGGTGTTTGTAGCCTCATGGACTGGATGGGTATTTCCTCAATGAGCTCGTCGCCTAGCGGCCTCGGACTGCCCGCCCTGGCCCGCCGAGGTGCCACGCGGCATGCATGACACCTATTCTACGACCTCGTGGATGGCTGGCAAGTCCTGCCTTGGATGCATGTGAGACATTCTCGGGGGAGGTTGGGAGTGACAGACATGAATAGACCCAACACTGTCGCGCCTGTCAAGCGGCCGGTTTGTCCGGCCATGGAAGTCCGCCCCGGATCCGCAGCCCGATGACGCCATAGCAGGAATCCACCGATGAGCATGCGTCTCGGGCGAGTTGAAAGCTGTCCTCTTCCCAAGCAAGCATTCGCGGGTTCGAATCCCGTCACCCGCTCTCGAAGCCGAATACAAGGCCGCCCGGCGTCCGACCAGGAGGCCCACATTGAAAGCGAATCCTTTATTCGGAGGGTCAGAGCACATGCTCTGACCCTTTCGCTTGCCGCCATCCGACTCACCCGGGCACGTACCAATCGTGCCCAGCGCCACAAATACAGCTGCCGGCTCCAAGAGATGGTGCCGGCAGCCGGATATCATCGTAGTAGCCCGGCGAGCTGCCGTTCCACGTGCCGTGGCACAGCAAGAGAGAGTCAAAGTCGCAGATCGAGAGGATCTGCGACTTGCTTATTGAACCGTAGACCTCCGGGCTGGTAGCCTGGAGGCGCGCGGTTCAACGAGAGGCTCCTGCCGGCCCGCATGGGTGCAGTACTGTCACTTAGGGGGTGATGCCGGTGACATTGCGGACGGGGGACCGGGCGCAGTCAGCGTCATTTCTCCTGCCCCGGCAGCATGCCTCTTCCAAGTCGATTGTTCCAGCGATGAAGGCCGTGACCTTCACGACGTTTGCGTCGCGAAAGGATCGCGCGATGTGACAGTTGGCTGGATTGTTGAGCAAGCCGTTGGAACATCCCGGTTTGGGACGGTGTTTGTCGGCCTGGCATCAACTGCTCCGCTCAGCCCCAAAGTCTCCCATGCGCGTCGGCTCTCCATTCCTGATTGGACGGCCCATCACTCTCCGCGAAAGATGACCCTCCCTGCGCACTTGTGCCGGCACCTGGCGCCGGCCACATGCGATGTCAACAATCCCGGCAGCGATGGCCATCTTCCGGAAGGATTCGATACCTCGCCAATGGCATGGGCCCCGCAGGATTAAGACCATTTCACGTGTGACCCAGCACGCAGCAGACCATTCAAGAAACAGAACTTGCCAGCCCACCCGAGCTCGAGCTGATCGCCTTGCCCCCCTTCGACCGGTCGGCGACAAGGGCCTTGGCCAGCGTCACAGCGCGGCTGGCGTCCGCCGCGTAGCCATCTGCACCAATTTCCCTGGCAAAGACATCGGTGACTGGGGCCCCACCGACCATGACCTTTACCTTGGATCGCACGCCCAATTCATCAAGGGCTGCTATGGTGGCCTTCATGTTCTGCATGGTTGTCGTAAGCAAGGCCGACATGCCCACCAACTGGGGCTTGTGGATCAGCACTGCCTTGGCGAACTCCTCCGGTCCGACATCGGTTCCCAGATCAAGGACCTCGAACCCTGCCCCCTCCAGCATCATGCCGACCAGGCTCTTGCCAATGTCGTGCAGGTCACCTTTGACCGTCCCCAGGACAACCTTCGCCGCAGCTTGCACCCCGGCTTGTACCAACCGTGGCTTGAGCAAAGTCAACCCGGTCTGCATCGCGCGGGCGGCGATGAGCATCTCGGGCACATAGAATTCGCCTCGTTCGAAGCGAACGCCAACCTCCGCCATTGCATTGATCAGTCCCTCCGAGAGAACACGCTCTGGTGGTATCCCTGCCTCAAGGGCCTGTGTGACCAGTTCCCTTACCTCGTCCCTGTGTCCATTGAGTACCATTTCATTCATCTTCTGAAGCAGTGGGTTCATCCGAATTCTCCTGTGGTGAGTTACTTATGGCGCACCAACCCTGACGAACTCAGGCGGAAGGAGTCGAGATTACTCACGCTGTGTCATGCCAGCAAATGCGGGGCACATCAACTCGGTGCACTTGGACCCACGACGCAACCTGGATGATCCCGCACCCGTTCTCAGCGCGTGCGTACTCTGGAGATGACAGGGCCACCCATCCGGCGTTGTGTGTCCACAATTCGCAAGCGTCTTCGTCCGATTCTCCCAGAGCAAGCATTTGCAGGGTGACAGTTCCTTCCGCCGTGTCGTACCGACAAGGAGGGTTGGGTCACCATTGCCTCAACCTGTGTCTTTGAGACTGCTGACTAAGGAATCGAGTTGTCCAACAATCGGACCCATTCGAGCCTCCTTAGCACAGAGTTCTCTTTCATAAGTATCTTCAGTCTGTTGGCGTGGTTGGCCCGCAAGTCGCCGCATTCCATTTCCTGAGGGAGTGAGTGCCGGCGTCAACGCTCAGCCCTGGCGCCGAAGGCCATCGTCGGACGTTCGAGGCTGCGGCCTTCGCCTTCGAGACAACTGCCTTGATGCTTGACCCTGACTCAGCGTTCGCTTCCGCCTATGCGACAGGAGCGACGGGTGGCACCGCCAATTGGTCTTTCTTTCGGCTTCGAGGTAAGGACCCCTAGACTGGCAGGTTGAGTGCGATTGCCCGCCTAGAAAGGGGCACAGCTTGAGATGCTCGCCCACTTTGCAGGACAGCGGATCCTGCCGGATTGCCACCGTGACGAGGCGATTTGACTGAGAAGTGTTCATCACGACCTGGTGGACAGGCGATGCACTATTCCGCGCGTAGCCTCGTAGAGTTCGAGGTAGTCTCCGTAGTAGTCATCATACGTGCGATGAACATCTTCTCGCGGATGCAGCTCACGCGCGACGGAGGTCCACCCCTTGATTCCGGAGCGCTTGAGGAGACCAGAAGCCAAGCCCGCCAAGAATGCATCCCCGTAGCTTGCTCCGATAGTTGTCGCAGGGACCACCTGGCTTACCCCAGCCACATCTGAGACTATCTGCAGCCAATCCAGACTGAGTTCCACCCCCAACTGCAACGATCCTTTTCGGCGCGGCCCCTATCGACTCGAATGTCTCCAGGTTGTGGCGGATGCCGTAACCTACGCCCTCGAGAATCGCCCGGTACAGTTCCTTGCGCGTATGCGAGAGTGACAAGCCTGCAATAACACCTCGGGCCAAAGGATCGTTAATGGGTGTACGTTCACCGCTGAAGTACGGCAACACGAGAAGCCCGCGCGCGCCGGGGTTGACCGACGCAGCCTCTGCGAATAGGCTTGCGTAAGCAGTCTCTGGCCGCAGCTCCGCTGCCAGGTTGTCGCGGAACCATCGCGTCAGCGAACCTGTGGTTGCCATCCCTGCCGCCAGGTTGTACTGTCCGCGGAAAGCCCCAGCCACTGTCCACAATCGGCGATCGGGAACAGGTTCCGCCAGGACAAGGATAGAAAAAGGCCGTACTGCCATACATTATCATCAGGTCACCCAGGTTCACCACGCCAACACTTATCGCCTCAGTGAGAGCATCCACTCCCCCAACGGCCACCGGCGTCCCCGGCACCAACCCGGTTTCATGTGCACCTATCTCCCCTACTTCGCCCGCAACTTCATCGCACCAGGCAAGGCGAGGGAGCATTCCGATGTCAAGTAACTCAGAAGAGTACCGTTCGGACCACTCCAGGGTCCCAATAGCCATTAGGGGCATGAAATGGCTTGCCGTGTGGCGGTCCATCACCTTTTCACCGGTCAGTCTGTACACCAAGTAGCTTGAGGCCGTTGTGACGTGATTAACCTCCGCCCAGAGTTCGGGCTCATTTCTCCTCATCCACAGGATCTTCGGGCCGACAGCCTGACTGCTGAACTCCATTCCCGAGAACGCGAAGACGGTTTCGGATCCGATACGTTCGGTCAAATACGTGATCTCTGAGGTAGCCCGAGTGTCCACGCCATAAAGTATGCCAGGGCGCACTGGCAAGCCCTTCTCGTCTAGGGCCACGAGACACGGACCGATAGCACTCAAGGCCACTCCGCCGACATCCTGCGGCCGGTAAGGCGATCCGTCGAGCAGGGCTCGACAGACTCCGACCACGTCCTTCCACCAGATCAGGTCAGCATCCTGCTCAGCCCATCCCGGCCGGGGAATGTCCATGCCATGCCTTATGGTCTGTGTCTTCAGCACGCTTCCATTGGGCCGAACGAGGACACCTTTCGTGCTGTACGTTCCAACGTCAATTCCCAGGAGAAGTTCACCCATCAGAGACTCGCTCGTGTCAATCCGCAGAGGTGTACCCGGACTCCCAACTCAGCAAACATCGCTGCCTTTACCGCCAACAACTGATCTGCCGTCTCCCCTGTCGGCGCATAGACTACACTGACATGATTGCTGCGGTGTCTCGCCATCATCTGATCTTGAGAAACACCGTGCAACACGGCATGCATGATCGGCCATTGTGGGGTGGTCAGCTTCCATCTACGCTGGGTCTCCGCCATCGGCATCTCAACGACAGTCGCCCGCCCCAGGTCGATATGAAGCTCCCCGCCCTCTATGAAGACTCGGCTCCAGACAATCGAACCTGGCTTGCACACCCCCTTCAGGGTGCCTCCGCCGCGTGGGAAGTACATTGGCGGCTGTCTCTCACTTGAGGCGCCGGCATATCCACCGATGAAGTGCGAGGCCGGAGCAGCTCCCGAGATCATGAAGGTCCACACAAAGTCATTGATTCCGGCACCCCTGAACCATGCGCCCCAACGAATATCATGAAGCGTTGTTGCGGGATCCACACCCATGGCACTACATACCCTGTTTGTGATCAGCGCATCCAATCCAGCACATTCGTCTACCTCATTGAAATGGGGCAAGGCGCGCCCGGGATAGAGCTCCTCCCCGGTTCCGGCCTGGTACACAGGAGGGCGCTCGACGTTGTTCAAGAGTCCCTCGGCTAGATCGGACGCGGGCGCCATGTCTTTCAGCCCCTGCTGGTACTGAATGCCGATTGCATCGCACCCGAACTCGTGCGCCATGCGCACCGCGGCGATATACATCTTCAGTTGGTCGAGTATCTGGTCTTCGGTGAGATCCGATTCCGGAATTGTCCCCGTCACGAACTTCATCCCCTGCTCGCTCAACCACTCTCGGGAGTCGCGCGCCTCCTCATCTGAGACAAGCCTCATCGCGGCGACCAACGCAGACTGGCTCAGCCGCTCCTTGTACACACCAACCTCGTTGAGAAGATCGTCCTCAACGATGGCGTTGTACATCCCCATGCATCCTTCGTCGAAGACGCCAAGTATCGCTTTTCGTGTTCTCAGGTCGCTCGCCAGATGCCGGCCGAGCTGCCGCGCCGACGAACCCAGTAGCGACAGGTCGAGGTCGCGCACATGACTTGCATCATGTGTGATCTCCCCCCGTTCAACCCACTGCCGGATCCCATGAACGAAGTAGTCGTCCGAGAACTTCTCACTCCAAATCGTGCTGAACTTCACGTCCTTCTTCACGAGACAGGCATTCAGATTCAGCAACCCCACGAGTCCAGGCCACTCCCCAGACCAGTTGGCTACCGTGAGGATAGGCCCGCGATGGTCCTCCAAACCCGCCAGGACGTGATAGCTGTACTGCCAGACGGCCTCGGCCACAATGACGCGAGAGTCCTTTGGGACCGACTGGAAGACATCCATTCCCATGCGTTGCGACCAGATGAAGCCGTGACCAAGCCCTTTGTCGTAGGCATGCGCTCGGTGGACAGTGATCCCTTCCTCGACCACCGCTTTCGTCAGTGCACGCTCCATTGCCGCTTGTGCTGGCCAGCATTCCTGGTTTGCCGACAGTCGAAGATCGCCGCTCGCCACAAGGATGGCGCTCCTGGAGTCGCGAGGTGGCTCTTCGCCACCGGAAAGTGCCAATTCACGTGGCATTTCATTCTCCCCTTTCATCTGCGCTCCAATGTCCCCCCTTCTTGTTTGCGCAGCAGTGCGACAAAGCACTTTAAGCGGTCGATGGTCTCGGGCAATCCTTCCGCATGACTTGCGCCCCAAGGCCCAACCCATCATCACCGTGCAAGAATTCTCTGTTGGCGTCTTTCATCACCGCAATCAACCTTGGGGTTGGGCCACAATTGACTTGCGCTTCGGACTCTTCGGGCAGGGACTAGCCGAGCTCCCGGCGATCTAGCGTTGGCCGGCTTAGGAATGGGAGGTGAGGCTCGATTTGACACCAGTATGATGCAAGTGCAATCTCGACGTGGAGTGGACGATGTCGTCTCTCACGCTTCAATGAGGAGCGCCAGCCCAGAGTTAGGGACACTCTGATCGTCGCGCACAAACACGGCATCCAGAATCATTTCTACTTTGTGCTTCTAGATAAGGTGGTCGAGCCGGCCGAGTGGGCTCTTCCTAATTCCTCTCCCCGAGGGGCCCGCAGCTTCATCGGATATCCGGGATAACCCGGTCCCCGAGTCGCTGGAGCGACGGCTCAGGGCCTCGTTACTCCGGGCTGACCAGAATCTTGAGATTCCTCTCCCGGTGCTGGATGAGCTCCTCGAAGCCCTTTTCGACAAGGTCCTCGAGTTCGATCTTGCCGCTGATCATGGGGTCGGCTTGGAACTCCTTGTCCGCCATCATTTGAATCGCACGCTCGAATTGCCCGTATCCACCCATGCTTCCCATAACGGTCTTCTCACCAAAGAGCAGGTCCGTGAAATCCAGCGGGCTGGGGCGAGGGAAAACCCCCATGACCACTAGTCTGCCCCGACGTCGGGTGATCCGGCCCGCCAGCTGGCCAGTGGACTCGATCCCGACGCATTCCATGACAACATCTGCTCCCCCACTATCCGTGAGGCGACGCACCATCTCCACTACGTCGTTTTCAAGGGGGTTGATCACGTCTGTCGCGCCGAGCACCTGAGCAATCCCTTGACGCCTCGTAGACGGCTCAATGACGATCCGCTGCCCAGCCCCTGCAATCCTTGCTGCCTGAAGTACCATGAGACCAATCGGTCCCGCTCCCACGATCGCAACGGAATCGCCAGGGTGGACCTCCGCCTGCAGGATGGCCCGCACAGTGGCCGCCCATGGTTCGACCATCGCTCCAGTCTCGTCCGACACTGAGCCAGGCAAGCGGTAGCACATATATTCGTACACGTTGAGGTAGCGCGCAAAACCACCCCCGTGCCACGAGGAGCCCAGGAAGGCGACGCGCTCGCACAGCCCCATCAACCCTGCCTTGCACCAGCGGCACTCCAGGCAGCCGATAATCGGACAAAGTGCCACCCGGTCTCCCACTGTAACCCGATTGACCCCCTCCCCCACTTCGACGACTCTGCCCGATAACTCATGGCCCAGAATGACCGGGGTTTGAACCCCCGTAAGAGGATGAGGCCTCTCCGCTGGGAGGTAGACGGGTCCGCTCCAATACTCATGGAGGTCCGTCCCGCAGATTCCACACCAAGCCACTTCAACTTTGACCTGGGCCGCTGGCGGACGCCCGGGCTCGGGGACATCTTCGATCCGAACATCCTTCTGACCATGCCACACGGCAGCCTTCACGGGGCACCTCCCATGGTCCGATATTGGACTTGTGCAAGAAAGCTTCTTAGCAGATTCTTGAACGCTGGGTAGCGGTGAATGAGTGCATGGCGCGACAAAGACGTGCACGTGCGCAGATCCGGTGCCCGTGTCCGGTGACAACCATGGGTGGTCCAGGGAAGCCTATGGGCCTCTGCGACCCTTGGCCTTCAGGACTTCCCGAGCAGCCCGGACGACGTGCTCGGCAGTCATCCCGTAGCGCGCCAGAAGATCGTTGTACCCGCCCGACTCGGCGAAGCAATCGCGGAGGCCGACGCGTCGGACGGGTATCGGGCAACCTTCGACAACCACCTCGGCGACTGCACCTCCCAGGCCCCCGAGGATGCTATGTTCCTCCGCGGTCACGAGCGCTCCGGTCTCGTTAGCCGCCCGAAGCACGCTTTCGGCATCGAGGGGCTTGAGCGTGTGGACCTCAATGACTCTCGCGTCAATCCCTTCTCGGGACAGAGTTTCGGCGGCTTCCAGGCAGGAACCCACCAGCATGCCGGTGCCGATGAGGGTCAGGTCAGCGCCCCCCCGTAAAGTCATCGCCTGACCGATGCGTGGCGAGTATTCATCTCCGAAGAGCACGGGAACCTCATTTCGGTTCAGGCGAAAGAACACCGGACCGCCCCATTCTGCAACTTGAGGGAGAAGCTTGGTGACTGCCACGGGATCGCTGGGAATTACGACAGTCATTCCGGGGAGGCTGCGCATAATGGACAGATCCGTAATCGAGTGGTGGGTGGGCCCGTCGTACGAGTCCGAGAGACCCGCGAAAGCCCCTATGAGCTTCACATTCGCGGCACCATAGCATACCGTGGTCCGCACCATTTCCAGAGCCCGGGTAGACAACAAGAACGCGAAAGTGTTGGCAAAAGGGATCATCCCTTCGTAGGCGAGTCCAGCCGCCACGTCGATCAGCGCTTGCTCGGCGATGCCCACATCGATGAAGCGCTCCGGATACGCCTCCTGAAATTGGAAGCTGTAGTCCGAACTGGAGACATCGGCCGAAAGGACCACGACGTCCTCACGCTGGCGTCCGAGCTCCACCAGCGCCTCGCCATATGCCTTGCGCATGGAGGATGAAGCCATCATTGAAGAGGCTCGCCTGCGAGTTCTCGCATGGCCCTCTCATACTCCTCTCGTTGGGGCGGAGTCCCATGCCACCGGTGATCGTATTCCATGAAGCGGACACCTTTGCCTTTGGTGGTGCGGGCCAGGATGACGCTCGGCCTCGCATGAATTTCATCGGCCCGGTCGAGCGCGTCGAGCACTTCTCGCACATTGTGCCCGTTGACCTCCTGGACGTACCAGGCGAAGGCTTCCCACTTGTCACGCAGAGGCTCGGTGGGCAGCACATCGGCCGTGGCCCCTGTCTGCTGCACACCATTGCAGTCGACCACGACGCACAGGTTGCCGAGGCGGTACTTTGAAGCGACCAGAGCACCTTCCCACACCACACCCGCGTTCAGTTCGCCGTCTCCGACCAGCACATAGACCCGCGCCTGTGAGGCCCGCGCCGATGGGGCGGAGACCGAAGAAGGTTTCTGGCCTCCCCTGCGCAACGCCAATGCCATTCCCGCGCCCACCGCGATCCCATGCCCTAGAGGTCCGGCGGAGATCTCAATCCCGGGTAGCTTGAGACGGTCGGGGTGACCCTGCAGGCGGCTGCCTATCTGACGAAAAGTACAAAGCTCCTTCTCGGGAAAGAAACCGCGACGGGCCAGAGCTGCATACAGCAGAGGACTTGCATGCCCCTTGGACATCAGAAAACGGTCGCGTTCTGGCCAGGTAGGCCTTCCAGGATCGAGGCGGAGATGGTGGAAGTAGAAGGAGGCGACGATTTCCGCCGCCGAGAACGAACCGCCGATATGGCCGCTTTGGGCCTCATAGACCATGGTCAGGACTTGGCGGCGCAACCAGTTGGCGGTTTTGCTGATGTCAGCGACGAGTGCCTCGGGATGGTATGCCATGTTCGCCTTTCCCTTCCGGCCCGTATAGGAGAGGAGGCCAAGGCGGTCTCGCCGCACTCAACCTCTGCTCACACGCCTCATCCCGTTTGCGACAGACGAGACGGGGAGGGCGACCGCATCCCGATGAAGATGCGAATGCGAGTCGACCGTGGTCGTATCTGGAGCACCGCCTGGGACTTCGTGGTAGGTTGCCGGACGGCTCTGGATTCACTGCAGGCTCTCTCGGATGAAGGAGGTTGCAGATCGTGTCACCGATCTCCGATCAGGATCGGTCAGCCGCTGCCCTGGTCCCACGCGCATGCCCTGTGCTGACCGTTGCCTGCGGTATTGTTCCCTCTCCGCCATCCGGGCGTCCTTGCCGGGACGATCTATTGGGCGCCCCGGCCTCCCCCGGCCGGAGGAGGCCGAATGAGCTGAAGGAGCTCGCCCTGTTGCGTGCTCGGTCTGCATGGACCCTTCTCGCCGCGGCTCAGGTGAACAATGGCAGTCCCTGCGTGTCCACGTCCAGCAACTCGATCGCGCCAAATTCGTCCTCGGTAACGTAGATCTTCTTCTGCGGGTCCGGACCGAAGGCAATATTGCTGGGAAACCGGCCCCGGGTCTGGATGCGATGCGCAACTTTCCCTTGCGGTCCCAGGACAGTCACATCCTGCTGACCGTAAACAGTTACGTAGAGGTGTCCATTCCTTCCGAATTTCATGCCGTCCGGCCCCTTGTATCCCGGGGGAGCCGACGGATCAATCACATTGCCAAAGACCTGCCGGGGGCCCACACGGCCGTCCCGCCACCCGTATCGGTAGACGGCTCCCGTGAGGGTCTCATTGACGTATAGGTGGTTGTCGGGTCCAAAGGCGATCCCATTGGCAAAGCGAATTCCCGCGTCCAGCAGAACCACATCCTGGGAGCTTCTGCCGACTTTGTGCACCCGGCCATCCGGCTGGACCCTCTCGTAATCCGGCCTGATGCGTCCCTGCGGCGCAAACTCCTCAATGGAGATTCCCGAATCGGTGAGATAGATCTCTCCGTCTGGGCCCAGGCATAGGTCGTTGGGGAAGAGGAAAGGGGATCCCTCACACTGGGTCGCCCATACCTCGACCGTCCCATCCAGTGATAGCCGGAGGAGAGCGGGCTGGAGCGACTCGGCAACCCAGATGAACCCGTCCCGGTCCACCGCGAGACCATTCGGCCGACCGGTCTTGGCTATGATCCGCTTCTCCCGACCATCCGCGCTTACGTGCGTCACGCAGCCTCGATCCTGCCCCATCTCAACCACCAGCCAGCTTCGGTCCGGTAAGACAACGGGGCCCTCGGGTGCGCTCAAGCCGGTCGTGAAGTCCATCAGCTTGCCTCCTCCACTGTAGGCGGTGTGCCCATTTGGCCGCATCTCCTGAGCAGATTCGGCACGCTGCGGCGCGCGTCAGCCAGCCTGATTCGCTTCCGCGGTGGAAACATACCAGGTCGACTCCTGCAGGCCCCGGGCAGCCAGGAACTCCTGCTGAATCCTGCGGGCGTGCTCGAGATGAATCTCCATGGCGCGGCGTGCCCCCTTCGGATCGCGGGCGCTTACCCGGTCGAGGATCCGGCGGTGATCAGGCATCACCTCATCGTGGAGATCGGGATACTCCTGGACGAGGAGGCGCACATCGAGCATCAGATCCTGAATTGAGTCGATGAGGATGCTGAGAAGGGGATTGTGGGTGGTGCGAGTCAAAGCGGCATGGAACTGGGAATCTAGCTCCGCGAAGCTTCCCCGCTCATTGCTGGCCTTCTCCATCGCTTCCAAAATGCGCTTCAGCTCTGCCAAATCCTCCTCCCCGGCTTGCATCGCAGCAATCTCGGCGATCTCAACTTCCAAGATGCGGCGAACCTGGTGTATATGGTCGAGAGAGATGCTGGCCTTGCCGCTCGAAAGCAACAGGCTCAGTGGCTCACTGATCTGCGTGCTGGACACCTCGCGCACGGTCGTGCCCACCCCCGGCCGCGTCTCAAGAAGGCCTTTGCTCACAAGCATTCTCACCGCCTCCCGGAGAACCGTCCGGCTGACGCCGAGTTGTTCACATAGCTCTCGTTCCGATGGCAGTTTCATCCCGGGAACGAGCTGCTTCTCAAAGATCAGTCCTTGAATCTCATTGACGACCTGCTCAACCAATGGAGTTCTGGTTCCGATGTTCCTGAACACTGGTGGCATGTCGATCTCCCACTCTCCCTCTTGGGTCAAGTGCTCGTCCGTCCGGCGGGCATCGCCCCCGTGCGCTCGGAGAGAGAACAGATCCCGGGGGGAGGCTTGAGAACGGTTAACCGAAACGTCATCACAGTCAGATCGCCTCCCGGACCTAGGCCTCAGAACCGCGCAGCCTCAATGAGGGTTTGGACCGTCGACAGAAAAACGGCTGCCTGGGCGCCGTCCAGACTCCGGTGATCCACCGTAAGCGTCAGGGCCATCAGGGGACGCAACGCCATGCTGCCGTCGGGGAGACCCGCGGGCGTGGCACGAATCCGCCCAACCGCAAGGATTGCACTCTGGGGAGGGTTGAGGAGAGCGACAAATTGATCCACAGCGTACATTCCCAGGTTGGACAGAGTAAATGTTGCCCCGGCGAGATCCTCGACGGTCAAACGCAATCCCTTCGCCTTGCCCTTCAAGATCGCCAGCTCATCTGCAATCTCGATCAGCGACTTACGATTTGCATCATGGATGACGGGTGCCACCAGCCCTGCCGAGGTGGCGGTCGCCACGGCGATGTTGATCTGGTCAAACACCCGTAGGCGGCCACCCTCAAAGCTAGAGTTGACAATCGGGTGCTCCCCCAGCGCCGTAGCCATAAGCCTGACGAGCATGGCCGTGATTGACGGATGGCCTCTTGAAGGATCCTCTCTCGCAACCATGTCTTGCGCCGCAAGCAGTTCGGTCGCGTCAACGCGTGTCGTCAAGGAGAACTGGGGAGCCGTCTGGGCGCTCTCCATCATTCGTTGCCCAGTACGGAGTTGGATGGGGGAAAGGTCCAACCACCTGCCCGCTACCTCAGAGGTCGAACTCGCCGGCAGGGATGTGCGCCCGGACGCGCTCGGTGATTCGCCTGCCTGAGCATGGGAGCGCACGTCTTGCTCGGTTATCCTACCTTCTGGCCCGCTCCCTCTGACTTGGTCCAAGTCGAGGCCAAGCTCCTTGGCCACTCTTCGGGCTACCGGTGTCGCGAGGACAACCTTCGGCGCGGCACGAGGAACGGCTCGGACCGGGCTCGCCGTCCCCCTCTCCGTTGAACCGGCGAAACCCTCACGTGCGGGGCTTGTTTGTTCGGGAATGGGTTCGTTTCGATCCGCTATGTAGGCGATCGTCGCTCCCACAAGAACCGTAGAGCCCTCTGTCGCTCGGACACCTCTGAGGAAACCTGAGGCTGGCGACTCGAGTTCGGCGACCGCCTTGTCGGTCTCCACTTCGGCCAGGATCTGGCCCCGCTCGACGGCATCTCCCTCTGCGGCCAGCCAGCGGGAAATCACCCCACTCTCCATATGGTCCGACATTTTAGGCATAAAGATCTCAACGGCCATGTCCTACCCCTTTGGCCGGCACGAACTTGTCGCCAGCGCTCGGGACATACTTGCGCAAGAACCTGATTGAAGCACGCGCAGCCGCATCGGGGTTCGGCCATGGCTGGATTTCAGTTGTCAGATAGCCTGAGTAGCCGTTTTCCACCAGCACGCCAATGATCGCTTGATAGTCAAACGTTCCGGGCGCAGGCGATTGGCGGTTGGCGTCTGAAACATGGACGTGCCAACACCGCGGACCAGCGCGGCGAAATGCTTCGGTTATGGACCTGTCTGTGAGATTCATGTGGTAGACATCCATCAGCAACCCGAAGCTGGCGGAGTTAACACGCTCGACCATCTGGATGCCCTCATCGGTGCTCAGGACAAATGAGGCCTCTTTTGAGGAAAGGGGTTCCAGCGCAATCCGGACACCGCGCGGCTCAGCATAGGTGGCCAGCTCTCGAAAGACCTCCTCGGCCACTTGCCGGGTCCGCTCGAGGTTGCGGGGCTCCCCCATTCCTCTCGCACGTCCAATGTTGACGAGGGCATCCTGAGGCGAAATGGCTGCGGCGAGATCGATTAATTCCTTGAGGCGCGCCACTGCATGATGAGACACGTGCGGTCCGGGACCGATCAGTCCGAGACCATCCTCAAAGAAGACGTGACCGGTGCAGACACCGACGAATCCAAGTTGACTCTCCTCGAGCCAGCCTCGAATCTTGGAGCCGTCCAAGACTCCGGGATCTCTTGCCATCAGCTCAATGCCATCGTAGCCAAGCCGGGCAAGCTTCTCGAACGCTGTGGCCAAATCACCGCTGAAGGGTGCCAGGGTCTCGGCCCTCAGATCCGGAGCGCCCACCATGGATGCGATCCTGATCACGGGATCCCTTCTTTCCAAGCCCTCATGCCATGACCTCCCGGACGGCCCGGACGACGTCAGCCGTGTTGGGCCAAACGCCTTCTTCAAGGGAGTCCGCGAATGGGATCGGAGTGTTGCGACCGGTGAGGCGAACGATGGGAGCCTGCAGGTATCCGAAGGCCTTTTCCATAGCCACCATTCCCCACTCGCCGGTCGGACCATAAGACCGGCACGCCTCCGCGACCAGGACCACGCGGCCGGTCTTACGCACGGATTCCCCTAGGGTGTCTTCGTCCAAGGGGCTCAGTGTTTGCACATCGATGACCTCGACCTCGACCCCTTGCTCAGCCAACTGCTGGGCGGCCAACATGGCATGCCAGACCATGTAGCCGGAGGCAATGACCGTGACATCCCGGCCCTTCCTTTTAACATCGCATCGGCCCAGTCGAAGGACATACTCGCGCTCTGGCACAAGTCCTCGAAATGAATAAAGCAGTTTGTGTTCGAGGAATATTACCGGGTTGTCGTCGCGGATGGCAGCCTTCATCAGCCCTTTGGCGTCGTAAGGGGTTGATGGAAACACAACTTTGAGACCAGGGATGTGGGCATACCAGACCTCGAGGGACTGCGAGTGTTGAGCGGCTGTGCTCTTGCCCGCGCCACCGCCTTGCGGCATGCGCAACACCCAAGGGACTTTGGCCTGCCCCCCGGTCATGAGCCGGAGTTTGGCGGCTTGGTTCGCGATCTGGTCCAGGGCCAGGCCCGAGAAATCGATGAACATTATCTCCACCACGGGCCTCAACCCAATCAGCGCGGCCCCGGTCGCCATTCCGACCATGCTGTTCTCCGAGATGGGCGTGTCGCGGACACGTTCCGCCCCAAACTGGTCGAACAGGGTGCGGGTGACTCCAAACGCGCCTCCATGCTTCCCGATGTCCTCTCCCAAGAGGAACACCCGTTCATCGCGAAGCATCTCCTCTCGGAGGGCCTCGCGAATTGCTTCCTGGTAGCTCAGTTCTTTCGCCGGTTCCTCCGGGGAAACCTGGACAATCAAGGAGGCGGGCATGACAGGGGCTGAGGCGCCCAATGAGACAGCATCCCTTGTCGCCGAGGTCATAGGCGCCTCCCATTCTTGTTAGGCATAGATGTAGTCCATTGCGGTGGCCGGGTCGGGGGGCTGGCTCGCGCGAGCGTATTGAACCGCCTTGACCATTTCATGGCGACTCGCTGCATCGATCTGTGCCAAATCGGACTCGCTGGCTAGCCCGTGCTCAACGAGATGGGCTCTGAAGCGTTGGATGGGGTCTTTCGTGCGTTGTTCCTCCACTTCCGCCTTGCTGCGATAGACCTCGGGCTCTCCGGCATAGTGCCCTTCAATGCGATAGCATTCCGTGACCAGTAAGGAGGGTCCGTCGCCTCGACGCGCCCGACCTATGGCCTCGGCGGCAGCCTCATGCACAGCCAGGACATCAAATCCGTCGATCCGATACCCAGGGATGCCGTAGCTCGCGGCCCTCACCGAAAGGTCGGCCACTTTCACGACGCTTGCGACGCGGGTAGAAACGGCGTACTGATTGTTCTCCACCACGAATACCACCGGGAGATTCCAGATCGAGGCCAGGTTGAGGCTCTCGTGAAAGTTGCCAGTGTTGGTCGCCCCCTCCCCCATGAACGGCACCGCCACCCGATGCTCCCCGCGCATTTGGAAACCCAGGGCTGCCCCCACGGCAACGGGAATGGTCGCGCCAACAACCCCGAGGGCACCGAGGCTCCCAACCTCAAAGGCCGCGATGTGCATCGTGCCGCCCCGGCCCTTACAGTACCCCGTCTCCCTGCCGAGGATCTCCGCCATCATGCGCTTGGGATCCGCTCCTTTGGCGATGTTGTGTCCGTGCCCTCGATGGGTAGTCGTGACGACGTCTTCCTTCTCCAGGGCGCTGCAGACTCCCACCCCGGACGCTTCCTGACCAATGTAGGGATGCACCGTCCCTTTCACCTGGCCTCGCTTGAACAGATCAATCGCCGCGAGTTCGAACTCTCGGATGCGGGTCATGGTGCGGTACATGTCCAGCTGGATTTCGGCGGTCAATTCCATCCGTCGCAACCTCCTCGACAGCTTGGCGATGACCCGGCCGGACGAGTGCCGGCAAGGTGTAAGCAGCAGACACTCGCCTGTCCGGCTGCGGCAGGTGTCGCCGCCAGCCCCCCTGGCTTCCCTAAGAAGCCCACCCCATGGAGCAGGTTGCGCTCCGCACACCGGCCCGGGAATATCGCGGCGCGGCTCAGCATGCCACCCGATACCTGCGCCCCTCATCCAGCATCGCAAGGTAACTGCGGAGGGGAATGTAGTTCGCAACACTGTTGCCCGTTCCCAGACAGTACCCGCCTCCCGGGTGGCAGACATCAAGAGTTGCCCGCACGCGCGATCGGATTTCCTCCTCGCGCGCCCTACACAGGAAATCCACGTCAATGCCTCCTAGCAGGGCGATGTGGTTCCCGTAGAGCCTCTTGGCCTCGCGCACATCCTCAATCGTGTCTTCAAAGGAATGCTTCCCATCGATTCGCACGACATCAATCAGATCCCCCATGATGGACGCGAGCCGGCCACACGAATGCAGCAGGTACGGTCTTCCCGCCGCGTGAGCCAGGGCGGCCATCTTTTGGTGGCCCGGCAGAACCAACTCCCGGAGGTCGTCTGGGCTGATCAGCGTGCCGCTCTTGAACCCCATATCATCGCTGGCCCAGATCACCTTAACCCGCTCGAATTCGAGCACTTTGCCGAGGACAATCGCGCTGATCTCAAGCACCCGGTCCGCAATTGCCCTCACGAGTTCGCGCTCGTCGTAGAGCGCGTAGCAGAGAGTCGTGTATCCCATGAGCCAGGTTAGATGTTCGGCAAACTGCGAGAATCCCCCCATCGCAACGATACACATGTCGTCCGGCAGGTTCTTCTCATACCATTCAAGTGCCTGGGAGCCCGCATCCTCAGGTTTCGGCCATGGATACCGCTCAAATTCCTGCCACGAGGTGATCGGCCCTCTTTTCTCTTCCACGAAGGCCCTGCCTCCAGGTCGCCTGATCGCGGCCGTGTCTTCCGCTACGGACCAGTGGAGAGGAAGATCAACTCCCTCGAGGCTCTGGCAGACATAGTCATATCCCAGAAACCGCTGCAGCCGAACGGTGCTCTTTTCCTGGATGTGCGGATCACTTGGGTCGAGGTCCCCCAGCAGGTCGAATTCCCGAAGGACGGCCTCTTGCACCTCTGGGTCGAGGAAGAGCTCGATGAGGTGAACCCGTCGCGGGGTGAGTTCGCGCCTGAGGCAGGCAACGAACTCCTCCCAGTCGGGGCTGACATCGCCAGACAAGATGGCCATCAGACTTCCGTCCAGAGATTCCCCAGGTTCGAGACCCGCATTTCCCCGCTCCCGTCCACGCCGGTGCCTCTGCACTCGATTGACCTCAAAGCGAAGGGCGAGCCCAGATCGACCTCCCCCCCATTCGCGGGGCCCGAGCGCGCGCCTTGTTTGGACAAGCGGCTTTTCCTCGAGGTCATATGAAATCGGCTCCCCGCGTCAGTGCCGCGGTCCTGCGCTTCGTGAGAAGGCGCTGGAGCTGCCGTCCCGGCTCAGGCTTGCCCTCCATAGTCAGATGAGGGTTACCGGGAGCTATCGAGCGGGTCCCAGGTTGACACAAAACCGCCATCGCCAATCTCATTGTGTGGCATGGACTGGCCTTCGAGTTTTGCTTTGTGCAAAAGCGCAAGACACCGATCTATGCAGATCGGAATTCCTTTACGGCCTCCGTCACAGCCTGGAGCGTTTCCATCGGTGTGCCTAGGGGAACGGCGTCGCCACTACCCAGGATCACACCCCGATAGCGAGAGACTTGCTCAAGCATCTCAAGAACGTGCGCCTTCATGGCTCTCGGGGACAAGGAGATAAAGGAGGTGCAGTCGATCCCGCCCATGGCCACAAGGCTGTTTCCCCAACGCTGCTTTGCCTCCCCCAGGCCGAGATCCCCCGTCGGCGCGGGTGCCATGTCGCAGACGCCGTCGTATCGGCCTGTCGCCAACAGGGTAGCAATGTCCTTCAGCTTCCCACACGCATGGATCAGGACAATCTTGCCGGCCTGATGATAGAGATCGGAATACTCGTTCAGATGTGGGAGAACATACTTCGAGAACATCCAGGGGGACATATAGCTGGTGGATGTGTTCTCATAAATGATGACAACCTGAGCGGGGGAGTCGGCGATAATCCGGCACGCTTCAAGATTCTTGATATGACAGACCTCGAGGGTCTCCTCAATCTCTGACGGATAGTCGGCAAGGAAGTAGTAGAACTGCTGCACCCCGAGTTGAAGTTCCATGAGAGCTTGGAATGGAGAAGTCGGCGAGGAGGCAGCGACCAAGCCATCCTCGCCAATCCTCCGGTCCATCTCCTGGAACACCTCAAAAGTCGGCTGAAACTTAATGGTGTTGACGATGTATCTCAGGATCTTCAGGTCGTCGAGGGACTTGACGATGGGCTCCGTGGGAAAGGGCAGCCAAGGCGAACTATCCCGCTTCTCATACACCTCACGCACTGAACCGGCCGGTGTCTTGTAGATGCGCAGCAGTTGGTCGCCCTCCCATTGCTGAGTGAGCTCGACTCCCCCGGGCCGAGTCACTCGGGTTGGCGGCAACAACCCCCTGCCGTCCAGGGCAGGAATGCCCCAGTCGAGAGACTGGCACCACACATCGTAGTCTCTCTCCAAGATGTCAGCACCGATAGCCCTCTGCGTGGCGACATTGTCCCCTCGCAGGGGCTGCGGGAGGCCCAGGGTGTAGTAGCCGACGATGAGCGGCGACCAGGGGACGCGATCGGTTTCCTGGCCCCGTAAGGCCGCCAGCAGCCGCTCGCGGGGACTCATCACTTCTGTGGACATGGGGGGTTCCTGCGCTGCGAGCCATTAGACGAATTGGCCTCCTCGCCCGGAAACGCCTCCCGGCCCCATTCGCACCCTAGGCCGCAAGTATTTTCCCTTGGCGAACAGGCCACCCCGATGGCTTCGTCCATCAGGCCCTTGATCTGGGCAGATTGCATTGCTTGACTTTGGCGGCTTAGTCTGCTATGATACCGCTGGTATGACATTATACCGGTTTCCCCTGTCCAAGTCAACGGCGAGAACGCGTCATGGTCCTGCTCTCGCCTTGGCGCTCCCTCATGGCGGCAGACCACGCGCGAGACTCGCTGATTTCGCCGTTTTCCAACGTGGACTCGTTCGTCTCGCACATCCAGCCGGCTGCGTGATCTCCGACTCTGAGGTCAAGACGGCAGAGAGGTGAGCCCGGCAGGTCGCTTGGGCTCGGGGCTGCACGGAGCACGCCCCTTTCTGTGCCTCCTGAAAGGGCGACTCACCCCCCGAACCTCGCTTGCGGCTGGAGGATACTCACCTCACCGAGGGGCACCCGCTGCCTCTCGGTCCCAGCCTGTGGAGGAAGAACGTAGATCGCCGGCCGTGAGGCCGCCCTGGGGGGCAAGAGCGAATGTCACATTCACCTTCAAGGACGGCCAGGGCGGCAACTATTTTCGTCTGGTCGCGGCCCACAAGCTGAGTGCTCGCTGCCTGACAGGGATGAGATGTCCCGCCGGATCTCAGTGTGCCTGACGTGCTCATACGGCGGCCCGTATCTCGCATTCCGGGCCAGGAGCCCACACGGATCTCCCGGGTGACAATCAAGGCCCATGACTACCTCGCTGCGCCCACCCACGCCTGATTACGAACCCTTGGATATCTCTAGTCTATGCAACGCAGGCCTTGAGCTGTACGACTGTGACCTTGAAGGCCGCTCGGGCGGATCGTGGCTTTACCCAAGGGACCGGCGCCCTGCGATCGGTCTGCAATGGCTCCATGGCCTGCCCTTCCAGATTGGTCCTCAAACGCCATCTGAAACCCGCTGCTTTGTCGCGCTGGGATGCGGGGAAGGTGCGTCGACCACGCCCATTGTTGTGCCTGTCAGCAAGCGCACCGAGCAGGTCATCTTCGCCCACGCGCTTCTTGAGACCCACCTTTGGCAGGGCGGCCCCCTCGGCTCTGTCGTTGCACGATACGTCTTCCGCCTTGCCGATGAACGCTCAGTGGATGTGCCAATTCGGGAGCGCTTCGAGGTGGGGAATCTTCCTCTTCCTTGGGGACAACTCCCATTCCTGGCAGTACCCGACCAGCAGAACAAACTGGCGGACCGCTACGAAGGCCGCTGGGAAAACACCGGGTTTCGTCAGACCGAGGCGAGCCAAGGCACACCTCGGGGTTACTTCCTCTGGGCCTGGAGAAATCCACACCCCGAGGTCGAGTTGCACTCGATTGAGCTCATTCCGGGGAATCTCTGCCTCGTCGTGGCAGCGATCACGCTCAGCCATCTTGAGGAACCGCCCTTTGTTCGCTCCACGCGCCGTGCCGTAGCGGTTGTTCTCAAGAAGGAGGAAAGATCCAATCGACCTTTCGAACTTGAGATCAGGGTCGACCGCGGCGTCGCGACCTACCCTTACCCTCTTCCTGAGGAACCGCTCGACCGGTCGGCTTCCGGCTTTCCAGGGTTTGGGGCTCCACTCAACCAGAAGAGCAGCCCAGCGTACTCACAGATCGCGGCCGTCCCTTCGGCGACGGTAACCGTGGTTCAGGGTGGCAGCACCCTGGTTGAAGCGCGATGGGGCGAACTGGAGGCCGGGGGCGCAGGGGAATCGGACGAGGCGCGGATCGAAATTGTGGATCGTGGCAAGAATTGGGTTCACGTGAAGGTGATCGACGACGAATCGGGAGAGCCCCTCCCCTGCCGCATCGCCTTTCATTCGCCAGAGGGCGTACCCTACCCGCCTCACGGACATGCATCACCTCTCTTTTCCAATATGGGGACGTGGCACATCGACAACGGCGGTGACGTACGCCTCGGCCACATCACTTATGCCTACATCGATGGGACCTGCCAGGGTTGGCTCCCGCGCGGCACAGTCATGGTGGAGGCGGCCCGTGGATACGAATACGAACCTCTTCGAACGACGGTAACCATCAACCCGGGACAACAATCGCTCACGCTGCGGTTGAAGCGCTGGGTCGACATGAATGCAGCGCGCTACTTCAGTGGCGACACACATGTCCACTTCCTCTCCGCTCAGGGAGCCCAGCTCGAGGCGGCTGGCGAGGATTTGAATGTCGTTAACCTCCTTCTGAGCCAATGGGGCCATCTCTACACCAACACCGAGGACTTCACCGGCAGGCCACATGTCTCCCCGGATGGGCGGACGATTGTCTTCGCCGGTCATGAGAACCGGCAACATATCCTCGGGCACCTTACCTTGCTGGGAATGAAGACGCCGGTCATGCCTTGGTGTTCGGACGGGCCGGACGAGGCCGATTTGGGCGGCGGATTGGATATCACTCTCAGCGAGTGGGCGGACGCATGCCATGCGCAGGGCGGCACGGTGATCGTTTCCCATGTCCCAACACCCAATTGCGAACAGGCCGTTCTCGTGGCCACAGGCCGGGCCGACGCGGTAGAAATGCTGGAACAGTTGGAGTACGAACACCTCGAATACTACCGCTACCTCAACGGCGGCTACCGTTTGCCACTGGTCGGCGGAACCGACCGCATGGATGCCGGAGTCCCGGTTGGCCTGTATCGAACGTATGTGTACATCCCATCGGACCAGGAGTTCACGTACCAGAATTGGCTCCTGGCCCTGCGGACGGGGCATACGTTCGTTAGCGGCGGTCCGATCATCTGGTTCTCGGTAGAGGGCCAGCCAATTGGCAGCACTCTCCACGTTAGAGGGGGCGGAAGCGTGGAGGTGGAGGCGCATGCTCGATCGATACTGCCTATTGCCACTCTTCAAATTGTCCAGAATGGCCGAGTTGTGGCTGAAAGTTCCGAGGCGAGCGGAGCTCGAGAGTTGATCGTGCGCGCCCGCCTTGAAATCCGCGGCGATAGCTGGTTGGCCGCACGCTGCGGAGGCTTCCAGTACACGCCCATCCGCCACTTCGACACTCGCCGGCGCGGGGTGATGGCCCATACCTCCCCGATTTACGTTGCCTGCGGGCGTGATTACTCACTATTCGATCTGGCGACCACCGAGTATCTTCTCACCCTGGTCGAAGGCGGCCTGCAGTACATTCGAAACCTAAGCCCGCAGCATCCGGTGAGCCTGGTCACCCATCACCACGGCGAGGGAGACCACCTGGGCCACCTTGAGCGGCCGTTCCGAGAGGCCCAAACGATCCTCCTGCAACGGTTGAACCGAGAAAGGACCTCCGCACCGGGAGCGCATGGGAAGGGGATGTCAGCATGAAGGCTCGCGCCATCCAGACCTACCTCCGCTCCTTGAACGGGGGTTGGGTGAACCTCGCCGACACGGTCGACACATGGAAGGCAGGGGATCCAGACGCAGACGTTGCCGGTATCGCCGTAGGTTGGATGAGCTACACCTGGGCCCTCGAAAGAGCCGCAGCATTGGGGTGCAACCTCTTCATAACCCACGAACCGACCTTCTACCATCATCTCGACAATGATCCAGAGATCCTGGCGTGGCCCGAATCGAAGTCGAAACTAGCTCGGATCGAGGCTCTTGGGTTGACGGTCCTGCGCTGTCACGACCTATGGGACCAGTATCCAGGGCTGGGTATCGCAGACGCCTGGGGCCAAAAGCTGGGCCTAGGGGAACCCATCGGCGGCCACGGCTACTTTCGCGTTTACGCTGGCGGTGGTCGTACCGCCATGCAGCTTGCGCGCAACATGGCGGCCCGCGTCCAGGATCTTGGGCAACCTGGTGTCCACTTGATCGGCGCGCCCGAACGGCCCGTCGAGCGCATCGTGACTGGTACCGGCGCTGCCACCCCCTACCACGAGATGTTGGTTGGCTACCAAGCGGACCTAGTTGTTTGCACCGATGACGGCCTGGGGTATTGGCGCGACGCCGCGCATGCCATCGACAATGACCACACCATCCTAGTCTTCCACCATCATGTCAGCGAGGAGTACGGGATGGAGCTTCTGGCGCGCCACCTTGCAGAAGCCTTCCCTGCCATCCCGGTCAACTACATTCAGCAACAATGCATGTATCAGCTCGTCGTAGCCGTATAGTCCGGCTGCACCGAGAGAGCTAGCACTGCGTTTGTAGGTTCAGCCAGCGTGAACTGAGACGTCAAACGAACACGAATGGCAAGGGCACCAATGGGAAGGAGGGCACATTGAACCGATAACATCGCCAGTGACCCAAAACAGTGTCGGCACTAGCTATTTCGGGCGATCGTCACCGTTCGGGAGTCTGGAGGAAAATCCCATGAGAGGCATCACGAGATTGTTGGCCGCGTTCGCTCTTACCACACTGGTATTCGCCGCAAGCTGTGCGCCGGCGGCCACTCCGCCCCCGGCAACTCAAGCTCCCGGCTCATCCCAGCCCACGCAAGCGCCGCCTCCACCTGCGACTGCTCCGGAGAAGGTTACCCTGACTGTCTGGTACCTTGGCGGAGGGGGGCCTGAAGCCACAACCGTGGAAGAGCAGGTTAAGATATTCGCCGCGGCCCACCCAGGCGTCACGATTGAATTCACGCTGAATGACTACCAAACGATGAATGAGGCGATAAAGCTTGCCATGGACAGTCATACAGGTCCCGATGTCGCCTACATCAGTCCGGGTTACACCTCCCATCTATCCCTTGCAAAAGCAGGTCACCTAGTGGAACTGACCGACATAATTAAGGAGCGAGGCTGGGACACACGCTCAAGCGTCGAGATGATCAACTATTTCAATACCCCCACCCTGCCCCATATATGGGGGATTCCCTACGATCTTGCGGCCGTTGGAGTCTTCTACAACAAGGAGATCTTCGCAAGGCAAGGCCTTGAGGTGCCCAAGACATTCGGGGATTTCGAGGCCGCTCTTGCGAAGCTCAAGGCCGCGGGCATCACCCCGATGTCCCTTGCCGGGGCAGATCAATGGCCGATCCAGCAATACTGGGAGGCCCTCTTCGAAGGAAACACCCCCTTCGAAAAGTTGACCTGCTTGGAGGCGATGGATCGCACTTGCGCTTGGAACATCCCCACAATGGTCTCGTCCTTAGAGAAGCTCAAAGAATGGGTCGACAAGGGTTACTTCAATAAGGATCCCTTGGCGACCAACTCCGCAGACGCGAACAGCATGTTCCTCAAGGGGGATGTCGCCATGGTAACCACTGGGACATGGGTGACTCCCTCCGTTGCTACTGAGGCCGAGTTCGATGCGGGCTTCTTCCCACTGCCTCCAATGGATCCCGGTTTGCCGTGGCACGTGGGAGGGTACACGCCCAACAATGTCTGGGTCCTGCCCAAATACAGCACGCATCAGGATTTGGCCATCGATCTAATAGACTATATGCTGGGCCCGGAAGTAGCGTCAGCCCTGTGGAACATCGGCGACCTCGTCCTGTACAAGTTCCCTGAAGTGCCTAAGCCCGTTTATCCTTTGCAGGCCGATGCGTATATCTCGCTGCAAGGTCTCCTGCCAGGATACTATCTGGGCTCAAATCAAGATCAGAGGGTCCAAGCGTTGGTGTGGCCTCTGCTCCAGGAGGTGGTTGGGGGTAAGATCACTCCTCAGCAAGCGCTTGACAAGGTACAGGAGGAGTACCTGAAGTACGCAAAGTAGAAAGCTAGCCCCTCAGGTCGGCAGTTTCAGGGGAATTGAACCCACCAGCGGGGCCGACTGGGCCCGGGGTGCGTCGCGGACTTCCTGACATTGTCTGCCGGGAAGAGGGCAATCGAGGCTCCAACCACATGATGGGGAGCCGGTTGGAGCCTCGGCTTTCGCAATACGCAAGAACGCGCATTCAGGTGGCACGTCCACAGCTACCTGTACGGATCTTGGCGAAGAAGCACACAATGGCCGAAAACATGCTGGATCGCCATAACGGTGTCCTGCCTACTGCGCGCCCAAACGTTTGGGGCAAGCGTCTGCAAGGCTACCTCTTCATTATTCCAGCCTTTGTCCTCTATGCCACATTCTTCCTATGGCCACTTATTCAGCTTGTTCAGCTGAGCCTCACAGATTGGGACGGACTCTCACCCAAACACTTCATTGGGTTGGGCAATTACCGGCTTTTGCTCTTCGACGATGAGGTGTTTTGGAAGGCATTCGGTCACAATGCCCTCTGGCTCCTCGCCGCCGAGGTGTTGCCTATTGCTCTTGGCCTAGTACTCGCAATTCTGCTCGCGCGAAGCCCAATGCGGGGTCGGGCTTTCTTTCGGGCCCTCTATTTCGCCCCCCAAGTCCTCTCATCGGTAATTGTCGCAGTGATATGGCGGTGGATCTACAACCCGACCTCCGGTGCACTAAACACGTTTCTCCGGGCCATAGGGCTCGGCTCTCTCCAAAGAGGCTGGCTTGGAGACTCGTTGCTTGCCTTTCCCGCCCTCTTCATTGCCTACACCTGGGTGGGCTATGGTTTCACAATGGTAATCTTCCTCGCGGCACTACAGGACATTGATGAGACGCTCTTTGACGCAGCGAAGGTAGACGGCGCCAATTGGCTACAGCAGTTTCGCCATGTACTTGTCCCATCGATCAGGGGACCCCTAACCACCGTTCTCCTGATTACTGCAATCGGGTCTTTCCAGGTTTTTGACTTGGTCTTCATACTCACCCGCGGCGGGCCTGGATTCGCAACGCAGGTCTTGGCTATGTACATGTACCAGAATGCCTTCCCCTTTAGCAGGGTGGGCTACGGCGCCACAATCGCAGTCACGCTCGGCGTCATCATTCTGGTCTTCAGTCTCATATTCCTCAGAGTTCGCAACGCGCTCAGGGAGGAAGCTTGAACACAGATCGTCGTCGTCGCTGGTTGCGGCCCTTCCGAGGGTTTGTGGCAAGTGTTGGATGGACGGTAATTGCAGCGATGATCGGTCTCGTAGTTGCGGTCCCGCTTGTTTGGGTCGTATTCACAGCCCTGAAATCGTCTCGACAAGTAAGTCTTGACCCGCTTGGTCTTCCCGACGTATGGCATTGGGAAAACATCCCATCGGCCTGGCAAGTTGGTCATTTCGAGCGCTACTTTGCCAATAGCGTATTGGTTTCGGTGCCCAGTGTCGCAATCACCTTGATCCTTTCCCTGCTGGCAGCTTATGCATTCGCAGTCCTTTCATTCAAAGGGAAGAGCATCTTGTTCACGTTGTTCCTGGCAGGACTAACTCTGCCCGAGAGCGTCCTGATAATCCCGCTATTCTATGAAATGGTCGCCCTGGGCCTGTTGAACACCCTCTGGGCCCTAATCCTGCCGCAGATCGCTCTCAGTCTGCCCTTCGCAATTCTTTTGCTTTACGGTTTTATTAGGGGTCTCCCCAAAGAGTTGCTTGACGCGGGTCGTATTGATGGATGCACAGAATGGAGCCTACTCTTCCAGGTCGTCGCGCCTTTATGCCGACCTGCGCTCCTATCACTAATGGTGTTCAACTTCATGTGGGCATGGAATTCCTTCCTACTCCCGATGATCTTGATCCAAGTGGATAGCCAACGGACGCTCCCGGCTGGCCTCAACTACTTCCAGGGACGCTACGTTACAAACCTTCCATTGCTTATGGCAGGCGCTGCGATTTCCTTCCTTCCAGTCATAGTTGTGTACGCCATCTTCCAAAGGCAATTCATCAAGGGGATTACCACTGGAGCATTTCGATGATAGAACCATTGCGGGTCGGCTTGGTAGGTGCCGGCTGGGTGTCCAACCCCCATGCCGAAGGATGGCTCGCCGTGAACGGCAAGGCACAGGTTGTTGCCGTAGCCGACATAGACCTTGCGGCAGCCAATGAACTGTGCCGTCTGCTAAACGCAAGGGCCTATGCGGACTACCGGGACATGCTTGAACGCGAGCGCATTGACGCCATTGACATCTGTGTCCCTCCCCATTTGCATGTAGAAATCGTTGGGGCAGCCGCCGCCAAGGGGATTCACATACTATGCGAGAAACCCCTCGCGAGGGACATGGAGGAGGCTAAGCAGATTGAAAACCAGGTCACGGCCGCTGGCATCACATACATGCCAGCTCACAATTCGGTATTCTACCCGACGACAAGAGCGGCCCGCGCCTACATCGATAGTGGCGACCTGGGCGAAATCTACTTCACACGGACAACGGAGCATTATGTCAGCGTGGTGCCTCGAAGATGGAGAGCCAATCCACTGTTACCACCACAACCTGATCTTCGGGATACGTGGCGAGGATCCAAGACATTGCTGAATGGCGGAGCTCTTATGGACGGTGGGTATCATGCCGTATATCGCCTCCTGTACCTTACAAAAGCCCAGCCCGTGTCAGTGATCGCCACAATAGCTAAGCTTCGCAGCGGTGTCGAGTGGGAGGCAGAAGACACAGCAGCCATAACCGTTCGCTTCGATGACGGATCTCTGGGGGAGGCTCTGGCCACTTACGCATTCGACACTCTTGGCGATGGGAAGGATCGTCTGTTCGCGCTTGCCGGACACGAAGGTGTACTAGCCGGAAACGAACATACCCTCTTCATGAAACCTTCGGCTTGGCAGGAATCCGCTTCCCAATGTCTTTCCCCTCTTCGGGGGACCGCCGCTTGGCGAGCGTCGATTGCAGCAGAGATCGAGCACTTTGTCGACTGCGTGGTCAACGCTCGGTCCGCAATCCAATCCTTCTCCGACGCCAAGGCGGCCCTCCAAGTTGTCCGCGCGGCGTACGAATCTGCCGAGACTGGCCAGGCAGTCACACTCGCCTCTGCAGCAAAGGACGTTCCATAGGGGCATCTCGCCTACCCCCCAAATGCCCGAACCGGCAGTGAAATGACACAGCGGAGGCTTTCGGAGGCGAATGATAGTAGGCAGGAAAGCCAGGAATAACAGCACGCCATGACGCGCACATGGGTGGCAAACGTATTGGCATATAGCATCATTGAGTCATTGAGCGAGCGGGGCAATGTCCCTTGGTGGAGAGCGTCCAAACATAGGAGAGAGACACTTCGACTCTCATTCCATGGTCAACACACGGGTTACGTGCCGTCTAGGCCGCCCCGGAATCTCGGAGTTTTCCCCTCGTCATCGATGCGCCTCGCGAATGCCGGCGAGACCCATTGATGTATGAATTGCTGCGTGGGATCTCGCAACAGGTGCCCAGACGCTCCCCGAGACATTTCTCGGCCTGCCCACCCGACCATCATGGCAGGCCAGATCGCCATCCGGTATCCTGCCCATGCGTCAATAACAAGCAGATGATAATGAAAGTGCGCTCGCCAACCGGTCCCAAAGGCCACCGGTCTACAGATCCAATTCTGAGCGCATACGGTTTTGGCCCACGAAACGTCCGGCGCCTATCATGCGCTTGTTCCCGGCCCAGCGGATTTCGGTCGCTGGGATTGGAATTCGACCTGCCAAGATAAGCGCCCGCGAAGTTGCGGATACGGCGGTCTGGCCATGCGCGCCAAGGCTTCCCACATGTCATTTCGATCCGCACCGCATCATGGTTGATGAGCGATCGTTTCTAGGAGGCGTTTCGACTGTCTGGCAGTAAGCTGGGAGGCCAAGAACAGGCACCATGGTGATTACCCAGCGTGGCGCGAAATCTGACCAGCACTGCCAAGTCCCGCGGCGGTGAGGTGGTGCTGACGATCATGACCAAGCCCAGCCGGTCAAGATGCCAGCCGACTTGCGCGTGAACATGGATCTCGCGAACGAGAGACGCGCAATTCCTGCCTCCATTGACATCATTCATACATCTTTCATCTCCAAGCTGTATTCGGATCGGAGCCCACAGATGGCAACACCCTATGTGACCGGGTCACAAGGTCCAAACAAAGCCATCGGGCCCCTCCGAGTCGATCCCAGGAATCCCCGATACCTGAATGATGGCAAGGGCGCTGTCTACTTGGCAGGCATGCATGATGGCTGGGAGGTCCAGGACAACGCCTACGAAGATCAGGATGAGATAATCTTTGACTTCGACTCGTTTCTTAAGGACCTTAGCTCCAAGAACCTCAACCTGATGAGGCTCTGGACAGTTGAACACTCCCGAGCAGGGGACAAGACGTCTCACTTGACTTGGCCTACGCCATACAAGCGCGTAGCTGGTCGCGGCACCGCCCGCGACGGTCAATTGAGATTCGACCTGACGCAGTTCAATCCCGACTTCTCTCGCCGTTTGGTCCAGCGCGCAATGGCCGCTCAGAGTCATGGCATCTACTGTTTGGTTATGCTCTTCTGTGGGCTGAGCGATTGGGGCAGCGAAAGCATCAACACATCCGCATACCATCCCTACGCCCAAGGCAACAACATCCAAGGACTGAACGCCGACCTGGACGGCGATGGCCGCGTGAAGGAAGTTCACGCGTGGCAAGGCGAAGATCATTGGCTCACACAACTACAGAGAGCATATGTCAGACACCTGATCGACGAGCTTAATGAGCTGGACAACATCATCTGGGAAATCTGCAATGAGTGTCCTATGGCCTACAGCAAGGAGTGGCAATATCAGATGGTGGGGTGGATCCATCGCTACGAATCCGATTTCAAGCCCAAGCAACACCCTGTGCTGCTCTCTGGGGGACCCGATGGTGCCAACAATCTTTCTCTTTTCTCAAGTCCAGCTGAATGCATCGCTCCGGATTCCGATGGCGGCACTCTCTACCGCGAACACATCCCCGAAACAGACGGGGCTAAGGTGGTCATCCTCGATACTGACCACATATTCGGCTACAACCTGGAAGACCCACGGTGGGTGTGGAGAGCATTCACGAGGGGTTACAACCCTCTATACATGGACCGATGGACCCAAGACCGCCTCAACCCGGAAAGGGAACGAGTCAGGCGCGCTCTCGGGCATACACGGCTGTTCGCGTCACATCTCAATATGGAGGTGATGTCCCCCCGGGAAGACCTCGCTTCGACTAGGTTTTGTCTGGCCAATCCTGGGCATCAATACCTGGTCTTCAGCCCTAGGGACGAACAAGCCGTTGTGTCGGTCCAGGTTAGTCCAGGATGCTATGACTACGAATGGTTTGATGCCAACCTGGGCTTGACTGCCTCGAGCGGGAGAATCACTACTGTTGGAGGGCAAGAGAGCTTCACATCACCTGTAACCGGAGACGCTGTATTGTTCCTGAAGTCTACTAGCTAGACCCCGCCAAAGTAGCTCACGGATGTCGGCATTTCCGAAGATCGTTCTCGATCTCACGCATTGAGGGTTACGCATGCAGACGAACTTTGATGGCCTTGGGATGAATCTAGGTAGCCTGCCATTTCTCTCGAGCGCAATCTCGCGTTCCATCAGCGCAGAAAACCCCACGGGAGGTAAGGGGCTCGGGGGCAAAGCAACAACTGGGACAGGGGCGATCTTCGCCAGGGAGCTCGGTCAAGGGTGGAAGATATCTCCCTGCATCAGCCTGGCACCCTCTTCCACTGTTGCATTGGCCGACATCGATGGGCCCGGCGCCATTCAGCACATTTGGATGACGGTTGATCCCCAATTCTGGCGTCGGCTGGTCCTTCGGTTTTATTGGGACGAAGAGGAGCGACCATCCGTGGAGGTACCGATGGGCGACTTCTTCTGCAACGGTTGGTCCGTCCCAGCGAACGTCAATTCCCTGCCGGTAGCCGTGAATCCGTCTGGAGGTCTGACCGCCTACTGGGTGATGCCCTTCAAGAAGCATGCAAGGATCACGATTGAGAATCTCGCCTCCAATGAGGTGCCCGGGTTCTATTACCAGATCGACTACACACTCACGCCAGTTCCTCCCGACCTAGCCTACTTTCACACGCAATGGCGTCGCTCCAATCCCCTCCCCTACCTCAGCCCTCACGTCCTTCTTGACGATGTGCAGGGTCCGGGTCACTTTGTCGGCACCTACATCGCGTGGGAGGCGCGAAGAAACGGATGGTGGGGAGAGGGAGAGGTCAAGTTCTACATAGACGGGGACACGGATTGGCCTACAATATGCGGCACCGGAACGGAAGACTACTTCGGGGGCGCATGGTGCTTCGAGCAACCCGAAGGCGAATACAGCAAGTACTCAACAGCCTTCTTAGGGCTGCCCCAGATTCTGCGCCCCTACGGGCCTCACAAGATCCAGCAACGCTTTGGTATGTACCGATGGCACATCATGGATCCAATTCGATTTCAGCGCAGTATCCGCGCAACCATCCAGGCACTAGGTTGGCACGCAGATAGACACGATGAACAGCCACGATACCTTCCACTCGAGGATGACATTTCCTCCACGGCGTTCTGGTACCAAGCCGAACCACATGTTCCCTTCCCGGCGATGGTTTCAACGGACTATTCCACCGAGGCATGAGGATGAGAATTCCACACTTGCCCACGAGCGTCTCGGTGCAAGGCTGTAGCTCTGGTTGGCACTTCCTACATCTAAGAGCGCGGGGCAAGACAAAGGTTTACGGTGCGCTCACTCTTCACCCCGCCCCACGTGATTTCGGTCATGACCAAGCGTGCGCTGGCTTTCATTCCGCCCTTGGGGCCGTCTCAATAGACGGCCAGAGAATCACGGTGACGGGTGACCGCAGATTGGTGGTACCAGAGATCTTGTCTGCCAGTCAAGGTCTCAAACGCCCGCGACTTTGCCCTTGCTTGCACTGCTCTTTGCCACTCATGCTTGAGAAGAGACCCGCACTCCCTAGATCCAAATAGAAGGGACGCAGAGTTGTCTATGGCACAACTCCAGTTGAAGTTGCTTTCCTCGGACGACGTCAATCAGATCCACAAGACGTCTGTCCGGATCCTCGAGAAGACTGGCATGAAGATCCCCAGCGAGGACGTGCTTGGTCTTCTTGAAGGTCGGGAGGGAGTCGCCGTCAATAGAGACCGACAGGTCGCCACCTTCACAGAGGGGGCAATTGAAACCGCACTCAGGCAGGCCCCCTGCAGATTCAGCGTCTTCGGAAGAGACGGTACCAAGAGCGCGGAGTATGGTGGCGAAGGATTTGTCGCCCAGGCCATCCCCGGTGAGGTATTTTGGGTGGACCCTGTGAACCGTACTCGAAGGGTGCCCACTTGGGAAGACTTCGAGCGGTGCGTACTTGTCGCGGACGCTCTCCCCGAGATCGATATCGTGGGCGCGATGGTGCAACCCACCATGACCCCCGCATCGGTACGGGACGTCCATCTGTACTCTGGTTTACTCAAACGGACTCGCAAGCCTGTGCGTTGCTGGGTGCACAACCGGATTTCCGCAAGGTACGTTGTGGAGCTGTTCAAGACAGTCTCGGGTGGATCGAGCGAACTGAGAAAACACCCGTTGGCGGATTTCGGTCTGGAGCCCGTGAGCCCATTGCAGTTCTCGCGGGATTCTTTGGAAGGTGCGCTGGAGTTTGCCCAGGCGGGGCTGCCGATTACCCTCGGTCCCATGCCGCTGGCGATGGCGACTAGTCCAGTCACACTAGCCGGGAGCGTGGCACTCGGAAACGCCGAAACGCTCGGCGCGCTTGTGATCATCGAGACGCTTGCACCCGGCACGGCGGTCGTCTACTTCAACTCACCTCACATCATGGACCCCCGGACAATGAACTTGGTTTTTAGCTCACCGGAACAAGTGCTGATGAGCGTCGCTTCGGCAGAGCTTGGGAGGCACTATGGCCTTCCCGTAGGGGTCAACGTGGGTCTCACGGATTCGAAGGTTCCTGATGCGCAGGCTGGTTACGAGAAAGGGATCACCATGGTGCTGGGCGCACTAACGGGGGCAAGCAGCATCGGAGGAATGGGCATCGCCGGGTGTGATCAGGGGTTCAGCCTTCCCCAATTGATTATTGACAACGAGATCATCGGGTTCGTGAGACGCGTGGTCCAGGGCATGGGAATCAATCGCGAAACTTGCGCCGCCGAAGTTGTCGAACGCGTGGGAATCGGCGGGTCGTACATGACCGAGGACCATACGCTTGATCATTGGCGTCAGGAGTTCTGGATCCCCATGCTAACTGACCGTCTTGCCTGGGACGCCTGGCTCAATCGCGGTGGCCGGTCGCTTCTCGACAGGGCAGTCGAGGAACAGAATCGGCTCTTGGCGAACCACACCCTGGAATGGCTGGAGGAACCCATGTCACGCGAACTGGACTCTATCGTTGCTGCCGCAGAGAGGGAAATCCTTGGCACCTGACATACGGATCATGCTCTTGGGCATATGCGACCGGCCAAATGAGGGCTGGTTTTGGATTCGCACCGGCGAGACTCGGCGGCGAGGCGATCTCCGTCGGCTATTTGGAGAGCGGAGAAGGGATGTGGTGCTTCCCTGGATTGGCGTCCGCGGCAACTCGGGCCAGGCAGGCTCAGCCAAGCACCCTGCCTCGCCGGAAACATGGCAGGCAACTCTCACCGACCACGGTCCGGCGTTCTTGGGCACAGCTCGGTAGTAGGGAGCAAGAATAAATGCAAGATTACGAGGCAATTGACCTTTCACCTTGGTGTAACGCGGGCCCTGAGTGGTGTCTCCCGGGAGAGGTTCTCTCGGCGGGCACCGTCTTCTTCCGGGGAATCCCATTTCGATTGGGCACAGAGAATGAAACGAGCAATGTCTATCTAGGGTTCGGCCCCGGCGGCTATGTGGAGCCCATCACGATCCCCATCCACCGCCGAGCTCGATGGGTCATCTTCGCCCACCGTCTGATGGAGTCACACATCCTGGAGGGCGAAGCCATCGGACGTGTGGTCGCGACTTACCGCTTTGGATACAACGATGGAAGCGAGGCAACGGTCCCGATTCGCGAGCGCTTTGAAGTATCCATTGTCCCGCTTATTTGGGGGCAATTGCCTCTGCTGGCTGTCCCCGACGAGCAGGACTGGCTTCGACCACGCCTTCATGGTCCGTGGGAACAGGCCGGATACCGACTGGCCGAAGTGGAGCAAGGGTACCCTCGCCGTTTCGTCCTCTGGCCCTGGAAGAACCCGCACCCAGAACAGGAACTTGCTACGCTCACAATCATTCCCCAGAATCGCAAGTTCCTCCTCGCTGCCGTCACGGTCAGCCCCCTCGAAGAAGAGCCGTTTGCGGTGGGCCCGCATCGGCCGCTCAAGATCGTCCTGCGTGATCCCCAGCAAGCCGCCGAAAGCTTCGACCTGGCCGTGCACGTGGACCGTGGTGCCGCCGCCCATCCCTATCCGCTACCCGGCGGCACGGCGGCGGACTTCCTGAAATCCGACCTGCACGGCTGGGGCCAACCCTACAACGGGAACAACAGCCCTGCCTATGTCGACATAGCAGCGCAACCTTCTGCCTCAGTGAGGATTGAAAGTCGCCATCGCGAGATCGCGAGCGTGAGGTGGGGGGACCTGCTTGGCGGCAACACGGTGGTGACCGACGCCGTCAGCCTCCAGGTCGTTGACCCAGGCCTGAACTGGGTTCATGTGCGTGTGCTGGACGAATTTTCAGGCAATCCCATTCCCTGCCGGGTCCATTTCCGTAGCCCGGACGGCATCCCCTATCAACCCCATGGACATCACAATCACCTCCTCTCGGACCAAGAGACCTGGCATATTGATGTCGGAGGGGACGTACGCCTCGGACATGTCACTTACGCATACATCAACGGAACCTGTCAGGGCTGGCTCCCTCGCGGCGAGGTGCTGGTCGACATCGCCCGCGGCTACGAGTATGAGCCGCTGCGAACCCAAGTGCTCATAGAACCCGGTCAGCGGGAATTGACACTCCGTCTCAAGCGATGGACGAATCTAAACGCTGAACGGTGGTTCAGCGGGGACACCCACGTCCATTTCCTCTCCACCGCAGGAGCCCACTTGGAGGCCCAGGGAGAAGACCTCAATGTGGTGAACTTGCTTCAATCCCAATGGGGACACCTCTTTACCAACTCGGAGGACTTCGTGGGCCGCCCCGTGGTCTCTCCGGACGGTCGAACGATCGTGTACACCAGCCAGGAAAACCGACAACACCTTCTTGGTCACCTGAGCCTTCTCGGCTTGAGAAAGCCGGTCGTCCCGTGGTGTTCGGACGGCCCTGGAGAGGCCGAACTGGGTGGCCTGATGGAGACGACGCTCTGTCATTGGGCTGATGATTGCCACGCCCAGGGCGGGACCGTCATCGTGTCGCATCTTCCCAATCCCAACTGCGAGGCGGCTGCACTCATCGCCACCGGCCGTGCAGACGCGGTCGAAATGCTCGCCTTCGGCAAGTATGAGCATCTTGAATACTACCGGTACCTAAACGCAGGTTACCGGCTGCCCCTTGTGGGAGGAACCGACAAGATGACCGCCAGCGTGCCGGTGGGCATCTATCGCACATACGTTTGGATTCCGCCCGAGGAGGAGTTCAACTATGAGAGTTGGTGTCGGGGTTTGAGAGAAGGACGCACCTTCCTGAGCGGCGGACCTATCTTGCGTTTCTCGGTCGAGGGTGCCCGAATCGGGGACACAATTCACCTCAAGGACCAAGGCGGAACGATCGAAGCCGAAGCAGATGCGGAGAGTATCTTCCCGATCCATTGTCTCCAGATTGTGGCCTCCGGCCGCGTCGTCGCCTCGACCGAAGAACCCCAAGGGGCGCGGCGATTGCATCTGAAGACAAAGATCAAGGTCACTCAGAACGCATGGCTCGCTGCCCGCGTGAGTGGACCGAGCTATTTGCCGGCCCTCCTCCACCACGACGATTGGCAACGAGGCATCATGGCCCACACCTCCCCGATCTACGTCGCGGTTGGGCGCGAATGGTCCATGTATGACGCGGGAGCCGCCGAGTACATGGTGACACTCATCCAGGGGAGTATTGAGTATGTCGAGAAGCGCTTCTCACACCAGACACAGGGCAGCCGGACTCACCATCACGGACAGGAAGATCACCTCGCCTACCTACAGCGCCCTCTCCGAGAAGCCTTGGAGGCCGTCAAAGCAAGGAGGAGGTGACACGGGTGAGGTCGAGAGAGACAATCCGTGTCTTCTCTCGCGCCCGCGAGGGGCCCGTTGTCGGACAAGCCTGGGGGTCATACCCCGTTTGCCGACCAGGGGGAAGAACTGGAAGCTGCGTAAGGAGCGAGGACATGGATCGGCTCAGCGTGAACGGTCGCCACATCGTCGGTCAAAGCGGGAGGCGCATCCTCTTGCGAGGCACCTGCATCGGCGGTTGGATGAACCTGGAGAACTTCATCCTGGGGTTCCCCGGTTCAGAGGAAGCACTCCGCTGCCGAATGACGGAGGCGCATGGCGAAAGGACCGCTGCCTTCTTCTTCGATCGACTGCTCGATTACGTCTTTGCGGAAGAAGACATCGACTTCATCCGCTCCTGCGGCGCAACCGCCATCCGGATCCCGATCAACTACCGCCACTTCGAAAGCGATGCCGCGCCATTTCGTTATGTGGAGAAAGGCTTTGACCGACTCGCTCAGATTGTGGAAAGGTGCTCCGCGCACGGCCTCTATGTGATACTGGACTTGCATGCCTGCCAAGGCTGGCAAAACCCCGACTGGCACTCAGACAACGCGAGCCAGCTATCGCTCCTTTGGTATGACAGGCTGTATCAAGACCGGTTTGTCGGCTTGTGGGAGGAGTTGGCGCGCCGATACACCGGCAATGCTGCCGTCGCCGGATACGACTTGATCAACGAGCCTGTCACAAACGCTCGTTGGGGCCGACGCGCCTATCATCATGCGCCCGATTGGCAGGCCCTGAACGCTCTCTATCGAAGGACAGTTGCCGCGATACGAAGGATCGACCCGGACCACATCATCATCCTCGAAGGTGACTACTACGGCTCACGCTTTGACGGACTGGAGCCCCCATTCTCTGAGAATCTGGTTTACAGCTTCCATGACTACTGCCCTGCGTGCTTCGGAGCCGGAGCAGGTCCTGGGATGGGTGACCGCGAGGATTGGGGACTGGCGAATCAACGAGAATCCTTCCTGTCCAGCGAGGCTCATCTCTTCGCCGAGCGGCACAAGGTGCCGCTCTTCGCAGGCGAGTTTGGAGCGGCAACAAGCGAATCATCCGAGGAGACCGCATTCAGGCTGACGGCGCTCGGCGACCAAATGGGAATCTTCGATGAATTCGGTATCCATTGGACGAGCTGGACCTACAAAGACATAGGAGTCATGGGATGGGTCCAGCTCTTGCCAAACGCTTCCTACCTCGAAACCATCCGCCCAGTCACCAGGCTAAAACAGGATCTTGCAGTGGACTCCTGGATGACCTGGCTTGCACCAACCCCCGTCAAGATGAAGGTATTCGAACTAGCCGACATGATCGAGGGGGCTCTCGCTGATGAGGCGATCCAAACAGAGGAATATCGCGCCCTGCTGGCTCAAGCGGTATTGTCTGGATATGTCGCGCTGCTGATGCAGCCAGCCTATGCGAGTTGTTTTGGCGGCCTAAGTGAGGAGCGAATCGACCATGTTCTTCGTTCCTTCGCCCTGAGCCAGTGCCGGCCACATGGCCAGATGATCGAACTGGTGAAGAAGCACCTTAATAGTGAAACGGCGAGTGTAGGAAAGTGAGCGGACTCATGCGTCGCGCCGTGGGAGGAACCAGACGCCCCCGGAGGGTGGCGCACGCAGTCGCTCCTATTCTGACGCAAGGGCAGCTGCGATCTGAGTCATCCATTCAGGGAAACCATCCAAGCGATACATCTCATCACATCTGTATGCAAGGAAGCGGCGTTGTCAGCCGCCTTCCGCACGCTAGTGAAAAGCATGGCGTCCTAGAATCAGTCGGAGTTTCTGTTCCGCGATTCGTCCCGCGAATGGGTTCTGTGGGTTCATTCGAGAACCGGCTCTTCGTTGCCAGGATTCAGGCGTCGATACGTTCGAATCGGGTGGCCATCGTGCATGCTCTGGCGGTGCCGCCGCAGGCCAGGAGGAGACCTCCAGGATGAAGATAGCGCTTGTTGGAGGAGGTGGGGTCAGAGCACCGCTCTTCGTTTCTGCTGCGTTGCATCGAGCAGATCGAATCCAATTGCAGGAGCTCTGCCTGATGGACATCGACCCGTCCAAGTTGGGCATCTTCGGCTCGTTGAGCCAGGATCTCGCTCGGGCCTCCGCCAGCCCAGTGCTGGTAACGATGACCGACGACCTGGAGCGCGCGTTCGAGGGCGCGGATTATGTCGTGACGGCAATCCGCGTCGGTGGCGATGAGGGCAGGGTTGTCGACGAGCGGATCGCACTCAACCACGGGGTGCTGGGCCAGGAGACCACCGGGGCAGGCGGATTCGCGATGGCGCTTCGCAGCATCCCGGTGTTGCTTGGCTATGCTGAGAGGCTCCGGCGTGCGGCCCCCAACGCCTGGATGCTCAATTTCACAAACCCGGCAGGGCTGGTCACACAGGCCTTGTCGGGCTCCGGGTTCGGCCGGGCAGTAGGGATCTGTGACGGCGCAAACTCCGGCCAGCGCGCCGTGGCCGATTGGACTGGGACAGATTATCGCCGGTTGCGCGCGGAGGTCTTCGGCCTCAACCACCTCTCATGGACACGACGGGTGTGGCTGGATGGAGAAGACTTGCTTCCGCCGCTACTGGCGAACCGGTCTTTCCTTTCCGGGACCCTTCAGCGCGTCTTCGACCCCGAATTGGTCCAGCTTACGGGCATGTGGATGAACGAGTATCTCTACTACTACTACCATGCCGAGCAAGCGATTGCCAGCATTGCGACTGAAGGGACGCCTAGGGGTGTCGAGGTCGCTCAACTCAACCGCCAGCTCATCGACCGACTGCGCGCACCGGACATTGCGGGAAACGCTCGGGCTGCGCTAGAGCTCTACGCCGCATTTGATGCCAGGCGGGCCTCCACCTACATGTACTACGCCCAACCAGGGGCGCCAACCCCCCAGGAGGCTGATGCAAGAATGGCCCAAAAGCTTGGGACAAACACAGCCCATCAGGCGGAGGGGTATGCGGGCGTAGCCCTTGATGTCATTGAGGCCCTGACAACGGGAGACCAGATCCAAATTGGCCTCAATGTCCGCAACGGTCCTGCCATTCCGTGTATGTCCCCCGATGATGTGGTTGAGGTAAGCTGCGTGGTGGACAAGGGCGGAATACGGCCTGTGCCCATCGGCGATATTCCCAAACCACAGGAAGTCCTCATGCAATCCGTGAAACTGTACGAGCGATTGACGGTGGAAGCTCTTCGGACCCATTCCCGGAGAGAGGCCATCGCGGCGCTGATGGTGCACCCCCTCGTTCTCTCATACACGCGGGCGACCGCCCTTGTTGATTCGTATCTTCACGCTCATTCATTGTATGTCGGCACTTGGGCGGAGTAACAACGATGTCCCCGCGCTTGGATGTGCTACTAACTGGCTGCTACACGCTCGACATCATCTTTACCGGTTTGCCCGACATGCCACGGCTTGGTTCGGAGGTGTTCGCAAGTGGATTCGACATCCTGCCCGGGGGAGCTTTCAACACCGCTTACGCTCTAAACCAGCTTGGCATCCGAACTGGATGGGTTTGTGATTTTGGCAATGACTTCGCAAGCCGATTCGTGCTCCAGGCTACAGCGGAGGCTGGAATCGACCATGGCTTCTTCCGAATCCACGAGAGCTCACGGAGATTCGTGACCGTGGCGCTTTCTTTCCCACACGACCGGGCTTTTGTCAGTTTTGTGGAGGGATACGAGAAGATCCTCCCGATCGATGACATCACCCGATCTCGTCCCCGCTGGCTTATGCTCCCTCACCTGTACTATGGCCCCCAAGCCATGGAGGGGTTCGCTGCGGCTCGCCGAGGGGGAAGCCGCGTGTTCATGGATTGTCAGTCTGTCGATGTCACGCTGCGAACCCCCGGCGTTGTCGAGGCGCTCAGGGCGGTTGATGTATTCGCGCCTAATGAAACGGAAGCGCTGAGACTTACCGGCGCGGACACAATTGAGAACGCCCTAGGTCAATTGGCTGAAATCGCCCCACTCGTAATCATCAAGCAGGGGCCTCAAGGAGCGATCGCGAAAGAGGGAAGGAAGACCGTGAAAGATCCCGCTTTTGCTGTGGAGGTCGTGGACACAACCGCCGCTGGTGATTGCTTCAACGCGGGCTTCCTTTACGGGGCTCTTAAGGGTATGCCCCTCGCTTCGTGCATCCACTTTGGCAACGCCTGCGGCGCTCTGGCCACAACCAGAAGAGGCTGCTTTGGCGCGCCCACGCCCCACAAGCTGGCCGAGTTTGTGAATAGAGGCTGACCTTCCTGCAGGAGGCCCTAGCCAGGGCCTTTTTGGCCAAGAACGGAATGCGCCCGACACTAGTCATAGATCGACCAGGCGAGATGCTCCGTCGACCGATTCCGTTAGGGTATCGAGGATCGATCAGGGGGTCTTCCATTGTCAAGCCGTATGGCAGGCCCGTCTGCCCAGCTTCGTACACCCTAGAATACGCCTTCCTCCACCTGACCTGTCACTCTCTCGATTCTGGCGTTTCGCGATTGCGCATGACGCCACTCATCTAAGCCCAACTCATCGTCGAGAATGGATCGCCTGATAAGGCGACGTTCTGCACCGAACATATGGTTACGCCGAGCATTCTGACTGCAATCGCGTGGATGCTCGCGGGGAGAGAACAGGTCTCGGCGTACGGCACCGACCAGGCCAACCTAGCGGCGATTCGCACCCTATCCTGCCGCTTCTTGGAGATTCCATCGATCAACTCCTGGATGGAAGAAGCATTGAAGGTTGAACCCCTCGCCCCGCCGGCGATCGCGGCATCCGCCTCCTCGCGACGCAGATTGCCAACCCAAGCGACGGCGGGAGTATGCCGGCCTGGCATCTGGCTCGCAATGGCCGACCTTTGTCCTGACCTCCTTGAGGTTCGCGCCGCCGCCCCGTTCCGCCGCCGAGAGGCTACACAGCTTCGCCGGCCAGGACTCGCGCAGCACGGAGGACCGCTGACCGCGGGCTAGTCAGGATAGGCACCTTTTGCTCGTGCGCCGAAATGCCTGCCACGACCCGAGCCATCGAAGCCTGCGCCAGGATCACCACATCTGAACGGAGTAGGAGCCCCTGCAGGCAATCACGCACGATGCGGTCATGCGTTCCCATCTCCCCTGCGAGGAGTGCCTCGTAGGCCCCATGGCACAGGACCGACTCGATCTGCACATCCTTGCCGGCAACTGTCGCCCGAGTTCGGACCAGGTCCGCAGTGGGGCCGAGGGTGGTGGCTGCTGTTGCGACAATGCCTATTCGCCTGCCCATAGCGATCGCCTCGTCCACCATCGGCTCATCCACCTTGAGGACAGGCACGCTGGCCAACCAGCGGACGACCTCGACACAGGGCGAAATCGACGAGCAGGTAAGCTGAACCACGCTGGCACCGGCTACCTCGGCAGCCGCGACATGCTCGGCAACGCGCCGGTAGATAAAGGGCGAGAGTCCCCCTTGAGATATCACCACCTTGAGCAACACCTCGTCGGCGATGTGGAAGACTTCGGCTTCCTCGGGCAGGAGTTCCTTGGACAGCTCGTCGAAAAGCGGAACCAGGGAGGGGACGGTGTGAATGTAGGCCAATGTGCGGCTCATGGCATCCTCCTGCCGTCTAGCCGGGATCCACTGGTGATTCTCACTAAGCCAACCAGACCACCCAGGTACCGCGACGCACCGGCTCCCGGCCACCACGAGATTGTACGTCGTCGGGCCAAAAGGGACAGAAGGAGGGACATTGCAGAGAGACACTACTCGACCCCAAGACAGGTCCATTTCGGAGCCGAGATGGGCGGGTAAAAGGTGTCGGTGGAAGCCACAGTGCGAACAATCCGGCGCTACCCCATTCGATTCTTCCGTGGCAACCTTGAACATGGCGTATCCTCTCCCCGGTCATCAGCCGGTGTTGGGTATTGGCACCCAAAGGACACGCCACCTTCTTTCTCACGCCAATCCATGACTTTCGGTAATATCTCCCAGAAAGCACATGGCATGGAACACGTGCGCCTTGGCTTCGAACCCATCTCGGTGTTCAACCACCCTTCCCTTGCAGCATACGATGAGGTAGCATAGAAAAGAGCCCATGGCCAAGCAATCCCCCTTCCTACCCTCTATGGCCGCGGGCTGCGGTGGCGAGAGCAAACGACAGCGGTGCGCCAGTAGTCAACATGACCTGGGGAGGATCTGGCCGGTAGGCGCATGGGTTGCGCAACGATCAGAATCGAGTCACTTTATTCGTCGAATCACCGACGGCGTCATCGCAGAGAATCAGGGAAAAGCAAGGGGTGCGGGCGATCTGAGAGTCGCCCTATTCCCAAGCAAGCATTCGCGGGTTCGAATCCCGTCACCCGCTCTCACAGCCCAAAAATGGCCCGCCCTGCCTCCGACGAGGAGGCCAACATCAAAGGTGCATCCTTTCTTCGCCGGGTCAGAGCACACGCTCTGGCCCTTTCGCTCAACCCCATCCGGCTCACCCAATCGCTCCATCCCCCCGGCGCGTTCCCGTCCCTCATCAAGACAAAGAACAGCGCTGCTCGTGCCCAGCTCCAAACACACAACCGCCGGCTCCAAGAGGTGGAGGCCGGCCCGATATCATCCTACTGACCCGGCCAACTCATATTCCTTGTGCTCCGGCACTGCAGGAGAGAGTCAAAATCGCAGATCGGGAGGATCTGCGACCTGCTTGTTGAACCGTAGACCTCCGGGTTGGTAGCCCGGAGGTTCTCAGTCCGCCGACTCGCCTATCAGCCCGATGGGGCTACCTCGCCCACGGCCGACTCGAGCGCCGCCAACCGACCGGTAACCTCGTCCAGCCCAGCGGCGACCCGCTGCAAGCGATCTTCTTCCTCGAGGACGAAGCGCCGGTACGGTGCTATCGCCTGCCGCAGCCGCTCGAGCCCGCGGCCGAGCTCGCTGCGGAAACTCTCCTCCAGCGTCGCCGCCAGCCGCTGGCGCAACGCCTCCATCTTGCGGCGGAACTCGCGCTTGGCGATGCCGCGCCGCCATGGGATGACCGCCAGCCCGAGTACGCCCAATACGCTCGCCGCCAACAGCCCGGTGGCATCGGCCGCGGCCGTCGTGAGCAAGGCCTTGAGTAGCAGCCCCAGGCCGATCGCGCCGACTTCGACCAGCCCGACCATGGCGACCGATTCTTGGACGGCCGACGTGAGCCTCTCGCCCTCGGCCGTTCGGTCGTAGCCGCGAATCACGCCCTCCGCCTGCGCGCCGAGGCTCTCCAGGAGCTGCCGACGGTTGTAGACGAACCCGCCAGCCACCTCTTGCGCCGCCTCGTGCAGCGCCGAGGTCTCCCGCCGCCGGCCCAACTCGGCCGCTGTCCGCCGCCACACGCCCAGCTCGCGCTCAACCAGCCAGTCGATGACCTCCTGGACGTGCGCCGCGACCTTCTCGGGTGTGTCGGCCACGACCTCCTTCTCGAAGGCGGCGCGCATGCGCCGCCCCTGCAGCATGTCGCCGATCTTCAGCAGCCGCATGCGGTCGTCCAAGAAGGTCTCGCCGCGAAGGCTCATTTGCAGCAGGTCGTTCTCGATGCGGGCCCGGTGCCGCTCGAACTCAGCCCGCGTCTCGGCCTCGTACGCCTCCCACTGCTTCTCGGCCAGCCGCAGCGCCTGCGTGTCCTCGGCCAGCATCTGCAGCCGCCCGGCGGCCATCCCCCGATAATCGGCCGCCAGCTTGCCGGCCACGCCCAGCGGGCTGCGCAGCTTCAATGCCATGAGATGGACCTGCGTCAGCGTGTCGCGCAAATGATCCCGGAACCGGCGGAAGCCGTCCGCCGCCGGCGTGTCCGGCGTCCGTAGCCCGGCCCGGGCAGAAACCAGGAACAGCTCCGGCTCGAAGTTGAGCAGACGCCGCACCTGCGAGCGCACGTATGTTTCGACCTCGCGCCGGGCCGCCTCGCTCTCGAGCACGTCGTCCTTGTTGATCACGACCACGACCTTCTTACCCCACTGGCGGATGCTCTCCAGGAAGGCCCGCTCGCTCTCGGTGAACGGCCGGTCGGCCGAGGTGACGAACAGGACCAGATCGCTGCGCGGGACAAAGTCACGGGCGATGACCTCGTGCTGCCGCAGGACCGCGTTCGTCCCAGGCGTATCGACGATGCGCACCTGCCGCAGGAATTCGGTCGGATAGCGAAGCAATCGCACCTCGTCCTGGACGAACTCGGGAGCACCGGCCTGCCCGTGCGCCACGATGTATATGCGATCGGTCGTCGGCGTCGGCCCTTCCGGCAGGAACGCCTCGCCCAGCAGAGCGTTGATTAGCGCCGACTTGCCGCTGTTGAACTCGCCGACGACGACCAGTAGGAACAGCTCATCGAGCTGCTGCAAGGCGCGACGCAGGTGTTCGAGATCGGCCGGCGCCGCCTCCCAGCCCGACAGCACGTCGAGGGCGCGCTTCAAGACCGCCCGCTCCTCGGTCCAGATGCGCTTTTGCGCTTCGTTCAGCCACGCTGCGAAGGTCATTGTCGGAGATTGTACTGGATGCGGCCCGCTTCGACCAAGCCCTTGCGTTGCCCGGCCCGCGTGAAGCGCGGTCCCGAAACTCGCGGGGCGTCTTGGACGCCCTCTTCTTCTCCGGCGAGCTGAGCTATCGCCTGCCACCTCCCGTCCACGCGGGGTCCATCCGGCCTCCTAACCCCGATGCATTCAACGCCACCATCCAGCAACCCCGGCCCTTCGAGTTCGTGCTCGTCGCCCCTGGACGAGTTCTTTCACCGCTGTCATGTTCGGATGGGGTTTTCGGCCACCACAGCCCAAGGGTCGCATCGGAAACGATCGCCTTGATCCAGCAGATGGCCAGGGAGAATAGCCTCTGGGGCGTGGAGCGAATCCGTGGTGAACTCATGAAACTCGGCATCCGGGTCCCGAGGTCGACGATCCAGAAGTACGTCCGCCTGGCACGCCCTCACCCCGCCCATGGTCAGAATTGGCCAACTTTCCTCAAGAATCACGCCCAGATCATCTGGGCCTGTGACTTTCTTCCAGTCATGGACCTATTCTTCCGGCAGATCTACGCATTCTTCATCATCGAACCCGGTTCGCGGCGGGTTGTTCATTTTGGCGTTACCTCCCACCCGACTGACGCCTGGGTGGCGCAACAGCTCCGGGAGGCAACACCCTATGGCCTGACCCCATGCTTCCTGATTTGCGATCGGGACAGCAAGCACGGCGACGATTTCGCACGAGTCGCAAAGGCAAGCTCCATTGAAGTCCTGAAGACGCCCTACCGCGCTCCAAAGGCCAACGCGGTCTGCGAAAGGTTCCTGGAGAGCGTGAGGAGAGAATGCCTCGATCACCTGCTGGTTTTCGGGGACAAGCAACTTCATCGGGTGATCAAGGAATACGTCGAATACTTCAACCGAGCAAGGCCACACCAGGGGATTGGACAGAGGATTCCGGAGGGGACCCTTCCCCAGCCAGCCTGGCTGAGGCGAGGAAGGCTCATCACGGTTCCGGTCCTCAATGGATTGCACCACGACTACCGGCGTGCTGCGTAAGGCCAGGTGTCCCCGGAACAACCTCGGATGGGGTTTTCGGCTAGCACAACGGCTAGAATGGTTGCCGATTCCGATAGATCAGTATTCTGCTCCTGTTGTGGTCAATCACATACAGATTACCCAACTGATCAAATCGGGCCGACAGAGGCATCGAGTGGAAATCCCCAAGTGCCGCGATGGGATAGGGGTTCGTCAGCGGGTTCTGATAAATCATTGGAAACCGAGGGCCCAGATAGCCGTTGAATCCAATAACCATAAGTTCCAAGGTGTTAAAGGTTGGTTCCCAGGGGCCGCACATTGGATCCCGCCATGAGGCCAGACAGCTTGGTTCAGCAAAATCCCCATTCCTGCCCAAGACTCGCGTAGCCGATACTCCAAATGCTGCCGAGGAAGGGGTTCTTGGTAATGACCCCTCGTCCCACTCCAAGAGGCGTAGATTTCCATCGAATTCTAAGTTGTGATCGGCAACAAAAAGATTCCCCTTTGTGTCAAAAGCCAACGCTCCTGGGTGGCACAAAGAACCCGCCGTTGGGTAGTCCCGCCCGCGTCCTTCATTGCATTCTGTTTCAGATAGGCTCAACTGTCCGAGAATAGCATCGACTACTGGCTGAGTGCTTGCATCTCTAATACGGAAGACGCGGTTGTATCCTTCATCCGACAGCCAGAGGCAATCGCAACCAGCTTGCACATCAATGCCGCCGAGAAAGAAATCTGAACTCCATGTGAATTCCCCTCCACCAAGTACTGGCAGAGGTGCACTAATCGTAGTCGTGGGGCTTGCCCCACTTGTAAGCGGAAGTTGATAACCGAGAATAGATGTTACTGACGAGCTATTCTTGAAGAGCACCCATAGTCTTCCCTGGTCATCGGCCCGCATTCTTTGAAACCTCTGTCCCCAACGATCGCGCGTCTCAAAATCCGGTGCGCCAATAATGCCGTCTGCTGCTTGGTAGTTACTCAAGTTCCACGGATTGTTCCAGAATAGTAGGCGCGACTCGTCGCCATGGATCAATTGACCGCCTGCGATTTCCAAGCCCTGGCCCCCATATAGGCTTCGCGAGGTCGTGGTGTTGAATATCCCCGAACTGTTTTCACCAAAGACCACGCTACCGATAGAGTAGCCGGGAGCAGAGTGACGTCTCACTTCTTGATGCATCCATCCTGCAGAATAGACATTTCCATCTCTGTCTACACCTAGTCCGCCTTCTTCATCCACACCAGTGATGATCTCTTGTGGGGTCTCGTTGACATAATGGACAAACCGGTTATGCCCATTGTCATTCACCCATAAACCTCCATCAGAATCGAGACCAGTAGGCCTCTGAATATCTCCCGCAAGAATTCGAGTGGCATTCATTCCGTTGCTAAAGGGAGGGATAAACACCAATACACGATCACCCAGACTGTCAGCAACATACACGGCCCCATCTTCGGTGACCTGAATCGAGGCGGGGTTATTCATTTGATTCAGCCCACTGCCAGACGCGACGGCGTTGAAGTTCGGCTGACCCAGAACCAAGTCCGCTTCTCGTGATGGAACACCATTCCCTAGATTAGGGAAACGCAAAACACGGTTGTTCCGGGAGTCAGTTACCCACAAATGCCCCCCAGTATCTATGGCAACCCCGGCTCGAAGATCTCCATTCCCAGGAGGAGGGGCAAGACACAAGCTTGTAGAATTCGGGCCAATATCACCGGCCCCCTGGTTGCAGAAGATGCCGGCAAAGTCCACTTGACCCCAGACATAGTCGGCCACCCGATCGTTCATGAACGGATTGTCATAGCGCAGGATGCGATTATTGAAGAAATCGGGGACGTACAGATTCCCTTGAGGATCTGTTGCCATAGTAGCACCAGATCCCCCTTCCGAGACGCTCATCTGTTCTTCGCGAAGACCACAAAAGGTTTCAGCGCTTGCTAATGGAACATCCGGATACATCTGATAACCACTGTCGCCATTGCACGCCGATGAGCTGAAAGACGCTTGACCTAAGACAATCTCAGCAGACCGATCCGCCTCTATTTGGCACATTGAACCAGGGCAATCCGAATCCGACGTGCAGTTCTTGCCTGCTTTTCCATCGGACCGGCATACACCCAAATGGGATAGCCCCAATACTCGGCTGTTTCCGCCGTCATAGACATATAATCGGTTTGGCTGAGTAGAGCGATCAAGGAAGACGCCCTGTGGATTGAATAGGCGCTTCCCGGTAACTTCGTTGAATACGATCTCGGAGAAATCGGGTTTACCAAGAACCACATCCGCCCATCCATCTCCGAGTTTTCCTCTTGCCAAAGGTTCGACAGCAAAGATAGGTTTGTAGACGTTGTCTCCTTCGGGAGTTATGTAGTGCATTGCGCCCACGAGTCCAGCAAGATAGGGACGATCACTGAAGTCTGCGATGAACTCACCATTGACTGTGGTGGTTATCTGATGTGTTGCTCCTCCAATGGCTATTTGTAGGGAATGCGGTGAACCCCTCGTTGTTGTTGTAATGCTGGCGGGCGCTGTACCCGTGATGATATGAGAAACAGTATTTACATAGTAGGTCATGTCCGGTACTTCAACGGTTCTCTCGGTCACACCATCTGACACCAACACGATGTCACCACCCTCGATAAACCGATCCATCGAAACGGAATAGCTGTTGCCTTGGTTGGCGATGCCATTGCGAACTGAGATAGTGGAACCGTCGCGCTTGAGCGTAATAGTTAGCGATGTGCCCGAAGACGCATAGCCCCATACAATTTGGCTTATCCCCGTAGAATGAACAGATCCCCAAGGACTCCCAAACGATGTATCTCTCCTGATATTGATGATCGTATTGCCTGAATGCAATGAATGAGCGGCCGAACTGCATGCTCCCTCTATTAGAAGAGCAGAGGCCGTGCCCAGCAAGATGAGGCCGACAGCGACTACTCGTGGTCTCACGGTACTATCCTTCCTGAACGGATGATACAAGCTGCGCCCAGCGATTAAGGATTGATGTGGCGCGAAGCCACCAGATAATCTTGAGTTGAACTGAGCCGTCGCGCAAGAGAGAGCGCCGGGCAGACTTGGACGATCACGCCACGAGTCTAGCGCAGCTTGGGGAATACGCAAACTCGCTGCGGCGAGGAGCGTTGCGCAGCAGCGCAAGGGCAATTGGCTCTTAGGCGGCGGGCCCATCAGAAGAGGTCAGCATGCCGGCTGAATGAGATAACGCAGTGGCGCCGAACAGAGTCAACAGGGAGCAAGCACGCGGGTAGCGCGAATACGTCGCTGGCCGAGTGCCGGATTACTGCGCAGGCGTTGCCTGAGGGGGAAGTCCGTCACGCCCACCAAAGGGATGCCCGCTTTGAAGGAACTGTGGCCTGTGCTGGCCGAAAACCCCATCCGCCCGACTTCAAACCTGGCACCAATCTCGGAGAGGCTCCCGATTGTGGCAGGAGCAACAGGAATGTCGGCTGCGACGCGTTGCGGTGGTTACAACAGAGTCAGACCCCGATTCGAATTCCTCATTGACATCATGACCACGATCGACTATTGCGTGATTCGATCTTGCCATCGAAGGCATCCGGGCATGCGAGCATCGCGGAACTACGGGCAGCCTCGGGAGCATGAAAGGTGTCACTGAGGCCCCTGCTCCAGGAGCGAAGCTCCTAACCCGGCGAGCTTAGGTTCCATGTGCCGGCGAACTACCGGAGAATCAAAGTCGCAGATCGTGTGGATCTGCGACTTGCTAATTGAACCGCAGGCCTCCGGGCCGGTAGCCTGACGTACCCTGGTTCGACTCCCAGGGGCAAGCCCTATCCAAGCATTTGTCCACCGGGCGCGGCTACCACGGCTTCGACCGATTCTTCCGCTCCGATGTGCCGGGATGGGGTTTTCGACTAGCACAATGGGTTAAGCAACATCGACCGGCGCCTAGGCGCGGCGCTCCGAGGCAAGCCTTCGCAGAAAGGCTGCTGGCGAAAGAACGGGGATCCCCTCGAACGGGCTCAGTGTCAGCAGATCTTCGTCGCCGCTGACGATGGCGTCCACTTGCCCCGCAACCGCGGCTTCCAGGACCATGTTGTCGTTGGGGTCGCGGCAGACACCGATGCGGCGCGCCGGAACCACCGGCTCCCCTCGTAGGAGAATGAGCGATAGAACGGTGGCGATATCTTCAGTGGTCAAACCGTACTTCGCCGGCAGGCGCGGCCTGGCCAGCACCTCGGCAAGTTCGGCCAGGAGCGGATCGGAGTAGACGAGTTGGTAGTCGGCGTTGCGCAGGCCCTGGAGAATGGGACCCACGGTGCCCCGTGGCTTGATGATGGCGCGGATGAGGATGCTGGTGTCGATGACTGCGCGGATCATCGCGCCCGGCCCTTTGCCCTCGCCTTGCGGATATCCGCCTCCACCTCTTCTTCGGTGTAGGCCTCGTTGTGGGCCGCCATCCTTTCGATGAGGCGGTCGAAGCGGCCCAGGATGTCCTTCTCCTGGAACTGCTGGAAACGCAGGTACTCCTCGTACGGGATGAGCGCGGCTTCTGGCCGACTGCCCCGCGTTAGGACGTACGGCATCCGCTTGTGCGCAACCTCCTCAAAGATCGCCCGAAACGACCGCTGCAGCTCGGTGACGCCTATGATCTTGTTCATGGACACCCACCATCCGATTGGGCACGGAGACCACAGAAGGATATGTAGTTCTGTATGTAGTCTACCACATACGCAAGATAGCGTCAACCGCCTCGCAGAAACCCGTCAGCGTTGCAGCTCGGCGGAGCGGTCGACGGGGGTCTGGACGGAGGTTGGAGCGATGGCAACGGTGGCGAAGCGAGGAATCCACATTGTGCGTCCACTTCTCCTTGGCCATGCTCACAATTCCTAGACTTGCGGCCGGGAGATGGTGGGCCATCAGCGAGACTGTTCATCCATCCCTCCCCATGAGAAGGCGTCGTCGGGACCAATCTCGAAGTATCGCCGTCTCGACCGAGTCTGGATCCGCTCACCTTCAAGGGGTCCTTCCACTGCAGACCAGCGGGGATGGGGTTTTGGGTCAGCACAGCAGGCGGCGGGGTGCATCGACAGGTGTCTGGCCAAGTTCCCTGAACGTTCTGTTGTGTGAACTGCCAAGTAGAGCACTCCCCAGAAGCAAAGCGTGGCTTGCCCGCGAGAACCCCATAGCTACGGCGAGCTCACACAACGAATTCCGCCTTTATGACTATCAGGATTGCCTGACCCGCGCCTGGCGATGCGGACCCAATCGAGAGCACCGCTGGGGGCATTCGAACTACGCATGGCAAGAATGTTGCCAGAAGGTGGATTCCGAGGACCCAGGGGATTCCTGTAAGGTGAATTGGCATAGTAACTTACGTAAGAGGCATAGTCTGTAGAGGGTCCCCAATCAGCCCAATCAGCCGTCCACTCATCTAAACTTCCAGTCATGTCGTACAACCCATAACCGTTTGGCGCATAGCTGCCCACCGGTGGAATATTCATTTGCCCGCAGAATGGACCAATCCATGCTCCATTCGATGCGCCCAGTCTGCAGGTCGGTGGCTCGTCCCCCCAGGAGTACAAGCGGCCTTCCTGTCCACCGCGGGCTGCCTTCTCCCACTCAGCCTCGGTTGGCAGGCGCCCGCCTGCCCACGCACAGTAGGCCTGTGCGCCAATCCAATTCATCCTGGCCGCCGGGTGCTCGGCATAACCGCTCTCGGGCTGCCATGTAATACCATCCTGTGCTAGGAAGACGCGCGGCTTCACCTGCCCCACTTGTGTCTCTGGACTGTACCAGGCTGAACCTTGATGATCGGATACCAGGTAGTTCAAGTACTCAGCTGTCTGGTTACCCATCTCGGTCAGGAATTTCGCGAACATGGCGTTGGTCACTTCGGTCTGGTCGATCCAGAAAGCGTCCAGGTAGACCGCATGCGCTGGCTGTTCGACGGTTTCACCGACATTGCTGCCCATGAGGAATTCGCCCTCCGGCACGTACATCATCACCATGCCGTCTGCCGGGCGCTCCCAACTGGAGCCAATGCCCAAGGCGGGATCGGGTGCGGGTGGAGGAAACACCGATTGAAGTTCCCAGATCTTGAAATCGTCGAAGACAATCCCCAAGTGCCCCGGATCCTCAGAATCATCCCAGGATGTTAATCGAACATGGCTGGCAGGAGGTTGACCGAGGTAGTTGTAGTAGGTTAGCGGAGTGCCATTCAGATAGACCGCCAGTTCTGTGCCTCTCGAGACAAGCGTGACCGTTACCGGCTCTGACAGGTCAACTGAAGCGGAACCGGAGGGCAGCCCTTCCTGGCACTCGGGGGGATGCTCAGGCGTCTCAGGGGGACAAGACCAAAGGTACCAAGAACCATCATTATGAATGTCAAAACCTTGCATAGTGAGCGTGCTGTCATACACTTCATACCGTAGCCATTCCAGACGAGCCGCGCTTGGCTCACCCGGAGCCGGGAAATCGACATCAACCCGCACGACAAAGTCACGGATGCTTGTTGAGTAGTGGTCCGCTTGTCCACTTATGCCGGGACCCGGATTCATTATCAAACCACCGCTGGCAATTACTACATTTCCGAGATCCTGCGGTGCATTTGCTCTTGTGAGCCACCCGTTCGAATCTTGTGAGAAGTCATCCTGGAAATCCGGAGGGCGGTCTTGGATGGCAAGGAGGATGGGGTCGCTGAATTCTGTCACCCAGGAGGGTGGAAAGAGGGGATCCAGGTTCCACATGCTGAGATTGTCATACGTGATTGAATGGCTTTCAACGTTAGGTGGACGAGCCCACAGGCCTATCCGAATGTGAGGGTAGGTGATGGAAGGCCTTTCAATATCGTCATAGTAAGTGAGTGCAATACCGTTGAGATAGACTGCGATCTCGGTTGCTTTGGAAATGATGGTGATCGTTACTGGCTCGGAGAAATCGGCCGGCGCTTCTCCGGAGCTGAGTGTCGGATCTGGCGGTCCATAATAGTACAGTACCCAGCCATTTGGGGGAGTGAGCATGAACGAGTAGCCACCTCCCCATTGGATCTCCGCTCCCTTGTCCCTATTCAATTGCTGAAGGTCCACGTCGACCTGCAGGACGAAGTTCTCAAACCGCATGTCAAGTATGGTGTTCACGGGAAACTGACCTGATTCCAGGTTCATGGTGAGTGCGCCATCGGCAACTGCCATGGTTCCGAAAGGCTCTTCACCACCGGTGGCGGAGACCCATTCACTGTCTGGTTGAGAGAAGTCATCCTGGAAAGCCGGAGGGCGATCGTGGATGGCAAGCAGGATGGGGTCGCCAAACTCCGTTACCCAGTCAGGAACCGGTGTCCCGGGTGGCCGTGACGTTTCTGTTGGTTGTGCCGGGGAAAATTGAGGAGGAAGAGTGAGGACGGGATTGTCTGCAGGAGCACAAGCGGTGAGGATAGCAGTGACCAACAACCCTGCCACGGATGGTCGGATCTTGGGGCGTCTCGTCTTCATGATGATGCTCCCGTTTCCGTGCCACCTAGAGCTGCCCAACTGCCTCGAGCTAAGATGCCCGGCGGTGGCGTCGCAGCTTCTATTCTAGATCCATGTGGCTGGCGCGCAAGAGTGTGTATGGGTTTCAGTCCATGTGAGGCAGTTTCGTGGGCAGTTGGGGGGTGGCAATCCAGGACATGGTCGGCCAGGGTGTCCTCATCAAGCGCCCGATGGGGGTGAATCCACTTTTGGGCCGCTGCTGGCGGGACAAAGAGTTGTTGAGCCTGCTCCGGGGCGCATAGCGCAGAGGCCCGAGACCGAGATCTCCCTAATAGTAGTCCCGGGTCCCCTACCCTTGCGGCTTGCGATGAGGTAACATAAGCAAGTGCGCTTGCCCGAACACTCCTCTTCCAAGTTGGCTGCAGGAAATGGCAAGTGCTGCAGATGGCGGTCAGCCAGAAAATGGCCCGACGCGGGGGAATTGGGCCGGCAAGCGCAAGTCGTGCGAACCGATCAGAAGTGAGTCGCTTTATTCGTCGAAACACCGACGGCGTCATCGCAGAGAATCAGGGAAAAGCAAGGGGTGCGGGTGATCTGAGAGTCGTCCTATTCCCAAGCAAGGATTCGCGGGTTCGCCCGCCCAGGCCGCGGGCCAGGAAATCCCGTCACCCGCTCTAGAAGGCGAATACAAGGTCGCGCGGCCTCCGACGAGGAGGCCACCAACCAAAGTGAATCCTTTCTTCGAAGGGTCAGAGGATACGCTCTGGCCTTTTCGCTTGCCCCGATTCGACTCGCCCATGATGAATCATGCTATCGAGTCAGGGCACGCGATGCGTGTCCGCTGCTCAAGGGTATCGGGCAGAGGATTCCGGCGGGGATCGGCCCCCAGCCTTCCTCGCCGAGGCGAGGAAGGCTCAACACAGTTCCCGTCCCCAACCGGTTGCACCACGACTACCGGTCTCCTGTGTGAGCTGGGAACCCCCGAACAACCTCGGATGGGGTCTTCGCCTGGCACAGCGGTCAGAGTGGCCGTGGCCGTCATGCTCGGATGAGCTGCGACCATGGGCAGAACAATCCTTCCCGGACAAGGTTCTCGCCAGGTTGCCGGTCCGCGTCCGGCTTATGAGCTACTCAGACCGAGTCCCAGACGGCATGGTCAAGATATGGCTTTGACGATGATTTGCCGGTGATCTACCTCGAGCTTCATCATCACTTCAATCAAGTTCCGGATAGTCCCCCGCTCATTCCAAGGATACAGCATCTTGCCGGTCCACTTCTCGACCGGCATTGTCTCCGCGAGGCGATTGAGTTGATCTCCTGATGCCTCGTACTCAGCCCACACCTGCTCCAGGGTCCAGGTGCGCCGTTCATCCGCCACTGCGCCATTGTACTCATCATATTCCGCCTCCGACCTGATGCAGTGGTACTCGCCGCCCTCGGCATACGCGCGCAGCGACCGTGCCGCCTCCCCGTTCCACACCCCGAGGTGTCCCACGACATCCCG
>Ga0315277_10000549_pt1 | contig 59596 bp, 74 predicted proteins | sample YL17G05_15_MG_FD_203695 | JGI IMG/M metagenome (GOLD analysis project Ga0315277, IMG submission 203695) | Sediment microbial communities from Yellowstone Lake, YNP, Wyoming, USA - YL17G05_15 | ecosystem: Environmental > Aquatic > Freshwater > Lake > Sediment | place: USA: Wyoming | collected...
CATTTTTAATAACTTTGGAAGAACCGCAAAAAACACATTTTCTGACCATGACAAATTACCTCCTTTTAATATAACTAAAGAATTAAGGGTATTTATATCATTCGTTTAACTGACAGTATCCAAAAAAGGAAGAATTTATAAAGGGACTTAATTTCTCAATAATACTCTAACGAGGTTAAAATGAAAGGAAAAGTAAAATTTTTTAATGAGATGAAGGGATTCGGCTTCATTACAGCAGACGACGGAAAAGAATACTTTGTACATGAATCTGGGCTCAAGGAAGGGACTACTATAACTGAAGGCGATTCAGTTACTTTTGACGTTGAACAAGGAGACCGCGGCCCTAAAGCTGTTAATGTTGCATTAAGCAAGTAATTCTAATAGAAAATAAGGTATTAATTTTTTATTTGGATTCTGTCTATTAGCCTGGCTCCTAAAACCAATAATCAAAAAAAATTCCCTGAATTTTTTAGGCTTATCGGAAATAAAACATTTTCAAATTTCCGATAATCATAAAAACCCTTTTTTCTTAATATTCAGATGTTATCAGGACTTGGAAATGCATTGAAAAAGACCTTTGACAAGATATCTGGGAGTATCTTTCTCGACAAAAAAACAATAGACTCTATAGTAAAAGAGCTGCAGAGAGGATTAATAGAAGCAGATGTTAATGTTGCCCTGGTTGCAGAAATAAGCAAAAAAATAAGAGAAGAAGCTTCAGAAGAGAAAATTAAAGGCAAGGGAATAGACAGGAAAGAGCATCTCGTTAAGTTGCTGCATGATGAAATCTTAAAAATGCTTGGAGGAGAGAAAAAAGAGCTTGAGCTGAAAAAGAAAACCAAAATAATGATGCTTGGTTTATATGGCTCGGGGAAAACAACAAACGCTTCTAAGCTCGCCTTGTATTACAGCAAAAGAAGCAAAAACCCCTGCCTAGTCGGCTTGGACGTACATAGACCAGCAGCTGCTGACCAGCTAGAGCAGATTGGAAGCAAGATAAAAATACCAGTATTTATAGACAAAAAAGAAAAAGACCCAGTAAAAATCTACAGAAGTTTTCAGGCTCAGATAGATAAGTATGACTTAGTTATAATAGACACAGCTGGCCGTCACTCTTTGGATGAAGATCTGGTAGAAGAGATAAAAGAGCTGAAAAAAGAAATTGAGCCAGATTATGTTCTTCTGGTGATACCTGCAGATATAGGGCAGGCTGCAAAAAAACAAGCTTCAGAATTTCAGCAAGCCTGCGCAATCAACGGAGTTATAATAACAAGGATGGACTCTTCTGCCAGAGGAGGCGGGGCATTAACAGCCTGCAACGAAACTTCCGCGCCAGTCTTTTTCATAGGGACAGGCGAAAAAATGGCAGATATAGAAACTTTCAATCCTTCCTCTTTCATCTCTCGAATTCTAGGGCTTGGAGATTTAGAAAGCCTGGTAGAAAAAGTAAAAACATCTTTAGAATTTGATGAAAAAAAGCAGAAGAAATTACAAAAAAAATTGCAGGAAGGAAAATTAGATTTAAGAGATTTGCAGCAGCAGCTTAAATCCATGCAAGGAATGGGTTCTTTAAGCAAAATAGCTGAGATGATTCCAGGCTTGGGAAAAGCCAAAATACCCGAAGGTATGCTTGGAGCACAGGAAGACAAGCTGAAAAAATGGCAGCATGCAATTGACTCAATGACTCAGGAAGAAATAGAAAACCCAGAGCTCCTTGAAAAAGAGACCTCCCGTCTTAAACGTATCGCAGCAGGTTCAGGCACAACAACAACAGACATAAGGCAGCTGATAAAGCAATACAAGCTTCTCAAAGAGTTTGCCTCTGGGAATATCTCTGACATAGACCCTTCCCAATGATTAAGCCAAAAACAAATGATGAAATTAGCCAAGAAATTTGGAAAAAAGATGAGATTAAAATAGACTTAGGGTTTATACCAAGTAGAAATATAATTTCCCAATACTTCTTTTAAAGTATCTAGCCTTTCGTAAAGATGATAAAAAGCTATTGTTCTCTTTAAATCCCACTTATTGACTTCCATGCCATGAACTAGCCGGTCCCTTGAATCATTAACAAACTCTACCACAGCATCCAATCTCCCTTTATTAATCGCAGGAAGCTTAGATGCTTCAAGGAATTCTGGCATTCCATTAAAAAATTCTCTTAAAGCTCCTTGAGAAATCCCCCAATCCCCTCTAACTAACCCCCCTCTTGCTGCATCTAAGTAAGAAGCCAGCCCTTCTAACTTCTCCCTTTCAGAAACCTCTGCAGCCATATTATTCTCTAAACAATCGTATATTTAAGTATTATTAAGCTAGAAACTATACAATGAAAACAAGGAAATCCAAAGTTTTAAAAACAAACATGTTTCTAAATACAATTGCATAAAAAAGGTGTAAAATGGTTAGTGTAAGTTCAGGAGCTTTAACAGCAATTGTAGGTTTTATAGGAGTACTTGTAGGTACGCTTATTGGCCCTTACATAAACCATAAGCTTAGCCTAAAAAGCATAAGAAAAGACATTATTTTTAAAAGAAAGCTAGAATACTTTGAGAAAATGGCAGAAAATATAGAGAAGAACATAAGAACCTACCGCAATGCATTAAGAGAAGCTGAAAACAACTACAAAAAACAGCAGCTCAAAAGGATATATGAAAGAATTAAAGAAGAGCGAAAAAATTTCCTGATTATGGCAAGCCCTCTGTACTTCAACATTAACGGATTATCCCAAAAGATAATCTCATTTGTAGAAGTAGAAAAAGAAATATTTAGAGAGTTTGAGAAACTGCCAGAACGAAACAATAAAAAACAAAAAGAATCTTTTGAAGTTCTAAAAGATAAGTTAAAAAATCTTACGATACTTGGAAATGAAGCAGTCTTCCAAATGAAAAGAGAACTTAAAAACTAACTTAGCCCATATAAGCAGTTATGTTCAAGGCAAAAGAAGAGGTCGGAGGATCTGTCTGACTCACAGTATATTGGAACTTCCCATCAGGACCTACCCACACGCTATTAACCCCAACATCATTCTCGTTATCTCCTGCAGCGCAAACCGCATTAAAAGATTCCCTGTTTGTTACTCCAATAGGGTTTACATAAATAACAGTTTCCCCACAACGTCCCTCTACTAAAATTGTTTTATTTGCGAATTGCGGGTTAGTATAAACAGTCCATGCTAGGCCAGTATTAAGCCTTGCATCAACCCTAATCTGGGGATTTAACCAGGTTATCCCGCTTTTAATACCCGCAATCTCTCCTGCATCATGCCCATGAAGAGTAGGATTATTAGAGCCGTAGGCAATAGCATAACCAGCAGCAACTAAAAAGGCCGCCAAGCTAAAGAATAGCCACATGTCCTTCTTCTCAAAAGATATCTGAATCATCTTGCCTCTTTTACAAAATTATCGAAGAATTAACTATTTAAATAGGTTTCTCTTTTTAAAGACTAATGCCTCAAAATATAATCGGCCGGGGAGCAGAAGCAATTTTAATCCAAGAAGAAGGATTTCTTGTAAAAGACAGAATAAAAAAAAGCTATCGCCTTCCCTCTCTAGATGAAAAACTGCGAAAGCAAAGGACAAAAAAAGAAGCAAAACTACTAGAAAAAGCCTCCTCTTTAATTCCTGTTCCAAAAGTAATAAAAACAGATGAAAAAGAAAAAATAGAAATGGAGTTTATCGAAGGCAAAAAACTAAGCGGGCATCTTGACGGCCTAAAAGATGCAGAAAAAATATGCGAACAAATAGGGGAAAACACCGCCAAGCTTCATGATGCAGACATTATTCACGGAGACTTAACAACAAGCAACATGATTTATGTTGAAAATTCCAAGGAGAATTCCATTGAGAATAGCCCTCAAGCTTCTTCTAACCCTAAAACCTCTTCTGCACTTAACCCGACAGCTAAAAGAAGTCCAATTACTAAAGGCATCAGTAATCCAAATAATATATCTGCGGAACAAGCGAGCAAGAGGAGCTTGTGCAGCAGGCATTCTAAAAAAACATCCGAGCAAACAAGTAGTTTCAAGGTTTTTTTCATTGACTTTGGTTTGGGATTCACAAGCAAAAGAATCGAAGATAAAGCAGTGGACCTCCACCTTTTGCGCCAGGCTTTAGAAGCAAAGCACTTCCAAAACTGGCAAGCTCTCTTCGCCGCAGTCCTAAAAGGCTACAACAGCAAAGACAAAACCCTTGTTCTAGAACAATTAAAAAAAGTAGAGTCAAGAGGGCGGTATAAGAAAGGCTTTTAAATTGAAGTTCTGTAATTCTTGCATAGCCCCTTGGTGTAGCGGTCAAGCATCATGCCCTTTGGAGGCATGGACCCAGGTTCGAATCCTGGAGGGGCTATTGAATTGGTTGGTGGTTAGTGGTGTGGTTGGTGGTGGGGGAAACGGAAAGCCACTGCCAACCAACCTTGAAGAACTTTCGCAAGACAAACTCAAGAATCTGATAAGTACTCTTTCTGAAATTAGAAAAAAGAAATATAAAAGAAGAAAGGGCAATAAGTATGGTTCTTTGAATAAGGGTTTTACAGACGAGGAATTAAGTATCTTTTTCAAATTTTGCAGTAATGAAAAAGCAAGAATATGTTTTATTTTGATGTCTCAACTTGGTTTAAGAATTGGTGAAGTTGTAAAAATAACTTTGTTTGATTTAAACTTTAAAGAAAATCGGATAAGGATTTTTACTGAAAAATCCAAAACAATTGATTTTCTACATTTACACGAAAAGGTTCGAATACCCCTTAAATCTTGGGTTCAGTTACACGAAAAAACCATAGAAAAGAGTAATGGATACCTATTTTTTTCAGATAATCCAGAAAGAAAGTATATTTCTAAGGGCTGGCTAAGAAAAGAGTTTAGAGAGGTTTGCAAGCGTGCAGGGCTTGATGAAACTTATGGAATAGCAGAAGATATTAACAATCCATTACAGCAAAAGAGGGGGATAAGAAAGTTGCACAGATTATCAACTTATAGTTTGAGGCATTTTTTTATCACTCGAGTTTATAATTCATGTAAAGACCCAATTAAAACCCAAAAACTCGCCAGACATAGCGATTTTAAATCAACAGAAGCATATATTCATGTTTCGCAAAAAGAAGTTGATGAAACCCTTCAACAAGTCTTTGAACAAGAGAAGATGAACATTGACAGGTCAGATATACAGGAACTAATAGACCTGGTTAAACTATGGAAGGAAAATAAAAACTAATCAGGGATAAAAAGAGTTATGAAGGTCAGGGGATAGAGATAAAAAATTAAAACATCCAGCACAAATAAACATGGCTAGCAAGTTTTCTAATAGATTATTCAACCTTAAATCTTCAATCTAGAATCATGAACTAAAGTACAGTAATCTTTTTATACTATTTTTTGATATAGTTCTATGCAAAAAGTTATTATTTCAGCAGACAGCAAACCTTATATGAAAGGCAGTTTTAGAGCCCACTTATCTGCAGTTATAAGATTTAGAAATCCAAGGGGATTTGAAGAGAAATATCTAGAGTTTATGAAACAACTATTCTTAAAACGAGGGAAGCAAGTGTCAAGAAGTATTTACAAATCATTTGATTTAGGCTCTGAATTCGTAAATAATCCTGACGAGTTTTACGAAATTTTATTAGAGTTTGCCAAGTTCCTTAATGGCGAAGATGTAGAAGTGAATATAGTCTATACGAGCCTCTTTGCCCCTAAACTGCCTAATGGGATAAAATTATATGGAGAAGACAGAGCAAACAAGATTGTAAATATTCCAAAATTTATAGATATTCTTGGGAGCTATTATACTTATGTACCAATATGGAAATTAGATAATCTTGGGCAAGATTTATCTTCATCTGAAATTTTACTTGATTGCTTTGATGGAGAAGTAACTCGTGCTTGGAGAGATATAGAAAGCCTAGACATAAAAATAATTCCAGAAGGAGATAAATGTAATGCTTTTGTTTCTTCAGCAGATTTGGGTTGCAAGTTTGTGGATTATTTATTAAAGGTAATGAAAATAAAGTTAAGTGACGATACACTAAACACGATGTTTGAAAACTTAGGGCTGAATAAATTCAAGGCATTTTATTGTGGGCATCAAGATTTGAAATATTTAGTTCCCGTTACTCCTAAAAAAATAAAGATTGAAAATTATTATAAGAGCCCTATGATATTTATTTTAAAAGAGGGTGTGTTAGGTTCTGAAAGTACTTTTTTAGAAAACTCTCTATACTGGGATAGCATATTGGAGTTAGCTTATTTATCTGGTGCGGGGGTAAAGCATATAGACTATAATCAAGATGCGAAAAAGATAAGGGCAGGCGATTTTTTGATATGCACTGGATTAAGGGGTGAGGAGCAAGCTCAAACACTTACAAAATGGGGGTACAAGTTCAATTTAATAAAATTAGAAGATATCGATAAGAAAATCGAAACTATAAAATCTGAAAGAGTTAAAAGTCTAAAGAGTGAGTAGTAACAAATCTCGTAGCTCCAAAAACAATAAAGTTTATAAATAACCATTATCTATATTTATTATCGAAGGTATTCCAAGACCAAGGTATACTTTCATTCGACTACATTCCATTCAAAATTGTTTTTAATTTTCTCATTTAACTTATTTTTCACCACTTATTCTTAATTAAAAATAGTTTTCCCCCGGATAGTTGAAATATATTTCTTATAATTAATCGTGGATAAAAAGAGTAACAGCAATATAAAAACAAAAAGTGGCAAGTATCCCTTATAAACATATTCACGGACTCTTAGACATATTAAAAAACAACAATTATTAAAAAGCCATAATATTTTCTAATAGCATTAAGGGCTTTTTGCCTAAGTGATGAAACGTGATGAAAAAATGAGAAGACTCAGCACTTAATCACAAATGGCAAATTTACAATTAACAAAAAAAGACGAAATGCTTTGCTTAGCAATAAGCAGCGAAGATAAAAAAGCATTACAACAGGCAGCGGCAAAACAGCGTCTCAGTCTTTCTTGTTATGTTCTAAGGAAGCTTTTCAAAGATGAATTAAAGAAGGCAGATTAATTTTCTGGATTTTTTGAAAATGTCTGACTCTGATAAGATAGGATGGAAGGGCAAGCAAATATATGTTCGCTTAAAGAATTCAAATAGGGCTTATTCTGGAGTTGTTCTCTCGGAAAATGATTTTTCTATTACAATTAAAGATATTGTTGGGCATTTAGTTACAATAAACTTTTCTCTTTTGTCCTTTTTTCATAATTCAAAACATTTTTAAAGCAGTAAAAATAGAAGTAATAATGGCAAAATCTAAAGCAGAGAAAACTAACGAAACACCTGTATGGATGAAGTTCACTGAAAAAGACATTGAAGCTATTGTAGTAAAGCTAGCTAAGCAAGGGCTGACTTCAGAAAAAATAGGCCTTGAGCTAAGAGACAGCTATGGAATACCAACAACAAGAATTACCGGAAAGAAAGTAGGCCAAATTTTAAAAGAGAACAATCTTTACAAAGACACGACTGCTGTCAATCTAGATAAGAAACAGCAATTGATAACAAAGCACTTAAAGAAAAACAAACAAGACAAAAGGGCAAAACTGGCGCTGACAATAATAAGCGCTAGAATTTCAAAGTACGAAAAATACAAAAAGAGGAAAAATGCTGAAGAAAATCCAACAGACAGCAAAGGAATTCCTAAGTCAGATTGAAGGTAAAAAAGTGCAGATTATAAGCCATTACGACACTGATGGAATCTGTTCTGCTGCAATCATGGCAAAGGCTATGCAAGGCTTAGATAAAAATTTTTCTGTGAAAATTATAAAACAGTTAGAAAAAGAGACTATAGATGAGCTTCCAAAAAACAGCATACTCATATTCCTGGATTTGGCGTCTGGAAGCTTAGAGTATATAAACCAGCTAAAAAACCAGGTATACATTATTGACCATCACGAAATAGACAAAAATCAAAAAATAAACGAAAATGTTCATATCATCAACCCCTACTTACATGACGAAGACAATCTATGCGGAGCTGCTCTAACCTACTTGTTCGTAAAAGAAATAAGTGCAGAAAACAAAAAACTAGCCAACCTGGCAGTAATAGGAATGGTAGGAGATATGCACGACCAGAATATAGGAAAAATAGGCAATCAAATAATAAACGATGCAGAAATGAAAGTAAAAAAAGGGTTGCTCCTTTATCCAGCTACAAGGCCGCTAAACAAAACCCTCGAATTCAGCTCTAGCCTTTTCATACCCGGAGTAACCGGCTCTTCAATAGGGGCTATAAGCCTGCTAAAAGATGCAGGAATAGAGAAAAAAGAAGGAAGTTACAAAAGCTTAATAGAGCTAAATGAAGAAGAAATGTCTAGGCTTGTTACCGCAATAGTCCTAAGAAGAACAAAAAGAGACACTGAAAAATTCATAGGGAACATCTACCTGATAAAAATATTCAATAAACTGGAAGATGCTCGTGAAATAAGCGCCATGATAAATGCATGCTCCCGGCTAGAGCATAGTGACGTCGCCCTGGCCTTATGCATGGGCAGCAAAGAAGCAAGAAAAAAAGCAGAGAGAATTTACGCAGATTATAAACAACATATAATATCCGGGCTTAATTTTGTGTCCAGCCTGGAAAAGATACAGGGAAAAGACTATATAATAATAAATGCAAAAGACAACATAAAAGACACTGTAATAGGCACAATAGCTTCTATCCTTTCTATGTCTGCTGTTTACAGGGAGGGCACTGCAATAATAACAATGGCCTGGAACGAGGATAAAATAAAAGTTTCAGGCAGAATAGCAGGAAGAAACGGCCGCAATATCAGAGAGATTCTTGATTCAGTTGTTGAAAAAATAGGCGGAGAATCAGGAGGGCATCCCCTGGCTGCCGGGTGTCTTATATCCAGAGCAAAAGAAGAAGAATTCATCGAATTGCTGAAGAAAAAGCTGGAAATAGAATTAGTAAAGATTTAATCTTGCACATTTAAAACTCCAATACCCTCTCTAGCTAACTCCGCTGTCAACCCTTCTAAATCATCTGTTTCTACAGTTAAAGTCATAGTTCCCTCATTTGTATGCCCTATTAAACCATAATGATGATCGTACCTTTCAGCAATCTTATGTATCTCATCACACGGACCTGCATCCCCATCATAATCAATAAGTATATCCATTTATAAGAAAAGAAATTTAAGTTATTTAAGCATTTTTATAGCCTAACATAAAGATTTAAAAATAAGCGTTCTTAGGAAGTTTTATGAAAAGCAGATTCGTAAAAGTTAGATGCCAAAAATGCAAGAACGAGCAGATAATATTTGGTAAGGCCTCTTCCAAGATAAAATGCCTTATCTGCGGAACTATAATCGCTGAACCGGCTGGCGGAAAGGCAAAAATAAAAGCCAGAATAGTTGAGATATTGAACTAAAATGAAGCTAGAAGAAGGACAAATACTGCTTTGCACTGTAACAAAGATAGTTGGCACAACTGTTTTTGTCAAGCTGGATGATTATGACAAAGAAGGCACAATAATGACTTCTGAAATAGCCCCAGGGAGAATAAGAAACCTAAGGGATTATGTTGTTCCAAATAAAAAGATTGTGTGCAAGATTCTAAGAATGGACGATAAAGGACGTATTGACTTAAGCCTAAGGAGAGTGACTGCAAAAGAAAAAAGAGAGGTCCTTGAATTAAACCAAAAAGAAAAAAGTCTTATAGCCACACTGAAAACAATAACAGAAAATCCAGACAGAATAATTAAAAAAATAAAAGAAAGCTCTTCCCTAGTTGAATTCTTCGAACAAGCAAAGGATAAGCCAGAGCTTCTTGATGAACTAATGCCAAAGCCGGAGAAAGACAGGCTAATCAAGATATTAAATGAAAAAAAAGAAAAAGAGGTTTCTGTAAAAAAGAAGTTCACTCTCTCGAGTAAAGCAGAAAACGGGATAAAAAGAATAAAGAGTATACTTCCTGAAGAAGCAAAGTACATCGCAGCTGGAAAGTTCTCAATAGAAATAAAAGACAAGAATTATAAAGATGCAAATCGTCGAATGGACTTTCTTTTAGCAGAAATAGAAAAAAAAGCAAAAGAAAACGGCTGTATATTCTCCTTGTTAAAAGAAAAATGAGAATTAAAAAATGCTCTAAGTGCAAAGTTTATACTCTTGAAGAAAAATGCAAGGTTTGCAAGGAAAAAACAAAACAGGCAGGCTATAAATTTAAAGAATATTCAAAATAAAGTCTTCTGCTCTTCTTTCAGTATAGGAACGCCATATTCTCAAACTCAAGATAAGTAAGTAGCCTATATACCCCATCGATTTTTAGTAAAGTTTAAATACATCAAAATATTAATTTATTAATGGAGATAAACATAAATTCATTTCAAGAGAATCTTTATGTTGAACTAAAAGAGGACTATAAAAGAGAGCTTATAAAAGAACTATCCAAACTAAAATTAGATTATCTTTCCAAAGAATTGGGGGTTAGCAAAACTACAATAATAACTTGGAAAAAAAGAACAGAATATTTCCCATTAAGGAAAATAAACCAAGCATTGAAGATAATAAAAAAAAGTTCCCTAAAAGACTGTGAAAAAAATATCATTGCTTATGGAACAAAGTTATCCGCACTCCATGTAAAAAACCCTATACTCCCAATCAAAGACTCGCCTGAACTTAGAGAAATTGTTATTCATATTATGTGTGATGGATGTTATAATAAAAATAGTGGTTATGCGGCTTATTATAATTTTCCTAAAGAAACAAAAGAAGAATTTGTGAAGGAATTAAATAAATGTTTCGGAGAGATCGATTATAAGATTAGTGAAGACCACGTCCATTTTCCAACAGTAATCGCCCTTATACTAAAAAATAACTTTGCAATCGATTTTAATAGCAAAAGATGTAGAATTCCTAAAGAATTCTTTAGAGGGGAAAGAAGAGAGTTATCTGCGATTATTAGGGCCGCAGTAATAGACGAAGGAACTATCGACGGAAGCAATGTAAGAATAGACTCGTGCAACAAGGAATTTTTAGAAGATTTAAAAAAAATATGTGAAAATCTAGGTTATATTTGTGGAAAAACATGGGAATCCAAAGGGCCCATTTTCAGATTTAATATACTTGCAGAAAGCCTTAAACAGCTAAAAGAAGATATATTACCATTACCTATAGAAAAAAAGCAACTTCTAATAGAATTGGCAGAAAATAATCAGAGAAGAAATTGGAAATATCAATTACCTGGAGAAGTTAAAAAACAAATATTAAAAAGTCTCTTAAAAAAACCAAAGAGAAATATAGAATTGATTCTGGGACTTGGATACCCTAAATCTACAATAGGCAAACATTTAAGATGGTTAATTAAAAGCGGTATAATTTATAAAAAAACTGAAAGGAATTTAACAATCTATCTAATCGAAGAGGAGAACAAAGCAAAGGAATTTATTAAAAATCCTTCTAAATTTATTAAAAGTGATAAGATAAATAATTATGGATTAAACCAATTAAAACTTTTAAAATTATTAAACAAGAGAATTTTAAAATACAGTGAAATAAGAAAAAATTTGAAAGTTTCTAAATCTACTTTGATTAAGTTATTATCAAGATTAAAAAAGAAAAACCTAATCAATAAAATGGATAAAAAAGGATGGAGTATTACAGAAAAAGGCAAAAAGATTCTTTTATTAAAAGAAAAAAAAGCAAGATATTATTTATATGCTAATGTTAAATAAAATTGGATAAAGATACCTGTTTATTTAGCTCTAATTTTCCGTAAGTTCCATCGTACCCTGGTACAATTTTTAAATTTCCAATTCTGTTGTCCATTATTAGCTCCACAAGTTTCTCATCCCCCAATAGCTTTGCAAGCTCTGTTTTTTCTGCTTTCAAAAGAATATTAAACTCATTTCCAAATTTTTCAATTAATTGGTTATAAACTGCCCAGGTTTTTTTGCTTGCCAGCGTGCTTGCCTTAGCCAAGGCAATTAATTCATGCAATGGGAGTATTTTATAAAATGGCTTTGCATTTTTTGGCATAAATCCCTTAGGATTTGTTGCTAGTTCCTCAACTCTATTTTCTACCCCTATCACCAGTTCTTTCCCACACTTAGGGCAGATATTGTTTAGCTTTCTGCTTTCTTCTGGAGAGCATGAAAATTTACAATTTCTATGCCCATCCCAATGGTATTTCCCATATGCAGGATCAGTTTCAACAGTCGCTTTAAAACTATTTTCCCTTATCTGTTGGAGTATATTTTTGTAATTTAACTCTCCAGTAAAAATAGTCGCTTCTCTTCCAAGCCTCCACGGCCAAAAACTATGTATGTCTGAAAAGGAAACAATTGATTTCTCGTTTAACTCTTTTATTCTCCAGTTCATCTCCGGGTCGCTTGACATTCCAGTCTCTATCGCATGAATCCTGTCTGCTTTATCCTGAAATGCCTCCTTTAAAGAATCAAATCCAGACATGCTTCCAAAAATTCCGAACCAAGGCGTCCAAGAATGCGCAGGAATTATTTCAATATCCTTAGAAATTTTCTCCATTTCTTCAGCAAGCACAACAGAAGAAAATCCAAAGATGGGCCTTCCATCATAATCTAGCCTTCCTTTACTCTGCAAAAATTGGGTTATTTGCTTGACAACTTCCTTGCTAGGAGCCAAAATTAAATAATGGACTCTCCTGCCTTTTCCACCCTGGGAATACATCAAAGAAATTTCTGTCTGCCACAAAAAAGGAAAATCCTGATAATACAAAATGCCTTCTCTTTCTTCCAGTCCCTCCAGTTCCTTAGACCACTCTGGATGCTGAAAATCTCCTGTCCCTAACAAATCAAGGCCTTTTATCTTAGCATACTTTACAAGATTAGGAATATCAATACTTTTAGAAGTGGCCCTTGCAAATCTAGAATGAATATGCAAGTCTGCAATTAGTGTTTTTTCGCTAATTGAAGAGCCAGAAAACCCGGAGTTTTCTGAATCTGCAATTAGTGTTTTTTCGCTAAATTCTCCTTGTTCCATAATAATTTACGCAAAAAATAGTTTATATAATCTATTGTGGTGTCAAATACCTTACCAGCATATAAACATCCCCTGCTTCATGAGTTATATTAGCTATTGTTATCTGCATCAAAGCAATTACCCACATAATCAGCAGCCAGTTAACAGCTAAAATCCAGACAAAATCATAGTCCTTGGTAAATTTAACCTTATAGAAAAAGTAGACATTTGTTAAAGCAAGATATAACGCTACAAAAGAAAGAATTACTAAATCCGAAACAATGCCTGCAGTATTCACTTTTGTTCTTTGATACTTATCCAGCTGTTTATACTGCTCTAGACTAAAGCGGGTTACGCCCAGTTTTTCAGTATTAGGATTAAAGAAATTGGGGATTGTGCCAATAAGATCAAGAGATATTTCAGGATCCAGCCCATAAGATTTCAAAAGAGTATAATGAGCTCTTTCATGCATATAAGTAGAAAACTGGACCATATACGGAAGAACAATACCTATGCTAATCGCTAAAAATAAAGCAGAATATACTACGGTCAAAATGTCTCTTTTCACCTCTTCTCTCATAAAGGAAAAAGCAAAAGAATATTAATAAACCTTTTCATATTAAAATAAGATGGGCGAGTAGTTCAGCGGATAGAATATTTCCTTGCGGTTTAAGGCAATAAGGAAATGACCGGGGTTCGAATCCTCGCTTGCCCATTTACAAAAGATTGGAATCAGGATTCGAATCTTCGTGGGGGCGTCTTATACTCTCCGACGACAAAGCATTTTTAGAAAAAGGAGGCACAGTCCCTGAGGAGATAACAATTTAGGAATTCAATGAAAAGTTTATAATCTAAATTTAATTGAATATAATATGGAAAAACAAAAAGCAATACTTTTAATGGGATTTTGGTTTGCATTATTAGTTACACTATTAAACATAGGTTCAACATTACTACCATTATTAACAAAAGGAGGTTTCTCCAGTTTTATTTTAGGATTTCCAGTGGCAATCTTGTTTGTTATTATGTTAGTAAGTGTTCATTATTACGCACCTGAAGAAAAAAGAATATTTAGTTTAATCGGAGTAGCATTTTCTATAGCCTGTGTAGCCTTGCTGGGATTTAATTACTACTTTATGATGTGTTCAAGTAGATTAGGGGAATTACCTGCGCTATTAAATCTCACAAACCCCAATTCAATAATATGGGTTGTTGAAATATTAGGGTATGGTTTTATGGGATTATCCACTCTTTTTGCAGCATTTGTTTTTGGAAGAGGAAAACTAGCAAAAACTGTTAAGTGGCTATTTATTGTTCATGGAATATTAGGAATTGGAGGGATGGTGGGTTATGCTTTAGAATGGAACATGACTATACTTTTAGGCGGGCTTATATTTTGGGATATTTTATTTCCTTTAATGACCTTATGTTTAGCTATTTTATTCAAAAAAGAATTAAAATCTAATGATTATACTTATACTTCGGAGTGTCCCTCAAAATAATCCTTTTGGGATTGTATCTCGTGGGGGCATGCTTATTTCTCAATAGGCGGTTTTCTCTCTAGATTATCTAGAATATATTGTGGAACAACGCCCAATCGTATATATTTGATTCTTATCTTTTTTGGAACATTTCTAAAGTCTCCTATTTCTTTTCTGCAATTTTTACTTCCACAGTTACATTTCATCTTCTTTTCATCCCATTCTTCAAGCATTGTCGTCGAATAATCAAAAGTCAGTTCCTGGCCTTTCTTAATAGGTTTTATTGCAACAAGACTTATCTTGTCCTCCAAAATTTTAACTCCTAAATTAGGGTTACATGAGTGATTAGTACATTTTAGCCTTAAGTCCTGGGGCACAAGATATTTCCAGGCGCTTATTTGAAGATAATTATACTCTTTTTTTCCAAGACTCGGCCAGTTAACATTTCTAGCATGAACAATTCTCCCTATTGGCTGAAAAACAAATTCCTTTTTCTTATAGCTTTTTGTTGCAAAAATACCCCTTCCAGCTATTTTTGATTTTTTAACTAAGATGTCACCTATTTTCATAATAAATAATAAATTCTTCTCTTTAAAAAACTATTTTTTGGGATTCTAGAGGAAAATGTCAGTTTGTTAATCCTAAAGTATCAACAAAACCCAAAATCCGCTTTTATTTATATTCTCTCCAAACATGCTTGCATTTTGTGCACTTGAAAAATCTTGTCGAGGCTTCGTCTCCTGCGCGCGTTTGCAGTATCCAGAAATATGCCTGATTATTATTGCATTTTTGGCATTTCGCTTGTATTATCGGATTGACTTCGCTTGCATCATCATCAACTACATCTACCTGCGATTTTAGCTTTCCCTTCTCAGATACTTCCAGGTTCATTTTTGAATCTGAAACGTACCCGCATTGCAAGCAACTGGAATTATTTTTGTTATTCGTTAAAACACTACCGCATTTTGGACAGAATTCCATTTTTTTGTTAATACTCCATAAGTTATTATTAAATGTTATATTGCTTATTTAAAAACCTTCGCAAGTTATGTATCGCAAAGCAAAAAGTTGGTTCTTTGTTTTGGGGGGGGCATTGAACCTAAAGAAAGAAATATATACAGTCATTCTATTAAATTTCTATGGCTAAAGGAAAAGTATTGCTTATTGGTGCAGAAGATGAAGAAAATCTTGCAATAAGATCTTTAGGAGGGGTCCTGATTTCAGAGGGTCATCAAATCAAAATATCCCCTTGCTCAAGAATTGACCAGATTAAGCTAGTTTTAGGAGATATTAGAGAGTTTCAGCCAGATCTAATAGGAGTATCTATTGCATTTCAGTCTCTAGCAAAAATGTTTTTTAAATTGATAAGAGAAATAAAAAAAATCAATCCAGAAGTTCATATTACTGTTGGGGGGCATTTTCCAACTTTTGAATATGAAAATATCTTAAAGAATGTCCCTGAAATTGACTCTGTTGTCAGGTTTGAAGGAGAAAAAGCGATTGTGGCTTTAATAGAATCTATTCTTTCAGATAAAGATTTTTCAAAAGTTCCTAATTTAGTTTATAGGGAAGATAAAACGATAAAAGAAAATCAATGCAAAAATGAATTCCCTAATCTGGATGAGCTTCCTTTCCCAGTTAGAAGTAATAATCCGCAAATACGGTTAGGAGAGAATTTTGCAACTCTTATTGCAAGCAGAGGATGTTTTCATTCGAGCTGTCTATATTGCTGTATCGGGGCCTTCCACTCCAAGAAAATAGGCTGTAAATATGCATTAAGAAGCCCTGAAAGCATAGCTGATGAAATATTCGAGTTATACGATAAAAGAAAAGTTAGATTATTTCAGTTTCATGATGATAACTTCATGCTTCCAAACAAAGAAGATTCCTTAAAAAGATTTAAAGAAATTAAAACAGCCATTCAAAATAAAGGTATCAATATCGACAAAATAGCTTTTTTAATAAAAGCCAGGCCAGACTCTATAGATGAAGAAGTTGCTGAAATTTTAAAGAAATTAGGGGTTGTTGGAGTTTTTCTAGGGGTTGAAAATGCAAGCGAATCTGGATTAAAAGCCCTGATTAGAGGTTCCAATTTAAAAGACATTAAAAACGCTATAAGAATTTTAAAAGAAAAAGAGATTTCTGTGACATTTAATCTTCTAATTTTTCATCCAAATGCAACACTAGAAGAAATAAAAGAAAATATTACCTTCATGGAGGAATACAAAGATTATGCTCTGGATTTTGGAAGGGCGGAAATAGTTGCCGGCTCTCCACTAGAAAGATTAGTAAAAAATCAGGATCTCTTAAGAGGAGACTGGCCAAATTGGAGCTATAAGATTAGAGATGACAAAGTCGACAAAATGTTTAGTATGAACAAAGAAAGTTTTAGAAAAAAAGACTCGAGTTATTCGCGTGTGGCCCATCATTTAATTGCTTTGGTCTATCATGTCTATGTTGTTAAAAGAATTTATCCAGGAATAAGTTCGAACAGTTTATTAGTAGAGGTTAATGGCCTAATAAGAAAATTTAATGAATATATAGTCAAAAAACTTTCAGAGTTATACGAATTAGCCAAAAACAATAAAGATTTTGATAATTTAGAAGAGTTTAATCAAGATTTAGAAAAAAATTGCATCAGAATAATTAAAGAATCTAAAAAATTAACAAAGAAGCTTGAAAGATTACAGTTAATTGAAAAAAAATTTGAAGTAATGGGACTAAAGGAATCTCCTCAGAATGTTAAGCTAATAAGAGAAATTCTTAGGATATAATTGAAGCTTAGATAAGGTTTATAAATTAAGGAAACGTTAATACCCTATGGATGTTAAAGAATTTTTTAAGCTAAATATCCTTAAAGTATTTATGACCATATTTCTTATTATAATCTCTTTTGAGATATTAATGGGGATTTTTACTCCCGAGTACTCAGATACAAGCGCCATTGTAACGATTATTATTTTTATTGCTTCTATTTTGATAGGATATCTTATAGCTTGCACAATTGATTATTTTGTTAAAAGCAGAGTCATTAAAATAGTCATCGCAGTAATACTTGCTGTAATTGCTATAATTCTTGGATGGTTTTCTCTAGCCAGAAACATAATGGTTTGCGATCCTGTCCATGATCCTGGGCCAGTAGTATGCGACCCAGTGCATGTGCCATAAAAATATTAGCGAGTTAATCTAGTATTTTTACCATTATCCAAAGAATGCTTAATTTTTTATACTTCTTGCAATTTTTAACTTTATGGAAGAGGGAAACTATCTTAAAAACATAAAAAAAGGGCAAAAAGTAGAGATTTGGACCAAGGCAAGAAAAATGGTCAAGGGGATAGTAGAAGACGTTGCATCAAGGAAAGAATACAGCGACCAGGGAATAATGGTTATGCTTCAAAGCGGAGAAGTAGGAAGAGTAAAAAAAATATTCAACGAAAAGCCAATAAGCGAAATTGAAATTTTAATTAAAAAAGGAGAAAGCTACAAGTTAGAATTCAAGTCCGATGCTCTCTGGAGCCTAAACAAAACAGAAGCAGAAATCAAGCAGAGTAAGTCCTATGAGCTACATACTTTCAGGCATAAGGCCTCTAAAGTAATAATCTCAAAATCAATTGCAGCTCTTTTAAATTCAGAAGGAGGAAATCTTCTTGTAGGAATAAAGGAAAAAAAAGAAGGAAAAAGCGAACCAGAGATTACAGGCATAAACGAAGATTTGGAAAGGCTGAAAGCTCAAGGAAAAACAGGAACAAAAGATGACTATAAAAGAATGATAATCGATGACATAATACGCCCTTATTTTCCATCAAAAATTTACAACCATTTAAATAATTATTTGACAATAGATTTTGAAGAGTTAGGAGAAAAAATAATCTGCAACATTAAGATAAGAAAAAGTGACATAAGAGTTTTCTTGGCTTTAGAAGGCAGGAAGATTTTTATGATTCGCACAGAAACCGAGACCAGACAGATACAGGACGAAGAGCTAGTGGATTATTGCATGAGAAGATTTGCAAATCAATAAACACTAAAATGAAAAAAATAAAAGAGTTATTGGTGATAATCCCACATTCAGGATTAAAAAGGCCTAAAGAAATAAAGCCTAGCTGGCTATCTAAGTATAATTATCAATTAATTTATTCTCCAAAATGCGAAACCGACAGGGGAACTAAAGAACTCTATGATTTTAGAAAAATTCTTGGAAATAAGCAGTTGGTTTTTCCATTTAGCCAAATATACATTAACATTTGCAGGCATCCTAAAAAATTAGATAAAGTTATACCGACTTTTATCAGAAAAAATCCTGTATATAAAAAAGGAAAAGAGCCTTCTATTAAATTAAGAAAAAAATTACTTAAAAAATATTATTTTCCTTTTTATGAAAAAATCAAAAAAGCAAGAAAATCCTTGATACTAAACGGGCATTCGATGGTTGTGGGCCATGAAAGTTTAGGGAAAGAAAAACTAAAGGAAGACATTGTTATTTCAGACTGGATGAAATTAGATGGACATTTTATTAGATTTGCCCCAAAAAAACTGGCTGATTTCTATGCAAAAGAACTAAGAAAAAGGCTCCCGGAATTAAAAATAGGAAGAAACAGCGTGTATACTTCTTCATATGATTATATCTGCTATAAATTTGGAAAAAATGGAAAAATTCCAGTTATACATCAGGAAACAGAAGAGAGCCTTTACATGAATGGAAATAAAATTGACCGGAAAAAGCTAGAAACTTTGAGAAAAGCCTTTGCAGAATCGTTGAAAGCAACAATTAATTTTCGAAATTAAAGTTTAAATATAAGATTTTCTATATAAATAAATGGTTTCATTAGAAAGTCTAAATAGTACAGAACTAAAAAAATCTTGGATCAAAGAAATTAAGGACAACAAGTACCTGATACTTTTATCCTTTGTTTTATTAGCAGTCGCTTTAGTTATAGATTACATAACCGGAACTTATGTCCAAGGAATACAAGGAGTAGTTGCCCCAGATTTTATCTTGGACCATCTTCCCACAGTAGACCTTCATCTAGTTTATATTTACGGGATTGTAGTTATTGTAGCATTCTTGCTGTTATATCCCCTATTTTTCAAAGTCAATGAATTTCACGAGGTGATAAGCCAGTTCAGCCTGCTTCTGGCAATTAGAGGAATATTTACCATATTCACTCACCTAACCCTTCCTGCAGGAGCAATAGCCCTCGATGTCCCACGGGCTCTTTTTTTCCTTGATTTCAAAAACGACTTCTTTTTTTCAGGGCATACTGCTGTTCCTTTTTTAGGATTCCTTTTATTCAAGAAAGATAAAATAAGATATTTCTTTTTGGCATCTTCAGTAATCATGGCAATGGTTGTGCTTTTGATGCATGTGCATTATACCATCGATGTTTTAAGCGCTTTTTTTATAACTTATGGGAGCTATAAAATTGGGGCAAGGTTTTTTGATAAAATAAATGCTTACCTTAAGAGAGAGCTAAAGTAACAGACTAGTTAAAAAACTGAAAGACATGAAAACCATATTTGACACTTATTCAGAAAAAGAAATAGAAGATATTCTTAGAAAAATATCCCTTTTGTTGGAGAATAAAAAAGATAAAGAGATAATTGAAAAAAACAAAATAGAGTTTATAGAAGAACTATTAAGCATTGCAAAAGCAAGGAAAAGGGCAAGTGAATCCAAGTCCAAATTCCTGGATTTAAAATATTTTAATGAAGAGGATTTAAGATTCTCAACACCAAAAGATGTTGCAGACTATCGTTCAAAAAAGTTAAGATGCAGCAGGATTGTTGACTTGTGCTCGGGAATTGGTTCACAATCAGTATCATTTCTAAAAACCTGCAAAAATGTTCTAGCTGTAGAAATAGATGAAAGAAAAATAAAATACGCCGAGATGAATGACAAGTCAAAAAGAATTAAATTTCTTTGCGGAGACATTTTATCAGAAAATATTATAGAAGAAGTAAGGAAATTTAAACCAGATGTAATTTTTTGCGATCCTGAGAGACTAGAAGAAGAAAAAGAAAGAAGCCTTGAATCCATAACCCCCAACTTAAAGAAAATAATTGAGATTTACTCTAAAGTCCCCAATTTATGCGTAGAAGTTCCTCCTCAAATAGAAAAAGAAAAATTAAAAGAGCTAGAAGAATCGGGAGAGTTTGAAGCAGAGTATCTTTCCTATAACAACAAGCTAAATAGGCTTGATTTATATTTCGGAGAATTAAAAAAAACAGAAGTTTCAGTTGCAGATGTTTCCGGAGCAAAAATAGAGAAAAGCAACCAGGCAAAAGCAAAAACAGCAAGCTTACCCTCAAAATATATCTATGAAGTTTCCACTGCAATAACCAAAGCAGGCTTGGAAAATGAATTCGCTCTATTAATGAATGCAGAAATACTAAGCACTGAAAAAAACAAGCTTATTTTAACCTCCGATGAAGCAAGTAAAACATCAGAAGCAAAAGCTTTTTCAAAAATTTACAGAGTTCTGGGATTTTCAGAGAATTTTAAATATACAATTCAAATCCTAAAAAATAACAGAATAGGAAAAGTAGTTTTAAAGAAAAATGTTTCTCCGGAAAATTACTGGCAGGAAAGAAAAAAATATGAAAAAAGCCTTTTAGGAAAAAAAGAAGCCTGTCTTTTTTCAATAAAATTCCAAGGAAAAGAAGTAGAAATAATTGCAGAAGAAATCCATTAAAAAACAAAAGGTTTTATTAAATCTAGTTTCTTATAATTTTTATAAAAATAGGGGTTTTCAAGATGAATATCCATGTAGAACATATCAAGACTTATAAAAAAGATGGGAGAATGCCCATAAATGAGGTCTATAAAAGCTACTCTAAGTTAAAAGATTCTTTATGGATAGACGAAGTTGTATGCTCTCAAAAAATAGGAATAAAGGGGCAGAGATATCTTCCAATTATGGCTTTCAGAACCAGGAAAAAAGGAGATGCTCTCTGGATAATATCTGGAATACACGGCGAAGAGCCCGCAGGGGTAAATGCAATAGCTAAAAATATAAGATTTATAAACAAGCTTGCTAAAAAAATACCGATTGTTCTCTTGCCTTTGTGCAACCCTTCTGGATATAGAAGGGACTGGCGGTATCCCTACTTTAAAAGAAGGCCAAGAAATATGTCTGCTCCAAGTGTTGGAGATTCAGAGCATTATCTCCTGAATAAAAAAGAAAAAGCAAGAGCAAAAAAGCCTATGCTCAGAGAAGCTGAAGAACTGACTGCTTTTATTGTCCACTTCTCCAAAAAATACAAGCCGCTAGTTGTTCTTGATTTGCATGAAGACGAAAGCGCAAAGAAACTTTATATTTACTCGCAAGGAAAACTGAAGAACTACGACCCAATTGCAAGAAAAGTGGTTGGGATACTCAAGAAAAGGGGATTTAGGTTCTATGACCGCGGGAAAACTTCTTCTGGGGATAAAATAATAAAAGGAGTTGTTTCAAATATTGAAGATGGCTCAATTGACGAACTGCTTTCTGCAGAAAAAATAATAGCAAATGGGCAGGTGAGAAGAGGTCCTGACGCTAAAAGCGTCATAGTAATTGAAACAAAAACAGTTGATATACCCCTAAAAAAGAGGGTAAAAGCTCATTCTTATATACTGAAATCATCAAAAGGAATTTACGCTCTAGCCAAAGACATCTTCGATGAAGCTTAGTTTAGCTCTTCCCTCTCCGCTTCAATCCCATCCCAAGTAGGATATTCTTCTGCCCGTGTTATAATAGAATCAGAATATTTTCCAATAAATTTTTTGTTAAGTATTATTCTCTGCTTTTTTTTATCATAACATCCTTCATCCTTCTTTATTCTCTTTATAATTCTATCAAAATTCTTATTTTTTTCTTTTGAAATAAAATAATAAACAACAGTTCCATCTTTTGTCTGCTCTCCAAAAGGAAATGTGTTGTGTTTCAAAAGCCGATTTTTATACTGAAACCAATTCTTAGTTTCAGCTGTGCACAAATGAATCTTCAGATTAATTTTTTCCTTAACACACTGCCTCATTATCCCCAATCCAGATTTTATAGACTCTGAAACAGTATACCCATTTTTATTCAAATTATATTTTTTTAAAATATAGTTAAAATTGCTGTCCCCTATCTCCAGCTCATTTAGATTAACAAAACTTACAAATCTTGCAACTTTCTTGATAAAAGAAAAAATTTCTTTCTTTTTGTCAGGAAATAAAGGAACTTCAATGCCAATATTTTCTTTCTTGAAAAATTTGGAAGCGAGTTTTATCTTCTCAATATCCCCAGAGTGTTTTGCCGTATTCAACAGGTTTGCAGGATGAAATCTTACCTCATCAACGACTGAAGAGAGTTTCTTCAAGTTTTTCTCAGAAACAAGTTTAGTAGAAAGGTAAATATGAATGTGGAATTTCTTGCCAAACTCCTTTTTAAGTGCTCTTGCATATTTTAATGTCTTATCCAAAACAATTAAAGGGTCTCCCCCGGTTATCCCCGCTCCCTTAGCATTGCTCTCCCTAGCTTCCTCCAAAACTTCTTTTACGCTTTTGCACTCTCTCTCATTAGCCCACAACTTATTCGAATTCTTCCTTAAGTTGCTCAAAGGACAGTACAGGCATTTAGTCCTGCATTTTCCAGTAACAAACAGCACTAGTTTCTCCCCTTTTATGCAGTACTTGCATCCATCAGGAATTCCATTGCTACAATAAGAGCCAAATTTTGTTCTATTTATTTTATCCATGAATAAAAATTAGAATCTGCATTAATAAATCTAATGCCGATACAAAATTAAGTTCTAAAAAAGTTTATAAAGAACAGTAACCAAGTAACAGCATGGGAATAATCTCAGAATTCAAGGAATTTTTAAGAGAATACAAAGTTACCGGGCTGGCAGTTGCATTAATAATAGGGTTGGCTTCCGTTGCTCTTATCAATTCGGTAGTAAATAATCTTATCATGCCAATAATAACTCCATTTATTCCAGGCGGAGCTTGGCAAGCAGCAACATTTTCAATCGGACCCATAGTTATAGGTTGGGGTGCTTTGCTAGGAGCAATCATTAACTTTGTTATAATTGCCTTTGTAGTTTTCTTAATTGCAAAATATGCGTTGAAAGAAGAAAAAGTAACAAAAAAGTAATCCAACATTATAAAAAGACAAATATTTAAAACTTAAATTTCTCTTATAGTTTATGGCAAAAATCTGGTATTCTGTTTTTGGAGAGGGCTTCGGCCATGCAACAAGAAGCGAAGTGATTATAGAAGAGCTTTTGAAAAAGCACCAATTGTTAATAACCGGCTTTAATAAATCTTACATCTACCTTAAAAAAAGATTCCCAAAAATAACTCATAAGATAGAGGGTCCGGGATTTGTATATGAAAATAACGAAGTGGACATTCAAAAAACAGTCAAAGAGTTTATAGATTCTTTTTCAGAAAAATCAAAGAAAAATATCTGGCATTCATTTAATCTTATTAAAAAATTTAATCCCGACTTGATAATAAGTGATTTTGAGCCAACAAGCCACTACTTCGCCTATTTCATGAAAATACCTATAATAAGCATCGACAACATGAGTGTACTGTCAAAATGCAAGCTAAAAGTAAAACAAGAGGATTTTTTAGATTACTTATCAGCACTAAGCATTGTAAACTTATTCACTCCTGAATCTGATTTTCATTACCGCCTAATTTTTACTATAAAAAAGTTCCAGACACAGGGGAAAAATGTCTTCCTCTTTAATCCTGTACTAAGAAAAGAGATACTAAAAACCAAACCAAAAAATAAAGACTTTATTCTAGTCTATCAAACATCAAAAACGAACTTTGAAAAAATGCTCTCTGACTTCCAGGAAATAAAAGAAAAATTTGTTGTCTATGGAAAAGAAGAAGGTGGAAAAGACAAAAACATTATCTATGAAAAATTCAGCAAAAAAGGGTTTATAGAAGACCTTGCCGGATGCAAAGCAGTTATAATGACCGGCGGATTTTCAACAATAAGCGAAGCTATTTATTTTAAAAAACCAATGCTAATTCTCCCTGCTAAAAATCAATACGAGCAGAAATTTAACGGCATTACAATAGAAGAAATGGGAATAGGAAAATGCCAAGAAACTCTCGACAAGGAAAAGATAGAGGAATTTTTGTCCAATCTGCCAACTTACCAGAAGAATTTAGAGAAAATAAAGGAATGGGATAATCGTGAATTGCTGGAGAAAGTAGAAGAGCTCGTTGAACAGCTAAAATCCAAGCCAAAGCCAATTCTAGAACTTGCCAAAAAAATAGACTCTTTAATACGGCCTGTAAAATACGAAAGAACTTTAACAATAATAAAACCTGATGCAGTTGAAAAAGAGCTTATAGGAGAGGTGATAAAAAGGCTGGAAAAACAGGAAGTAAAGCCAGTTGCAATGAAAATGACTAAAATAAACAAGACTCAGGCACAATTATTTTATAATCATTTAAAAAACAAAATTCCAGAGTCTGTATTCAATTCAATTGTTCAGTACATGTCGAAAAAAAGAGTTGTCTTGATTGTCTGGCAGGGAAATGGTGTAGTAAAAAAAGTAAGGCAAGCTTGCGGGCCAACAAATCCTAAAAAAGCGAAGAAATCCCAGATTCGCTCGCTGTCCAAAGAAGACATAGAAAAGAAATTTAAAATGGGCAGAGCTGTTAAAAATATAATCCATTCAAGCGCAACAATAGAAGAGGCAAAAAAAGAGATTAACTTTTTCTTTTGGCCCTGGGAGATAAATCAGCCATGAAGAACACAAAAGAGGCAGCCCTAGTTTACCTTGTTGCAGGGCTTTCAAGCAGATACGGAGGAAAAATAAAAGCATTTGCAAAAATAAGCAGGAATAAAACATTAATAGAACATTCTCTAAATCCAGCTTTAAAATCCGGGTTCTCAAAAATAGTCTTTGTAGTAGGGAATAAAACAGAAAAGCCTTTCAAGAAAAAATTCAAAAAGTCTTATAGAGGCATTCCTATTTTTTATGCGCTTCAAAAGTTCAACAAGAAAAAACGAGATAAGCCCTGGGGAACAACAGATGCACTCTGCTCCGCTATGCCTTTTCTAAACTGCCCATTTATAGTTTGCAACGGTGATGACATCTATGGAAAGAGAACTTTTAAGATGTTAGCTAAACATTTAGACAAAAGCAAAGAAGAAGCAACAGTAGGTTATAAGCTGCTTTCGGTTTTGCCAAAAAACAGCACAGTCAACCGTGGAATTATCAAAGGAAAAAACATGTATGTAAAATGGATTAAAGATTATTACAAAATAAATCAGGATAACCTAAGAGAGAACAAACTAAAAAAAGATGCCTTATGCAGCATGAATATCTTTGCCTTGCATCCAAATACCTTAAAATCCCTTGCCTTAAATCTCAAAAAATTCAAAAAACAGAATAAAAAAGACAGGAAAATAGAATGCAGGCTTCCTCACGAGCTTTCAGCGTTGATTAAAAGTAAGAAGATAAAGATCAAGATTTACAATTCAGTGGACAAATGGTATGGCATAACCAATCCAGGAGATGAAAAAATTATTAGAAAAGTCCTGGAAAAAGATAAATAGCTACTTTACAACCAATATATTTATAAACATATTATTGTATAATAAGCTATATAGAATATAAAAGATGGTGGATAAACTTAAACTTACATATATAATCTTAATCTTGTCTGCCTTGTTGGCAAGCCCTGTCCTAGCCGGCGATTTTGATATTGCTTATATTTATAGCAGCCAGAATAGGATAGACCATAATATTATTAAAGCATTTACAGAACTCAATTTAAGCGTGGAGCTGATTAATGAAAACTCCATGCCAAAAGATTTCTCTGGGTACAAAATGATATTTATTGGGGACGAAAAAATAAGCAGGCCAGTTCCTATTGAGCAGTATCCAAGCGTCATAGCAAGCTACTATATGGGTAAAGAAACCGGACTGACAGATAATGATGGAACAAGCAAAATGGCATCAGTAAAGCCATTAAAAGTAAAATTTAAAGGCAAAGAAGTAGTTGTCTATACTTCTGGAAGAGATCCTAAAGGTATAGCAATACCTTATTATTTTTTAGACAATGAGAACAAAGTAAAAGGCTTGATAAAATATGCCGGAACTTACTCAACAAGCTCTGGCAAAGATTTTGGAGATGTTATCTCGTTTGCAGAAAAGGGAACTGTTCTCTCCAACGGAAAAGTTGTGAATTCGGGCATCTGCTTCTTCGGGATTGTTAAGTCCAATTACTGGACTGTAGATGCAAAAAATTTATTTTTAGACTGCATTAAGTATGTTTATGACTACACTTACCAACCACCAAATGAAACAATCGCTTGTTATACAGACAGCGAATGCGTTACTTTTTCCATTTTCTCAGGAAATTTCTGCTCTGGAAACAATGTAGCACAAAATTATACACAACCTAAATGTGTAAATCCAGGCACTGCCCAAAGCTTTTGCTCATATGAGGAAAAAACAGAAATCCTAGAAACCTGCTCTTTATGCCTTAATGGCATGTGCAAAACTGTTGGCTGCTTTGATGATATGGATTGTGACGATGGAGCATTATTCACAGAAGACACCTGCATCTTTCCCGGCACAGAAAATGCAACCTGCAAAAATGATTTCCAGAACAATCTACAGCTAGTTACCGTTATAGTAGCTGTTTCACAAGACAGTGTGTCTTTAACTTTCACTAATCAGTATCCTGATCTTTCAGGAATTAAAGGCTATTATCTAAGCGAAGATGGAATTAATTGGGATTTTGTCCCAGCTACAAATACAAGCTACACATTCTCACATCTTAATTCTTCAACAAATTACACATTCTATGTTCAGATAATCGACCAGTTTGACTTGCTGCTGCAGGAAATAGTTATCCCAGTAACAACATTGGCTCCCCCTTCTACATCTATTGTCACTATAATAGCCTCTGGAGGCGGAGGAGGCTCATGTGCAACTAAATGGAACTGCAGCCAGTGGAGCGAATGCGTAAATAACATTCAAAGCAGGACATGTAGCTATCCCCAAAACTATTGCAAGCCCCTAATAAAAAAGCCAATAGAAAGTCAAGCGTGCATTCCAGAACAAAACATAATAAGCGAGCCAGCTTACACGGAAGAAGCAATTATAACTGAGACTCCAGAAACTTACAATGAAGAAGGACCTGGCTCATTAATAACAGGGGCTTCTGTAGCACCTTCTGGATTCTCTAATGACAGTGCATTGCTAGTCGGCAGTTTATTTCTAATGGGCCTAATAGTCACTTATTTTGTTCTTAGCGCCCCAAAAAAATAGATAATAAGACTAAGCCTTACTAATTTCTCTATGAACATGTCCGCATTTTTTGCATGTATAAAGGCAAACACTCGCCTCGCTGTTTAGTATTTCTCCCAACTCGCTTACCTCTGCATAATCCCATCCGCATTTACTGCACTTATGCAAAAATCCTTCATTAAGGTTATTGTTAACAACCCCTGCTTCGTCCATTTTATTTTTGTTTACCTCAGAAGAAGAAACCTCCACTCCCGATGTTCTCTTAAAGCCACAGCTGCAGTATCCGACAACATTATCACCCTCTTTTTTTACTGAAAGAAGGCTTTTGCATACAGGGCAAAAACTTAACATTTATTTCCTAAAGAAACAGAGTTTAAAAATCTTCATGCAGAATCTCTTAACCCTGCCACAGTTAAGAAAAAGACAGTTTCATTCTCAGGGAGGTTAGGAGAGTCTATCATCTTAGCTACTCTAGAATCTTTTTTCCCTCTTCTAAGATACAAGCGATAAGTTGAGTTATGAACAATGAACCCATTGGCAATATAGTTTTCTTTTTTAGGAACAGCAAAATCATAAAACAACTCTCCCTTACTTTCGCTTACGTTTACCTCTCTTATTTTCTCAAACCTGATGGTTCCATTCAACAAGTTAAAAATAAAATCTACTTTTTGTTTTACCTGCCTATCTTTGATCTTTTTATTCATTAGGGCATTAAATGCATTTTCAAGCTCTTTAGAATTAATCCACTTGTATTCCTTAGGCCTGGGCCTGACAATGTTAAATACAGGCAGCCCCTCACACTTTAATAACTCTATTAACTCTCTTCTTTTTATTGGCATCATCTCTTTTTTATATGTTGAGCGTATCTCCCTTACGGATTTTAATAATCTCTCTTGTTTATCTTTTGCAGTAAACCCTATGTTTAAATAGTTTTCAACATCTCTAGATAAAATCCTTAGTACATTCATTTTATTTTTGCCTATGCCGAATTTAATGGTGCTTCTAATCCCGGTTCTAAGTAAGAATAACTGCAAGTATCTTAAAGTCTGCTCGTTTCTTTGGGCAACTGTAATCATCGGCCTATTTTTATTAGCATGCCCTTCTGCATCAACAAATCCCTTTATAAAAGCCCTGACAACCTCTTCTCTGCTTTTTCCAATGTATCTAAAGATATCAGGCAAAATTAAAGCAAACAAATCTCTTATTTCTTTTGAATTAACGCTTAAATTATAACAATTTTTATTTTTTATCTTGCTTATACTTCCAGAAACATTAAAAATATCTTTAAATAATAAGCTGTAATAATTAAGGACTTCCAATCTTTCATCCCTAAACCTTAAGCTTCTTGGCTGAAAGTTTCCATCTCCTAAAAAGTATCCAAATGTTTGGGCTAAAGAAGGAGTGATTACAGAAGGCATATTCAAAAATTTATGTTTATGTGTTTGTACCTGAATGAGTTGCAGCTGCAAATTGCCTGAAAAATAACTTTGCAATTTTTCTAAAACATTGAAAGAAGTTGGGTATTTCTGATTTAAAATCCTTCGTAGCTGCCTTTTTTGAATTCCGATTTTTTTGCAAATATCTTCCTTTGATTCATCTGCTCTTAATTTTTCCTTGATCTCGCTGCAAGAAGCAGAGGAAAGCTTAGCTATTTTCTTTAATTCTATACTTGGAAGCTCCTGCTCTTCCCCTTCAATAGTTATTTTACCTGCCTGAGCGATAAAATCCCCTTCTTTCAAGTCCTTAGCTTCTTTTTCTATAATAGAGAAATTTTCAATGCTGAAGAACCTATGTAAAGGGGAACATCTTATTTGATTATTTGTTTTAATTTCATAAATTTCTTTTACATCGGGATTAACAAATACTAAATCAGAATCAGAAGAGCTTACACTCATTTTATTAAAATCCCCGCAGGCAACCCTCTCCTTCCCCATATTTTTTATTTCCATAATGCTTCCGTCGGATAGTTGTATTAAACTATCTCCAGTAAGGCAACTGTGAGCCACTATATGCCCCCCGACAGCTGTTGTGGGGTCCCCAAACATAATAGCAGGATTAGCCATAACCTGGTTTGTTACATAAACAGCAAGATTATACTGCTCTGAGATCCTTATTAAGCTATGAAGGTATCTATTCAGCTTCTGCTGCCTGTCTGCCAGCTGCCCTCTGCCTGTAAATTCTGACCTAAAATGAGCTGTCAGGCTGTCTATAATTATAAGCTTAATTGGCTCGCCTTCTTTAATCATCTCCCCAACCCTATCCAACAGCAGAATTTGGTGGTCGCTGTTTAAAGCCCGTGCAACAAAAATATTCTTAAGAATTTTTTCAGGATTAGCTCCAATAGCTTCTGCAATCTGTCTTATTCTTTCAGGCCGAAATGTCCCTTCACAATCAATAAAAACTGCTTTACCATTAGCCCCTCCCATATTAACAGGAAGCTGGACATTCACAGCAAGCGCAAAACCAAGCTGGCTCTTTCCCGAACCGTACGCGCCAAAAGCTTCGGTCATTGACTTCGTCTCAACTCCCTTGCCTCCAAGAAGATTATCTAAATTCTTGCTCCCTGTAGTAATAGTGCAGATTTCCTCTCTTTTCTTAGCATAATCTGTCCCTGTCTGAAAGTCCAAGTTCATCATTTTCCTAGATGCCTGAATAGCTTTTCTTGCTCCAGCCTCTCCAAGCCCTGCAGTCTCTGCTAATCCCGGAGGAGTCATCACAGCAACCCCCATTAAATCATAAATTCCAGCCGCCTCTAGCTTCGCAATAGAGCTTGGCCCTATTCCAGGCAAATCAGACAAAGTATACTCTTTCTTCTCTTCTTTTTCCTCTTTCTTTTTCTCTTTTTTGTCTTTCTTTTCTTCTTTTTCTTCCTTTTCTTCTTTGTTTTTTTCACCTTTTTCTTCAGCCATACCTCTTAAAGACAAAACCTGTTTAAAAACTTTATCTCAATCAAGAATATACTTTATAAAATTATAAAAATATCTAATTAAGACTAGAAAAACTTCTTAAACCAGTTAATAACCTTCCAGATTGTTTTCCTATTGTTGTATTCTTGTTTAACCCCTGAATCGGACAATGCAAAATTCCAGATCTTAACTTCATCAATAATTCCTTTAAAATGTCTCCCATAGGAAGGATCCTTCTCGTCACTTCCAATTTTAACATCTCCCCCAGGAGTATAAGCGGTAGTGTTAACAAAAGAAAATTCTCGTTTACCATTTATATATCCTACAAAATTGGAGCCATCAAAAGAATAAGTGAGATAGTACCACTTTTGTTCTTCTACAGAACGCGTACTTATCCTGCCACTCTCATTTCCCTGATAAAAATAAGTGAAGATAACTTTATCCTCAGATACCCTCATACCAGGACTGTCATCTGATTTCCAGAAGATGTAGTTATGGGGCTTTTGTAGTGCCCCTTTATCTAGTTTTATCCATAATCCTATTGTAAAACCATCCTTAAGTTCGTCATCAAGAATGTCTCCAAAATAAATAAAATTATCTGAACCATTAAAATAGTAAGCCTGGTTTTTAATCCCTTTAACCAAAACTGCCCCATATACGCTACCATTATATCTGCCAATTGAGTCATCTGCATTTTTATCAAAACTATAGTAAGAAACTAACCCCTCATTAACGTTTTCAGATTTGAAAGAAAGACCTAAGGGTAATAAGAACAGCAAACTAATAAAAAACAGCAGAGCCAAGATAGTACCTCTCTTCATAGTTAATTTAGAAAAAAAGAGTTTAAAAAACCTTCTAAAGAATTACAAAAATAAACAAGAAAACATCCACCAAAAGGAAGAATAAAAAAACTCCGCTTTCAAAAACGCCTCCGGTCTTTAATCTCCAGGAACTTTTTTTGGGATAAGGCCAAAAAGGCATAATGCCCTCCTTCGTGAAGCTGTCTGAAAATAAATGGATTGCGTAGCCAAGAAAAAAGCCAAAAGCCAGCGTAGGCCAAAAAAATGCTAGTATAAGTGAAATAACGATACAGAAAGTAAGACTATGGGTAGGGCCTCGATGATCAATAAAAAACTGCAAGAATCTAAGCCCTTTGCTTTTTCCAAGTGTTGAAAACGCGCAGTCTATATCTGGCAGCATAGTTGCTATCAAAACAACAAACACGAAAACCAATGGGTTATTTACCTTCTGCACACAAAGCAGCATCGCAAAAACCGCTATTGCCAGATGCGTCCTGATTAACATTTTTCACCTACTTTTTTGCAATTTTTTTATTTTATATCCCCTTTTTCAATTAAAAATTGGGTATACGGGGAAACAGAATGTTTCCATTTATCAATTTCTTTTAAATCTAACCATTTAATCTCCTGAGTTGGAGGAACGGGCCGGATTTCTTGTTTATTTTTTAATTTTGCTAAGTAACTTATTAAAATTATTGCCATCTTCTCTTTTGTAGTAGGATTTTCCCATAAAATCTTAGGGTGCAAGGGTCTGATTATTTCTATCTCCCCATTAATTTCTTCCCTGACTTTCCTATGGCATGCTTCTTCTAAATCTTCAGTTCCTTCTTTTATTGTTCCTCCAGGAAGCTTATAAAAGTCGTCTTTATTATCTTTGTCTACAAGCAATTTCCCTTCTTCAATAATTACAGGCCCCGATGCAATTATAAATTTACCTTCCATTTCCCTCCTCCTTTAGCTTTGCTAAGTAACTTAAATTTACAATCGCACATTTTTCTCCTTTTTCATTCGTGCCCCACCTTACCATAGGATGCAGCGGCTTAATTAGCTCTATATCCATTCCAATTTTCGTAGCGGTTTTTCTACATACCTCTTCAGCATCCTCTCCTTCTCTAATCCAATTTCCAATTAAATTCGCGCCATCTGCTAAAAGCTTTCCATTTTTCAAAACAACTGCATCTGAACGTATAGCCAGTCTAGCCATCTCCCTAAAAAGCCGAAGAAATATATAAAACTATTGCTTCTCCAGCTTTTCGATAAGCTGGTCAACATCAATATCCTTCCAGTCATCAACAAAAAACTCTAGATTATCATACAGCTGATTCTTTCTCACTTGTCCCGAAAAAAACATCTCTTTTCCCAGTAGTTCCGTTCTTTTTTTTCCAAAATCAGTTTCTAAATCCTTGCTGTCAATTACTTTATTAAGCTGGTCTGAAAATAATACAGCTCTGATAGTCGCGCTTCCATCGTCCAAAACAATGCTTAACAAAGCTCTTTTCTCGCCAAGGACTTTTCCATGCTCTGCGCACTCTCCGGTCTCGCTTACTTTTTTCCTGCAGGAAGGGCATACTGTAAAAAATCTTGGCTCAAAAAGCTGAACAATAAATGCTCTGATTCCTACGCTCTCTCCTTGATTAAGCTCCTTTATAGTTTTCTCATGAAATACCTTGCTTTCAACAACCTGTTTTATAACTTCATTAGACAGTTTAATATCAGAAAAACCAGTAAGATGAAGTTCTGTATTCCTCATGCTTCCATTATTTATTTCAACAATATCCCCTTCTTTTATAGTAGCTTTCTCTATCAAAGATACGTGGTTAGTGTCCCATAAAACAGTTCTTATGTTAGAAGTTTCATCAGCCAGGACAAAACTGCCTATTTTTCCCTGCCTTCCTTCTTTATTGTACTCTCTTACAGGAAACATTTGTATAATCTTCCCGACAACATTAACTTTTTTCATGCCAGAAAGAAGCTCAGAGATTTTCATCTTCTCCTTATCAAAGCTTATCCCTAGCTCAGAAGCGACTACCTGGGCAGCTCCTTCCTTTGAAATCAATCCAGAGAGCTTTGCTCTTTTAGCCTCTATCCTTCTCTCTATATCATCTACTGATAGCCCACTGCTCTTAGCGATTCTCTCAACCAGCTGTGAATAATTCTGAATCATTTCTACCTTCTTTTATATTATACCTTAAAAAAGCAGGCATGTCAAAAATTTGCGTATTTTCTGTGATTTTTGAGCATGTTCCGAATTCGCTTTCTTACGGAATAAAAATATCAAGAATTCGGACATTTAAAAGGATTGTTGTTTGTTATCACAACATTTATAAACAAAGTTTGTAAAAAGATAATATGGCTGGAACAAATGCAGTTGAAGTAAGTGTAATGCCTGAATCTCTAGAAACTAACCTAGAAGAGATAAAGGAAGATATAAAGAAGAAGCTTACCAAGGCTAAAAACATTAACATAGAAGAAAAAGAAGTAGCTTTTGGCTTAAAATCCTTGCATCTTTTAGTGGCCTGGCCTGATAGCGAAGATACAGATGAAATTGAGAATCTAATCAGTCAGATAAAAGGAGTTTCCTCCTGCAGAATCGAAGACATAAGAAGAGCGTTTGGATAAGCTTCTAGTTATTATACAAATTTCTAAAGCATTAATTATTTAAACTAACTTTCTTATTTATTGTTATGGGATACTCTTGGCTGATTTTTGCGCTGCTCTCTGCACTATTTGCTTCTTTAGTTATTATTTTCGCAAAAATAGGGCTGCAAGAGGTGGACTCCAACGTTGCAACAACTCTTCGTGCATTAATAATGTTTATTTTTTTAATGGCAGTTATCTTTATACAAGGGAAATTAAAGCTAGTCCCTGAGTTTTTTACTTCAAAAATCGCTTTTTTTATTATTTTAAGCGGAATTGTGGGGGCACTATCCTGGCTGTTTTATTTTCTAGCAGTTCAGCAGGGAAAAGCCTCTTCAGTAGCAGGCATTGACCGCCTATCTGTTGTTTTCGTGCTTATTTTTGCATTTGTATTTCTAAATGAAAAAATAACCTTAAAAGGCACAGTTGGGATATTGCTTATAGCGCTGGGAGCAGTGCTAATTGCCCTCCAAGATTGAGGTCTCGGATAAATATTTAAAACCTGTTTCTTTCGTTTAATCATGACGCTTACAGAAGAAGAAGTCAAGCAGGTAAAAGAACAGCTGTTCAACCAGATTGAGAATTTTCCCGATGAGCAAAGAGATGTTGCAATGGGGCAGATAGAATCAATGAATGCCGAGCAGCTAGAAGAGTTTCTTATTAAAAACAATCTAGTTAAAGGAAGCAGCTGCATATTCTGCTCTATAGCTGGAGGAGAGACACCTAGTTATAAGATAGCTGAGAACAAAGAAGCTATTGCAGTCCTTGACATAAATCCTTTATCCAGGGGGCAGATACTTATTATACCAAAACAGCACAAACCAACAGAAGAGGCTCCAGAATCCATGAAGCTAGCTCAAGAAGCCGCTAAATTATTGAAAGCTAAACTAAAAGCAGATGAAGTCAAAACTGAAACTTCTAATGTTCAAGGGCACGGGATAATTAATGTTATTCCCCTATACAAAGACAAGAAGTTAGAGAGAAAAAAAGCAGAAGATAAAGAGCTTAACGAGCTCCAGCAAACTCTAACTCAAGTTGAAGAGAAAAAACAGGAAAAAGTAGAGGAAAAAAGGCAAATAAAAGAGGTAAAAGTAGAAGAGCTTCCAAAAGCCCCAATAAGAATTCCTTAAAACTTCTTTGATTCTTTCCACATCTGCAAAAATTGATTTCTTAACATGTTTACAAGAGGCTTGCTGTCTGTCAAAATTGTAATATAATCCTTGCTTTCTTTAATCTCTGGCTTTCCAATTGTTATTCTTGCATATTTTCTGTCAAAAACACTGAATCTCATAGGATATTTTCCAAATTTTTTATTATATGCTCTAATTTTACACCCTGCTTTTTTCCATTCTTCTGCTCGATCCAAAGTCTCTTCATTAATAACCCCGATTAATCTAACATCAACTCCTTTTTTAACTGATTTTTCCATCTCTCTTACTCCTTCTCCCCAATATTTCCAGTTTCTCTGCACTCCAACTATCTCTTTTTCTGCCTTTTTATTGAGCTCAACAAGCTTGTTCATTATAGCCCTCTGCCCTTTAATCAGCGAGAAAACAAAGCTCTCTTCCCTCTCGTTTATTTCTTCGATATTTCTAAATCCATCTTTCAGTTCTTTTAACTTCTCTTCTCTTTGCTTCAGCCTCTCCTTAACTAAATTATTTATATTTATCAGCTGATATTTTTTAGGCTCAATAGAAACCAAACTTACAATACCTTCATTTTCAAATTTTCTGATAACTGAATAAATTTTATTCTGCGGAACTCCTGAATCCAAGCTCAGCTCTTTTGGCATAGCCATTTTAAGCCTGACAAGTGAAGCAAGAATTCTAGATTCATAATCTGTAAATCCCAAATCCTTGAAAAACAAGATTCTATCCATTCCTTCCCCATCATTTTTCCATTTTTAAGTACTATTGTACTCTGAAAGTACTTAAAAGATATATATGATAGAAAAAAAGGGAGTTTATGAGAAACAAAGAAAAAGAAAGCAAGCTTGCAATAATCATTCATGAGGTCAAAGACTGGTTAAGAGAAGATATCGAAATGGACGGATGCAATTTAATACCAGACTATTCTATTCCTCGATGGAAATATTATGCTAAATGTGGGGCCGGGATAGGGATAGCTGCTGGACTATTGGCTCTTGTTTACCATTATTATGGAAAATGAACACCCCCAACTTTCGCCTGGCAGTAAAAGCATTTATTGTTGATAAAAATAAATTATTTCTAATGAAACGGGCTTCTGATGATGCTCAAAAGCCAAATATCTGGGAAATTCCAGGAGGAAGGCTGGATTTAGGGGAAGACCCAATTCTAGGATTAATGAGGGAGATAAGAGAAGAGACAGGCCTTTATGTAAGGCCTTTATGCCCGATGAGTGTGAGGCATTTCCAGAGAGATGACAAGCAGATAATAACCATGCTTGTTTTTTTCTGTAAGAGAATGAATGGTCACCTTAAAATAAGTGAAGAACATTCAGATTGTGAATGGGTAGACTTAAAAGAAGCCAAAGAAAAATTAACTGATTTCTTCCACAAAGAAGTAGATATTTTCTATAAATTAAGACTAGACAGAATATAAATGGCTGGAAAAACAATTTCTAACTGGATAGCTGAAGCTAGAAAGAGAAATGTTGATTTGGAAGTCTTTAAGACATCCAAAAAACAAGATATGTCGAGATTAAGGAGTTTAGAGCTTCCTCAATTTGATTCTTTTGATGTCCCTTATACAGAATTTAGAAAAGATAGCAAAACGTTGATGAAATTCCTTAAAAAACATAGAAGAATTACGATCCGGGCTCTTCCAACTCCTTCAGGAGATAAGAAAGGATTTACAAGAGAATATGAAAACAACTGGCCCTCTTCTTTTAGAAGTTGCATGCAATTCTTAGGAAAAATCATCAAAGGAAACATAAAGGACTACGATGTTGGAATTAGTGCATGGGAGCCAAACGATTACGGTTTTATTTTAATTTCAGGAGAAAGATACATTAGAGCAGAAATAGCTCGAAATGTTGAAAACCTCTCTCACGGAGAAGAGAGTCCCATTTCCAGTTTTGTTCTTGACAGGGCAAAAGTAGGACATCTAGAAGATAAAATAATCTGGCTAATAAAAGAAGGCGAATCTGCCACTATCTTATTAAAAGCCTTAAGAGCAATAAAAGCCCCATTTGATAGCTTTAATTCTATTTTTCTAGAAGGCTATTTTGAAGGAGTTGTAACTAAAACAGGCATTAGATTCCTAGACTATAAATCCAATCCAGCATATCTTTCTGAATAAGCCACAGAAGAATTAAAAATGCAAATAAAAACGCAGGGGTAAAAGGAATCCCTTCTTTAACCAACACTTTCCCTTTATATTTTTTCAGCAGTTTCAGCTCCTCTTCAGACAGGCCTTCCCAATTGGGCTTTATTGTCTTCTTTCCAACTTTTACAGATTTATAGAGCCAGTCTCCAACAGTAAGCTCTTTAGCGCTCCTCTCTCTTATTAAGCAACTCTCTTCTACAGTCTTGGCATAACTATAAAGAAATGGAAATAAGAAGAGGCATAAAGAAAAAAGCAGGAATATAAACTCTCCTATAATTATTACAAAAACAGACAGCAGCAAAGAGAGAAAAACAAAGACAAAAAAGAACCTCTTTTGTTTCCTAGCTTGTTTTACAAATTCCCCAGAAAACTTCTTCCTGTTTCTTAAAGCCAAGATAAAACTATAAAGCAAACCATAAATGCTGCCGCATAATAAAAATAAAAGGATAAAATAAAGAAAAATAATAATATTCTCAAGAAGCAAGCCAGAAAATGGCAGAACAGCTCCCAATCCCATGAGTAATTTGGCGTCCCCTCCTGCAAACAGCCTCCCATAATAAAAAGCATAAGCCAAGCCAAAAAATATTGCAAATCCAATTAATCCGTAAAGAAAATACCAATAATCCCACATCCATACAGAAACAAAAGCTCGATAAGCAAGAGCAATTGCAATCAACGAGAAATTCCACCAGTTTGCAATTTCCCTTTTTCGCAGGTCCTGTATAACAGCCACAATAATCCAGATTAGGCCTATTGCAACTAAAAACCAGTTTTCTGCATTAATCATCTCTTTGTTTCCTCTTTTATCTTCTAAATTATATATTGTTTTTAAATTGTTTGATTTATTATTTCTTCGATTGTTTCTTCAATTGTGCATTCAAACTCTTCTTCACCTAAAGGTATATCAGGATATTTTTTATTCCTAAGTTTTTTCACAGTGCTTAAGGCCTCAGCCAGAATTTTAAGCTTATCTTGCTCATTCCAGTTACACTCCTTTGCTTTTTCAGAAGCAATCTCTCCATATTCCTTAATCTCAGAAAGCAGATGGTGCAAAGATTCTGGCCTTGAAGTATGCTTTAGCAAAATCTTGTGCATAGCCGTGCTTGCGATGCTGTTTTTTAATGACCTGATAACATCATCTTTTCCCATTTTTCTTCTCTCAACTTTTTTATAACAGAATCTACCTGGCTTGTCAGCTGCCTTAATGCAAACCGCTTTTCTTCTTTAGAAGCCTGGTTGTTTTTTAACCTTTCAATTAAGCTCTCTCCAAATTCTTCTATTAAACAATTTTTTAGCTTGTAGTTGTCCACAACCTTTTTTAAAGCCATTTTAACTAGAACGAGATTTCTGATTGCCTTATATATCTCTTCTCCGCTTGAATCTTTATCTTCAAGACAGCTATAATCCAGCTTCATTTCTAAAGAAATCTTGTATAATTCCAGTCTTTTCGGGGTTTTTAAATTACCATAAATTGCCTTCTTATCTTTTAACTGGTAAGCTAAGGATAAACTATAAGGAACAACTTCAAAAAAGGTCTTCTTATCATAAATTTCCAAATCCAGAACAATCCCGCTTTTTTTAGCTATTTTTTTTATTTCCACTATTTTATCAATTTTTTCATAAAGTTTTCTCCAGAACTTCTCTTTTACAACGACCAAAACATCGATATCATTATAATCTTTGTAATTATTTTGTATAGCCGAGCCATAAAGAACAATGGCCTCAACCTCTTTTATACTTTCAAGAATAATCTTTTTAATCTTTTTCTCAATTGAGCGTGCTTTTTGGTTATATCCCAGCTTGTCCAGCAAAAGCCTTGCATCTATTTCAGAAATTTCCTTAAGTTTAGGCCGAACAAACCTGCTCAAATAATTAGAATCCTGCTGGCTTAGCTTTTTTCCTCTAAGCCTCTTATCAATTACTTCTATTTCTTTCTTAGTTAAAACTAAACTTTTCCCTGCTTGAACATTTAAATCCTTAAATACCATATAATAATTATATGTATTAAGTGGTATTTAAAGGTTTTCTTTGATTATTTCCCTTCTATATCAAACGCATTATATTTTCGTAGTTTTTTATGCGTTTGATAGATAGGAAACGCTTACGATTATTTAATGCGTTTACTATATTACTCTGGTCATCAGATTTAAGTATTTTAATATTTTATTTCTCAATTAATATCAAATTTGATATAAAATAGAAACATTTATATAGTAATTAAGTTTCTATTAAAATTATGAATGCAATTAAACTTTTAGATGAATTAAGAAAATATCCTGTATTTGGTGCAGAAGAAGTGGCAAGAATATTGGGTCGCAAGAAAAAATATGCTAATTTAGTCTTAAACAGGCTTTATAATAAACAAGCAATTAAAAAAATAGATTTTGGTAAATATACCTTATGCAATCTTGCTCAGACTGTAGCCACTAATTTAATCAGCCCCTCTTATATCACTGGTTGGTATGCCCTAAGATTTTATAATCTCACTGAACAACTGCCCCGACAAATTGATGTTTTAACCGCCAAAAAGAAAAACAAAGAAGTGGTTATTTTTAATAATGAAACAATAAGATATCTGACTGTTGATAAAAGATATCTGTTTGAATTTTTTAATGAAGCGAGCGAACAATATACTATAGATATGGCTTCAATAGAAAAGGCTATCATTGACTGTTTATATTTTGATTTAGCTCCGTTGTCAGTAGTTATGCAAGCAATTAAAACAGGAAAAGAAAAAATCTCTTTGGAAAGGGTTAAAAAAATTTGTTTAAAGCTAAAAAATAAACAATTTTTAAAAAAAATAGGAATAGTTTTTGATAGCCTAAGTTATGATTTTTATAATAAGTTTAAGAAATATTTAGATTATAATCCCCTGTTTATCGACAAAAACCTATGCGGATTATTAGATGACTCCAAGCTAAAAAAATGGAGAATTAAATGCCGATAAATTTTTTTCAATTAGAAGAAATAGCAAATAAATCCAATTTGTCCATAGAAAACACAGAAAAAGAATTGTTTCATAATCTATTTCTGTATTTGCTTTTTAATTCTAAAAAAATTAAGAAATATGCTAGATATTTAGCCTTCAAAGGTGGAACTTGCTTATACAAATGTTATAATCTCCCCAGATTTTCAGAAGATTTGGATTTTGATATTCTCGCGGGAAAATTAAGTAAAAAGGATATTGATTTGCTTTTTAATAGACATCTAACAAATACACTCAGGGAAGTTTTTGGCTTTTCTAATATTTATTTTAGAATTAAAGAAAATCCTGCTGGCTTTAATGTCCATACAGATATTAGAGGTCCTGCTTTTTCTCAAACTCATCACCCCTGCCACATTAAATTTGATTTGTCCTCAAGAAGAAAATTAATTTATGGCGTTAAAGAAGTAGCTCATAACGCCTCTTTGTTCTTAAATTATTTTAATGTAGAAGGGACAATTTTTCTTAAAGTAGTTGACGCAAAAGAAATATTTGCAGAAAAAATTATTGCGATTCTGGATAAAATTTTTATTTTTAGCCAAAGAGATGAAGCTAGAGACCTATTTGATCTTTATTTTTTGCTCTTAAAAGGTTACGCCTGTAAACTTAAAGATGTTCAAGAAAAACTAGCAGACAAAAAAGATGTTTTTACTTTAAAAAATTTTTCTGATTCGATTTATCACACGGCTAAATCAATAGAATGGGATATAATAGTAAATCAGCTGCTCATCAAGCCGAAATTAAGAGATTTGGGCTTGTCTATTGAAAACCTTGGTTTTGAAACAGTAAGCAAAGAAATTGTTAAAAAAATTCGTGATTTGTATTTTCAGTAATTTTAAACATTTCTTTAGTTACTTCTCAGTTTCCCTTGCCCTGAATTTCCCACCGTGCTTATAAGGAAATCTCTTTTTGTTCTTCCTTTTATCTTTTCTCTTGCTCCGTTTTTCATTAAATCCATAATCCATGATTATAAAAAATAAAAATTTAATTAAATATAAAATAAAAATTAAAAAAAATAAAAAGAAAACTATCCTTTAGTACAACACTTCTCATCCGCTTTGCCTTTATCTGTAACCCCTGTCAGTTGTTCACTCTCAGGAGCGCAAGTCGATGTCCCTTCCCAAGTTTTCCCCCAAGCTACACATGGCCTTTGTTGTGCACAGTTAAAATCCGCGCAAGGCTCTAATGTTACTCCGCTCATTCCTTCTAAGCCCTTGCAATTATACTTGCCATTCTTAGTCTTATCGTCTCCAAATTTAACATCCCTTAATTGCGTGCAATAGGCACTCTGGGATTTAGTAGAACAAGCAGTTACACATCCATTGATTACTGCATCAAGGTTAGTTCCTCCACCCCCCCAAAGATTAGTAAACCATGTCCACATATTCCCCCATCCTTGCGTGAATCCCACAACTAACACAACTAAAACTACCAAAGCTAACACTATGACTACAATAGTTCCAATAGTCATCTCTGCGCCTTTTTTGTTTTTCACTAGTTTCTTCATTTTACCTCCTTTTTGCTATTAACACTTAAAAGAATAACTGATTTTTAAATGTTTTGAGTCGGAATTTCCTTTTCAAAGGTTTTCCTATAAGAATATTGTGAAATAAGCCCGTCTTCTTCAATCCTTACAACCATGTCTAATGTTAAAAAAACTTTTCCATTTTCTATTATTATTTTATCTTTATTCATTTGCTCCTCGACCTGCAAAAGTTCAGGGAAAACAAAACTGCTATCCTTGTTTTTATATTTGCCCAATTCCTCCAAAAATATTGGAACAAACTTTGTTCTAAAATTCTCCTTGGACTCTGTGCTTGCCCTATCTAAATTCCCGTTTTCATTAATAATTTCCCCATAAGTTCTTGAAACAGCCGCGCTCATTACCTCATTTACATAAAAATTAAGCTTATCTCCTCCCGAGTAAAGATTATCTAAATTTCTTGAATTATAAATTGTTTCTTCAAGATTATTTGAACTACTCAAGAAAATAAAAGAAGCAGCTCCTGCTGTAACAATTGCCATTACAACAAGCACGGTTATTGCAATATCTCCTTTTTTGTTCATTTTAACACTCTCCAACATAAAAGCTAATCTTTATTTTTCCATTGCCTGAAATAAGGTAAATATCCGTTGCTTTTGATAAAAGCGAATTTCTAATATAATCTATATTTTCATTGGTAATTTTATCCACTTTTCCAGGAACAATGTTATGAATCTCTATAGAATTACGGGGATCTGGAGCAGCCTGCGTGGTTTCGTAACCGATGGGCTCGCTGGATGCGCTTTGGCTTCCTTGAGATATCTCATTCCTAGCGCTGAAAACATAGCACTCTTTTTCCTCAGAAATCTTCCATCTGGTAATTGTGTTTATTGCCTCTTGTTTTAATTTTTCCCTTTCTCCCCCTTCAGAGATATCCCATTGCTTAATCAGCTCCTTGACTGTTGTTTTATCATCTAATGTGGGGGTATAAAGTATTCTAATTAAGCTCTTTATGGATTTGGATTTGTAAGAATCATATTTCTCTGTATCAATATTAATCTTCCTCTGTGCTGAAAGAAGAGCTGTAGAAGTAATGAACATTAGCATAATAAAGACTATTATTAAGAATGCGACAATCCAGGTAAGAGTTGAAGAAATCTGTCCTTTTTTTATCATGTTATATAATCCCCACCTTTTTTATTTCCTGATTAGAAGCGGATATAATGTTTATTCTTATTTTTTCTAATTTTCCCTCCTTGCTATAAAATACTAACTCATCTCTTTTAACGCATTTAGCATATTTTTCTGCAGTCACAGCCTGCGCAATTTCACAATCGCTTTTTAATGAAAAATCTCCTGCTGTAATCTCCGGCCTTTTAGAATTTCCATCCAAGTCTTTGGCACTTATCTCTAAATAATAAAGACTTCCTGGCCCAAACTGGTCTTTATTGATGCTGCATTCGCTGAAAATATCAAAAGAAGGGCTTAAGAAATCTTCATTAAGATAAGACCCATCACTGATACATCTTAAAACTCTATCAGTAAGAATCTCTGCTTCCAGGCTCTTTACCTCAATTCTTGCACTATAATAGATAAGGACGCCAATAACAATTGCGCCTCCTATTACCCCCAGTACAAAAAACCACCATATAGAAAGCCACTTCTCTCCTCCTTTTTTGTTCATTTTTCTATAACAATCCCTAATTTATTATTTCCGATATAACTTGTAACTTTATAATCTGAAAAATATCGAAAACTATGCCCTCCCCTATTAGAAAGGCTAACAGTTACCTCGTTTTTTTCATTGTCCAGTTTAACAATACTTTCGGTTTTTTTATTGTTGCTGTTAGCAATATCCAAGGCTTTTGAAAAATCAATAAAAACAGTTGTTCCTGGTTCTGCATTGTCTATCAATAACGCGATCTGTTTTGCGTACATCTCCTCATAAACAAAAGCCCCTTTTGAAGAGTTGTTTACGAATATAAGCAAAAGCACAATAAAAACAAGGTTAAGAATGAGAAACAAAGAAGGTGAAATGAGTTCAGAACTTGCTTTTTTGTTTTTTACCATTTTAATTAAGGTATGCTTTCGATAATCGAACAGTATTGTTTTAAATCCTCTTGTCCATAATCAACTATTCTTACAGCCGAGCACCCTCTTTTTGCTCCGTCTTTTGTTTCTAGGTCTGCACAATGCCCTACTGCAAATGCCTGGTTAGAAACGACAGTAGTCCCCACGTATACTGCAAATACTCCCAAAACAATCCAGGTTACAGGGCTCTTTAAAGCAAGAACAGTCAGCCTGGGAGCCAAAATAAAAGAGCCGACTGCATTTAACTCCATAGCCTGTAAATAATTTTTAAGCACATCTGTTCCCGAAGGTGAAGAAACCTGCATAAACATTATTCCAAGTTCATTAATCTCTTGGTCTTTACTAGTTGGCAAAGTAGCTTGTCGAAAATCTGTTTGTTCTGGAATAACAAATTTTCCATCTTTATATACCTCTTCAATAGGAACTACCGGAAAAGCCTCTTGCTGCAAGTTGTTAAAGCTCATTTTTCCATTCTGGCTAGAAAGATAATCAAAATAAGTATACTCTTTTCCAGGAACTTTATGAGTCCTCATATAAGTAAGGACATTTATCTCCTTATAAGGCACCTTCGCTTCATCCAAGCTGGTCTTGTCAAAAGCTATCCTTGAACAGACAACGCAGCTCGAACCAATGCCCTTTATTGCATAGTCTGCAAGCCAATCACCAAATACTTCTACTTTTCCCTCTCCCATCATGCTCCAGCAGTCAATCATCTCCTGGGTCATAAATTTTTCAATCTGCCTTTTTCCATCCACTCCGCTGCTAACCTTGACCCTTGCAACCCCTTCTGTATTTTTAAATTCCTCGCACTCTCCTCCAATCAGCCCAGTAGTTATGCAAAACTTTTGCGTCTGGCACTTCAAAGGAATATACTGGTTAATCCCGCCAACAGTTGGCGCAGTTGCCCGATAAATAACAGACTGGTGGCAGACTTCCTCATTTATTCTGCCTGACCAGTTTAATTGATAGTAAACAAAAAAGCCCAGCAAAACCAAAAATCCCAAGATAGCAATTATTATTGTAATTAAAGTTCCCATTGCTAACCCTTCACCTTTTTTTCTCATTTTATTGTATGTTTTTTTATGTTTTTAATTATATCTGAAAATTAAGCTACGAACTCAAAAATCTCATCAAAAAATAAACTGCAAAGGCTAATACCAAAAATACAATTATCCAAATAACATATTCCAGCATTTTTTCAATAGCCAGTGCTTTTTTATTTTTCATTTTAAATAACAACAGCGATTGTTGAACTATGCTCCAACAGACTCCTCTACCTCCTCCATTCTGCCTATTTTTAAAACAATTAAATATTCTTTTCCTTTAGAATTACTAATAACTCGTGTTCTGTCAACTGCTTCTTCGTGGAGGTAGCAAGCAAATGGGCTGGACGCTTTTCCTTCCCATATATACAGTTCAATAAGCACCGGTAAGTTTTTTTCATTTTTTTCAGTAATTTGGAAGATTACATCATTTTCTTTTCCGCTAAAAAATTCTTTTACTGCATCTTTTACCTTGCTTTCCTTTACAGTCTCCTCTATAAAGCCCTGGCATAATTCCAAAATGCTTTTTCCCTCTGTCCCCTTAAATTCAAGCAGTTCATCTAACAACTGCTCGGAATTTTTTGAATACTTATTAGCGATCATTATAACTCCTTCTTTATTTACAAAATAAAGGTCTAATGGAACCTCTCCTAAATTCACACAAGAATTGACCTTTCCAAATGTGCAAAAAGAATCAAAAATTATCTCTTTGTCTAATTTTTCCATTGCGCCATTCAAACAGCAAATATCCTTACTCTTCTCCAAATCCTCTTTAGAACAAATGCATAATTTATCCCCATTCTGCAAAAGATACCAATCCTTTGGAGAAACAATCATATATTTATCCTGACCTTCTTTTAGCCCATTAATTTTTCCAGCAATCTGGCTTAAAGTTTCTCTTGCCTGCGCAAGCTTGGATTTGGTTGTTGTTAAAGTATATAAATTCCATGCCAAATAAATCAGTAATAAAAGGCATAAAACTGCAATTATAAGCTTTAAGCTCTCAGGCAAGACCAGCTGGTCAGCTTTTTTATTCTTCATTTGCATACGTTAGTTAGTTCCTCCCTCACATTTTCTCTTAATATTACATGATTCCAATCACTCTCTAAAGTATAAATATAATTATATACGCCAGAGTCAAATTTATTCCATGATTTAGTTTCTGAATCATAAGAATAAAGTACATTCTTTTCTGCATTCTCTTCAAAGTTAGCATCAATTCCATAAACAATCGGATTAGGCACAAAAGGATTAGTTACTAGCCTCGTAAGAATATAATAATGGCTTGTCTCAGTGCCCTTATCCGCAAGGTAAAGCTCTTGTTTGCTGAGTGCGCTCATAAAAACAGGGCGCTGCAGTATATTCGAAGGGAAATAATAAAACCTTGCACCTTCGTTAAAATACAATCCGCTAGTTGACTTAAATCCTATTTGGAGATTTGATTCAGTTTTCAAAGCTCTTTTCTTTTCAACTATTGTATTAAATTCTTCTCTTAAATAGGTTATTTCTTTTATTTGCTCGTTGCTAAGTACCTCCGCATTATTCCAAGAACCGTCATTAAAATACAAAAGTTCACCATTTCGCATTCCATAGCTTTCTAACCATGCTATAGGGCCTTCAACAACTCTACATACCCCCGAATCATCTTGATAAGTTAATTTTACTCTGATGGTTTTGCTGTCTATAGTAATTGTTTTATAAATATCTGTTCCAGAATACCCTGGTATAATCACTTTGCTCCTGCATAAATATCCAGAGATAAACTCAGAATCCTGTAAATTAAGTATGCACATATCTGAAATTTTTCCATATATCGCCTCTTTGTATAAATCTCCGCTCTTATCGATGAGCCCTTGATTTAATGTTACCTTGTTATCTTTTATTTCACCAAAAATACTTCTTCCTAATTTTATTTCCCCCTTTTCAGGGAACCCATCAAAAACTAATCCAGAAGGACTCGCTCTCTTACAATAGTCTACAGACAGCAAGATTTCCCCATCTTTTAAGATTTTAGCAGCTTTAAATGGGCAGTTTTCATTAAATTGGCTATCAGACCACTCAGGTTCTGTAAATCCATCCCTGTTAGCTGCATCAATTAATCTCCTTGTTTCATCATAATTAACTCTTAAGTTAGTCTCAAGATAGGATTTACCTAAATACTCATTTTTCCTTGTAATAACTCCAGGATCTTTAATTTTAAAATAGTTTTCAGGCATACTGCTAAAAAACCAAACAGAGCCATCAGGATAGATTTTAAGAGGCAGTATCATTTTCTGATTGGTATTCTTGAACAAACCTACTATCGAAATAGAATCTTTCGCATTTACAAGATATAAAAATCTTATATCTTCTCCTAACTCAAAATAATCATCCAATTGTGTGACTACTTTTCCTGTTTCTGGGTCAACGTACATCCTTAAATCCAGATTAATAATTTGTCCTTCTGGTTCGGGCCATGCTGGTACTATTGAAGCAGGCTTTCCCTCCCTGCATAATTTATTTCCATCAACAAAATAAGCTGCCTCAAGCTCTGGAACAACTGTGATCTCAGGAGGCCTTTTTCCAGAAAACCTGGTTGTTTGATAAAATTCAGAGTCATAATTCAATAAATTATCTTCAACATAAATTCTTCCATTATTATCCGATTTTGCAATTAGTAAATCCTTCAAAAACCAGTCTGCTGTAAAAGTTTTTCCAAAAATGCTGAAATCCTCTATTTTTAAATAAATCTCACCATTTTTTCCCCCGCCTTTCCAGTATAATTTAGTAGAAACCCCATATATTCTGTTGGTTTCTCTATTTTTTCTAAAAAAAGTAATAGGATTATTGTTCAGTTCTGTTGAATCAAACTTCCCTACAAAACCGACATAATTAGCTCCCTTGCAGATACTGGAAATTGCCTCCTCATCTAATCCCAAATCCCCCACTTCGGGGTCTCCGTAATCATACTCTGGGAGATTTCTTAGCCACTCCAAAATATTTGCCTTGAATATGAACATAAGAACAGCCAGTAATACCAAAAGCCCCAAGACAATTAAGATAACATGATTAATTGTAATGTTCCCTTTTTTTGAAAGCATTTTATTTTCCCCCGAATCTGAATAAATTCGAAATATATTCTCCTAAAGAAAAGTCGCTTTTAGCAAGAATAACAATCGCTGCAACAACGATTATTAAAACAACAACAACTATGACTGTTGCAATAATTGTTTCTATAGTCATTCCTTTTTTATCCGCAAACATCTTGACACCCCATTTTCTCGACTTTTGAGCCTATTTTCATGCTTGAAAGCTGGGCACAAGTGAGCTGCTCTTCTTTTATTTCATCTTCCACCTCATATTTCACTGTTTTCTTGGAGCAGCAATACTCATAAGCCGCATCTCTTGAAACAAAGCTGTTGCAAGCAGTTATCACGCTGTCCACATTTGAATTTCCAACTAGCTCTTTGATATAACTGGAAAACTTGCCTGTCTCTATGTCCCAAAAAACAAGCAGGATAACTGCAACTAAAATTGCCATTATAATCATTACAGAAGTATTTACCATTAACTCCATGCCCCTTTTATCAGCTCTTTTCATATATATCCTAAAATATAAATGTTAATAAATCTAACTAATTAATAAGAAACATGGCAGAAAAAGGCTATCCTCAGTATGAATGGCCTGATAACTTAAACAAGGGGCTTGAATCCCTGGCAAGAATAAAATCAGGAGAAGATACCCCAGAATTAGGGGTATCAGTAGAAAAAGGAAGGCAAGCCTACAAAAAAGCCCAAGAGTTATACCAAACTGCTCAAAACATAGTGGCAGGAATAGAAGCAGACCCTGCAAAAAAATTCAAGGATACTGCTTTATACCATAATCCTAAAAGAGATATTCCTCTATACAAAAAGATTCTAGAAGATGCTGCAGTTATACTAGCTGAACAAGCTACGACAGCGCTCCCGGCAGCACAATAGCAGCTAAAGCGCTTAATATGGAAATAGCTAAAAAAGCAGTGATTAAATACAAAATAGCCCCAAATTTCAAGTTGCTGGCTATATCATACATTTTCTTTAATTTATCCTCTCCAGCATCTACTGTAACTAAAGTTCCAGTCAGTATAAATATTACCTCAATGATATAAATGCCAATTGCTACCTGCATGAAATAAGGAGAAATCATATTCTCCACATTAAACATGCCTTCAACTAAATCTTTTATATTCATCACCGATCCCGTAGCAAGATTTCCCTCGCCCAGCCTCTTAATCATTGCATCCAAGACACTTAATATTACCGATATCATCGAAGCTAATCCAACAACAATCCCTGCTAGCAAAGGAGCAAGGAAAGTCATGTTGCTCTTCATATCAGAAACAATCTCTGCAAGCAAATCCCTTAATCTATCATTTATCTTATCTATATTTTTTATGTACTGCGAGATAGACATTAAGCTTACTGCAGCTATCTGCAGCCCTTTCTTAGCGCTTTCTACTAGTATCTTCATGCTCATTCGGATCAAAGACGAAGGATAATAAACTAAAGCTCCTCTTCTTTCATTAAAAATAGACTCTTCTAAGGACATGCCGGCCTGATGTAAGTTAACATTTACAATCTTGAAAAAATCCTCAGTTGCTGTTCCTTTGGAAGACTCAGCAACTTTTGCAAAAGCCATCTCAGCAGGCAACCCATCTCCAAGCCTGTTTCCAAGCTGGAACAAAGAAGAAGTAAACTCTTTTTCCAGTTCTTTGCTCTGCTCTCTTGTTTTAATAAGCTCCTTGGTTTTCATCGAATAAGCTATGGAAAAGAAAAGCGCAAAAGACAAAGGAATAAACAAGCTTAACAAAATAGCAAGAGGCCCAAATGGCCCGACTATCTTTCCAGTGGTTTCATTAACCTGAAAATCAAAAAATTTCAGCTCTCCTAAAAAGCCAAATCCAACCTCTGCAAAACTATAATCTTTCTGCAGTCCTATTAGCCCAGGAAGAGGCGTGAACTGGAATATAAAAGGAAGTATGCCTATCAAGAACAAAGGAAAGCAGAAGAAAAAAGCCCTAATGTAAGGCTTGTTGCTTTTGTATTTTGGATACAAAGGATTAAGCTCTAGTATAGAAGCCTCTCCATGCCCTCCGGGCCTCTTAAGCAGGATCTCAGTAGTCATGTAAAAAACAAAAAAAGGAATTATCAGATCAAAAAGCACAACAACATGATACCACTGGAAAAAAGGCGATTCTGAATTTAAGAGGGTAGAGGCAAGAGGCAGTAAAGCCAATCCCAAAGTTGGAAGGATTATTCCAAGCATGTAAAGATTTGTCAGAGGGCTTCTTATTTCCCTGCTGTATTTCAGCATCTTTTCATAAACCCCATCAAGTATGACTTGCAGAGCCCTTTCCAAAGTGGCTATTCTCCTGTCATCGCTAGGCTCATACAAAGAGCTCTCGATTAAATGAAAACTTTCAATAAACTCCAGGCTATAACCCCTCCAGGTTTCAAGATAATTATCAAGGCTCTCTTTTATAGTGGAAAATTTCCCAGTTTCCACATCCCAGAAAATTTTTTTGAAATCAAGGGAAAGAGGAGGGGCTAAATGCTGAGAGGCAAATCTTATGGCTCTTTCTAAATTACTTGTATGCCTCATATAAACAACAACGTAAAGTATACACGGCACCATCTGGCTGCTTGCCTTTAATCGCCACTTATTGGCAAGTCTGGCCGGCATGCTGTAGAAATAATAAAACAAAAACATAGAGGCAATTAATACCAGAACAATAAAAAGAATAGGGAAGGTTCCTAAAATTAAGAAAAGAGCCACCGAAAGCATTAAGCCGGCAAAAAAAGTCAGCAATAAGGCAGCAAGCGCAAGAGCCATTACCTGCCCAGGCTCAACATCCAAATGAGCCGTATCCAAATATTTTTGTATCTTAATATTATCCTTTTCTGCTAGTTTTATATTTATAGAGCTGCCAATACTTTTGCACCAATTTTCATATTTTGACATTTCAGGAGCCATTTCCTTCTTAAACTGCATGTACTCTCTGCTAAAACCCTCGTTCATACCAGCATTACCAGTATTAACTTGCTCGTCTATCTTCTTGCCATATTTTTTCATAATTTCATCAACATTCATTTTTCCTCTTTTATGTTTATCAAATCTACCATCCAATCATATTTATACTCTTCAACAGTTGGCAGTGCTTCAATATCTTTTATGGAGTTCGCAAATTTCTGCCTTATCTCCCTTATTATATCATCAAATTGCTTATAATCTTTGGCGCATACGCCTATTGTAAAATCGTACTTTCCGGAATTTTTAGCAACATAAATAATCTGTTTATGTGACTTTAAATAATTCACAAGCCTATTTTCCTCTTCTGGTTTTATGTTATACAAAGAAAAACACACATATACATATAAAGGATAGCCTAGTAAAGAATGATTAAGAAAAGAGTGATGTTGCCTGATAACCCCTGTTTCTTCAAGTTTCTTTATCCTATAAACTACAACATCTCTTGGAAGTTTTGTTTTCTTGGCAATTTCTGCAATAGTCTGCCTGCAGTTCTCCTGCAATTCCCGCAGGATTTTCTTGTCCTTGCTATCCAAACTAACTTCCATATTATTACTTATAATAAGTAATTATTTATAAATCTTTCCTTAAAATAAGTAATTTATAAAGAATAAGCTTTTATAATAAAGGATTGTAAGCATTTTATAGGAGTAAAAAATGAAATCGGAAACTAGAACAATTTATGACAAAGGAGCAGAGAGATATGAAGAAGTAATGCAAAGATACTGGCATGTTCCAAGAAAACCTTTTATTGAATCATTAGAATTAAAACCCAGGCAAAGAATTTTATCTGCTGTTGTTGGCACTGGGCTTGACCTGCCCCATTTTCCTCAAGGCACCTATGTTACTGGAATTGACGCAAGCAAGGAAATGTTAAATCAAGCAAGAAAAAAACATTCAAAAGCCTGGATTGAATTAAAAGAAATGGACTTGCATTCTTTAGATTTTCCAGATAATTATTTTGATGCGGCTATTTTAACATTCACCTTATGTGTTTTAAAAAATCCTGTCAAGGCTATACGAGAAATAATAAGAGTTACTAAACCAAACTCAAAAATAGCTATACTTGATTATTGCAAATCAAGAAATCCTGAAACAGAAAAGTGGCAGGAACTTTTTAATTATCATGCAGAAAATATAGGATTTCCTAAAGATGTTATTGCATGGGATTCTTTAATGGATTATGACAAATTAATCTATGATTCTAATTTGCCCATAGAAGTAAAAGAAGATTATCGAATCGAAAGTGAAAATCCATTTTCTACTGCCTGCCAGATAATTTTAATAAATAAAAAATGAAAATCGCAGGAATTTATAGGACAAATAGAGATAGGTCTAAATTTGCCGAGTTCGGCTCAACTCCAGAGATAGCGGATTATGTAGACTGGCCTCTCGGCTTGCAGTCAATTTTAGCTGTTGCTCAGCAAGAAGGGCATGAAGTTGATTTGTTTTTGCCAAGAAATGAAAGAGAAATTGAAGAAGTTTTAGCTTTCAACCCAGACATGGTTTTATGTTCCTGTATGACTAATCAGGCTAATTTTGCAAGAAAATTAAATAATAATCTAAGATCCAGAAAACCAAAAGTTATTTCTGTAATTGGAGGCTACCATCCTTCTGCTATGCCAGAAATAGTTAAAGAGGGATTTGATTTTGCAGTTCTGGGAGAAGGCGAAAGAACATTTAAAGAACTTCTTGAAAGAATAGGTTCTGGAAAAGAATATTTCTCAGACATTAAGGGCCTTGCATTCTTAAAAAATGGAGAATTATTAATTACCCCTAAAAGAGAAAGAATAGAAGATTTAGATGATTTACCCGACCCATTTATTAACTCTAGATTATTAAGTCAAAAATCTAACTATCTAGGTTTTCCTGCAAGAAGAGAAAGGGTCAGTGGGTATGTTGAATTTTCAAGAGGATGCACTTTAAGTTGCAAATTCTGTTGTTCTCCAAATCTTTTAGGAAGAAGAATTGCATATAAGAGCCCGCAGAGAGCTGCAAGCCAGTTGAGAAGGATGTATGAACAATATGGATTAAACGATTTATTTTTAGCAGATTTAAACCCAACTTTAAATCTAAGAAAGCTCGAAGAAATTGCTACTGAATTAGAAAAACAAGGAATTGGTAAAAGTATGCGCTGGGGTTTTGAATCAGGATTAAAGGGGATTACAACTTCTTTATTGCAAAAGCTCTATAGAGGAGGGAATAATTATATTTGTTGGGCCCTAGAAAATATAACGGGACAAACTTGGGTACATGATGAGACTACAAAATTGCCTTCTTTTGAAGTTATGAAAAGTGTACTTGATTGTTCTGCTGCAATTGGAATTATGAATGAAGCATTTTATATAATTGGTTGGCCAGAAGAAACGCCGCAAGAATTAGAAAAAGCAATGCAAGTTATCCCCACTCTAAATCTTCACATGATAAGACCTACTATTTATACTCCTCTACCCGGATCAGTAAGTTTTGATGAAATGCAAAAAACAGGAAGCTTAACAGAAACAGATTGGGATAAGTATGATACTCAACATCTAGTTTTCAGGCATAAGCATTTTGCTCCTGGAGAACTGGAAGAAAAAAGAGAAAAGATGTTAAGGGCGTTTTATGGAAGCAGGGCATATAAAACAAGAGCGAAAGATTTCTGGCAGGCTAATCCAGAATATAAAAAATGTTTTGAAGAATTTTTTGAAACAATTAAAAGTTATTTGAATTAAAATGGCAGATGCATGTTATTTTAAACCTTACATTTTATCAATTATTATTCATAGCAAAAATCCTTATAAATCGTAGCTTTATTTCAATTGATGCCAAAAAAAATTAATACTCCCTTGATAAGAGAATCTTCAGAAGGTAACATAATAAGTATTTCTATTTTTAGGCAAGGTTTAGAGACCCCTAGAAAAACTGTTAAGCTTCATTGCTATGGAATGGCTCACGTAATAACAACCAGCAGAGGAAATTCTAGAATCCTTGAAATTGTTGGAGTTGAGCCATTATGCCAGGCACTAACAAGAGGTTATCAATTAGCTATGCAAACAGCAAGAGAGATCGCACGTGAAGACGAATTCCCAATTTTATTTGAAGGAAAAAGTGGAAAGAAAGAATCACTTGATTCAAAAAGATTTCTTGGATTTTTGGCGGATTACTTTAGATCAGAATATCACATAAGTTATTAAATCATCGACCCAATTTCTCTACAGTTTTGTCCTAGTTACAATCTAATTCCCCCAACAAACTTTTTCTCATTCCCTGTTCACTCCAAGCAACTCCTTTAACAGGGTCTCCAAGCAATCTTCTTAAATGTTCAGCCTTATAGCAGCCATGCTTCTCATAAAATTGCTGCATCTCAACAACCCAATCAGCTGGCGGCAGACTTCTTAGCCTATCAGAAAACTCTCTGGCTTTCCTATCTGCTTCTATATCATAAGAACACTGCGGCGCTAAACAAACTGCCTTGTCTTGAGGACCTAAAACTCTATCTAAATACTTTTGAGGAACTCCCCCAGTTCTTAAATAAACATCCATAGCTTCCACCGCTTCAGAAATCGGTTCTCTTCCTCTTAAAACAAATACATGTTCCATTTTTATTTTTTTACATCTTTTTAATATAGCTTTTCATCCATTCCTGGAATTTTGGAAATACTCTCTCGCTTAATGGAAGCCCTATCTCTCCGGTTATCTTATCTGATATTTCATGAAATTGATTGTTGGATAAAACATTAAACTTAGACTCTAGTAAAATAGGCATTTTAAGCTTATCTGACATATCAACAATCTCCTGCTTAATCTTTCCCCTAAGCAAAATATTGTCATAAACAGCATCCCAATTCCCTGCCCATCCTTTCACTCCAGAAGCAATTGCCTTGATAACCTCTGAATCTCCATTGATTAGCTCATCTGTAGCTTCCAATTCATCTTTGTCCACATTGTATCTTAACAAATCTACAAATCCTTTTTCTTCTAGCGGGTCTTTGGTCCATTGCTTCCTGACTTCAGAAAGCTGAACTGCCCTTTTCCACGAGTGCAAGCCATCAGGGCTTTTAATTGGGTTATTTACCAGGATGCAATCAACTGCCTTAAAGCTGGTTATAGGGACTTCCAAATCATTTACAATCCTGTCAAAAATTCCGTATGGAGAAGCACCATGAACCGTTCCAGCTACCACATTAGCTAAAGCCCCCACTCTCATTGCCTCAAAAAGCGCCTTGGCTTCTAAACTTCTAATCTCTCCCAATATTAAGCACGAATCTCCCAGCCTTAAGCTTACTCTTATTCCCTCATCTGCTCCTACTTCGCTTGTTGTTTTTAATAAAGCTGACCTTACTTTCATCCTAAGTACATTGTAATTCAATTTTCTTAAAGCATCAACTGGCAGTTCTAAAACATCCTCTAAAACAATGACTCTATATTTTGGAAGTATCTCCAGCATTAATGCCCCAAGCATAGAAGATTTTCCGCTCGACCTAGTTCCTCCAATAAGAAAAGTCCTGCTTCCGCTAATCAAAAAACTTAACAAGCCAGCAGAAAAGCTGTTGAGCATCCTCTGCTTAATAAACAAAGGAAGTGTCCAGGGATCTTCCCTGTGTCTTCTAAAAGCATAAGCTAATCCAGTAGGAGAAAGCGGCTCCTGTATTACAGCAACTCTTGCTCTTATATTTCCCAAAACAAGGTCTGTGTCTAAAATAGGGTTTGCCTCGTCCAAAGGCCTCCCAGAAACCATCCTGAATTTAGCAGCCCACGAGTCTGCATCTTCCTGGCTTGGAAGGATGTTTGTATAACACTCATCAAACTCCTGATGCCTGACAAAAATTGGGGTTAAAGTTACAGGAGAGTTAAGCACAATATCCTGGAGATTTTTATCCTGCAACAAAACCTCTATCAAACCAAAGCCAATAGTATGCCTCACAAGTATGGAAGCTAACTTATTTAGCTCTGAATAAGGTAATTTTATGTTGTTGCTTTTAGCTAGCTCCTGCAAAAGGTCCCTTGAAACATTAAAAAATACTCTTCTTGTCCTTTCAGGGTCTATAAACTCTTCAGATTTTGGCTGATGCTCCATCAGGACATTTCTTGCCAAGCTTAACAATAAATGGTAGTCTTCTCCCAAAGAATATTCCGGGGGCATTATGTGGTAGAAAAACTTAGCCTCATTTTCTTTTTTCAGGATAGTAACCTGGCTTTTATCATAGCCTGAAGCTATTTCATATTGCTTTACTATTTCCGAGCCATCTGGAAGAGTTGCAACTAGCCTTGTAAAAGTGAAATTAGGAATAGTGTCTGGCCTGAAAAACTGTAAATAAACCTCTCTGTCTCCCCGTTTATAATCCTGCAGATAAGGTATAGCCTGCTTTATGAGCTTGGTCTCTCCAAGCAAAGCGAAAAATTTTTCTAAAAGCCTTATGTAAGCCATCTGGTCTGCCTTCAATTGCAGCGGCACCCTATCCAAATTCATTCTCTCTTCTCTTAGCATTTTCTTTAATTCAAAATAACTTGCAATTGGATCTTTTTTCAAAAACTCCAAGAGATAATTAACATCGTTATACCTTTTTCCAACTGCAATATTGCCTATAGACAGCTTTTCAGGAGAAAGAATCTTCTCCTGCTTTGTAAGATGGGTATAAAGATAAGAGATTTCCTGCAGCAAAGATACTTGAGAAAAGCCATAGGCATAATTTCTCTGCTGCACAAACACAATCTTAGAAACTTGGGGATTATCCATAAGAAGGGAGATTGCCCTTTCCATTGCCTCAGAATCATCAGATAGGTTAGGAACTGAAGATGAGCCAAGGTAATTAATGTACATTACATCTTCTCCGCCCTCTCTCTGGACTTCAAAAGCATACAAAGGAGTTCCTTGCTTAAATAACATTTTCTCTTTTTCGAATTTAGTATCAAAAAATTCCTCAGTTTTATTTGGAATTTTAGGATGCCAAGAAAACCTTTCGGTTTTCGGGCACAGAAAATTGTTTTGGACAATTTTCTTGTGCTCAGAAATGCTTTAGCATTTCTGACATAATTAGAAAAAGAAGCCGGAGTATTAAAAGTTATTTATTAACATACAAAGAATTTTAAACCCCATTTTCTTTATAATCAAATAAAAGAGAGGGTAAAATGCAAGAACAACAAATATCTCCAGTAACCTCGCTACTATCCGAATTCAACACCAAACTCAGGGATATAGAAGAAAGGCAAAGGCTGATTAAGGACCGAGTTTTGCTGATTGGTGAAAACCTTGTTGGTTTAAAAGAAGAGACAGTAAGCGAGATTTCACAATTAAAAGTAAGAACAGAAAAAATAGAAGGAGAATTAGAAAGAATAAAAGGAACAATAGCCTTATTAATAGAAGAAAGCAAAAATTACGCGAGAAAATCTGAACTGGAGATGCTCTATAGACAATTTAAAATGTTCCAGCCTTTTACAGAAAAGGATAAAAAGTAAAAATGCCACTAATTAATAGGATAGATCAAATGAGAAAAGAGGGACTCGATGAAAATCAAATAGCCCAAAGGTTAAGAGAAGAGGGCGTATCTCCAAGAGAGATAGATGAAGCTTTCGATCAAAGCCAAGTAAAATCAGTAGTAGGAACTTACGAAGACGTTCCAACAGACATGCCTCCTTCAAGAGAGTTTCCCAGAGAAAATAATCAAGAGTTTGCTTCGCAAACAGTGGATTACCCTCAGTTTCCTCAGCCAATATCTGGGCAAACAACTAACGAGCCTTTTGAAGAACAAACCCTTCTAGAAGTGCCGCAACAAGCTCAACAGCCAGAAGAAAGCTATCCCCAACAAGAGCAATATCCAGAATATCAATATCAGCCTGAAAGCGCCCCCGTAGATACAGAAGCTATAACCGAGCTAGTAGAGCAAATAACTGATGAAAAGACCGGAGAAATTCAAAAAAGCATATCAGACCTATCAAAGTTCAAGATAGAAACACAGGGAAAAGTGGACGATATAAACGAAAGGCTAAAAAGAATCGAACTTACCATAGACAAATTGCAGGCATCAATCATAGGGCAGATAGGGAACTATGGGAGGAACATTTCAGACCTTAAAAAAGAGATGATAATGACCCAAGAATCTTTTTCTAAAATCTTAAATCCGCTTTCAGAGCATATACAAGAACTAAGGAAAATAACTTCTGGAGTTTCAAAACAAACAACTCCCCCAAGAGAAGACAGCAAAAGCAATACAAGCGCATCAACAGGAACAAAAAAAGACGCGTTTCATCACTATATGAGGGGCTGAAAAAGCCATTTACTGAATTCTAATTGTATTTTTAACTAAACTAGCTGTTTTTCGCTCTTTTTTGCCTTATTTAGACACTACTATGCAGTTAATACAAACGAAAGATTTATAAATGCCAAAATACTGTGAATTTTATAAAATAATACTAAAGGGAAAACAAAATGGCACTAGATGTTTCATGGGTATCACAAGGAATTCCAATATATGCATTCCTGTTAGTATTTGTGATATTCTATGCTATACTGGCAAAAGTAAAGATTGTTGGAGACAGCAAAGCAATTAACGGTCTTATCTCTCTTATTTTCGCAGTCATTTTCCTCTCATTTTCAACAGTAAGGGAGTATATGGTTAATGTAACTGTCGGGTTTACAGTTCTTTTAACAGGAGCATTCTTATTTATGCTTCTTATAGCGTTTATAATTAAAGACCCTGAAAAGTTCTTTAAGCCATTAGGGATTGTTTTTATAATTATACTAGCACTAATCATTATTATAGCACTATTCTACACTTTCTTGCCCGGAGAAAGCGAATCAGGAGCAAATGAAACTTTAATTAACATCAAGCATTTTATGCTACAAGACAGCGTTTTAAGCGGAATTCTATTGATAGTTGCAGCAGCAATAGCAATATTTGTAGTAACAAGATAAACTTAAGGTCCTCTCTTCTTAGTTGTCAAAACCACCAATAAAATTAGCCCTATAACAACAGCCCCCACAATTATGGAATTCATATACTGTTGCCACCACCAGGTTGAAGAAAAGAAAACTTCATAAGAAGACAGTGCAGATAAGACTACAACAACAAAAATAAACATCCCTAGCCCATAAAACACATACATGGGCCATTTATCTTTCTCAAAATCGACAAATAATCCAACCATTATCATTCCAACTAAAAGAATAGCAACTCCAACTCCTGCATACGGGAATAGAACTCTAAAGAAACTCCTAACATCAAGAGAAGTTATGGCTAGCATAGCTATTGCCAAAGCAATAACCATATTAACTCCCCGGCGCTCTCCTATAATCTTTGACTTGTCTAAAATTCCAAATATGACTGCAAAAGCCAATAAGAAAGGAAGTACATACTCAAATACTCCCATGTATTCCCAATCTTGCAGGATAGTTCCTATATCGCTACCCCATGCATAAAAACCAGTTATTAAACTAACACCATCCATTTTTTAACAATAATTAATGTAAAAATATCTTTAAATATGTTTCGCTAATCCACAGTATCTCCGAATAAAGCGCTCTTTGGCGCTTTATTCGATTGTTCCTGTTTCCTTCAATAACCCTGCAAGTCTCAACTTTCAACCTGCTGCCCCTTTAATTTGTCCCTTCCCTTAAATTTCCCTTT
>Ga0315277_10000550_pt1 | contig 59593 bp, 53 predicted proteins | sample YL17G05_15_MG_FD_203695 | JGI IMG/M metagenome (GOLD analysis project Ga0315277, IMG submission 203695) | Sediment microbial communities from Yellowstone Lake, YNP, Wyoming, USA - YL17G05_15 | ecosystem: Environmental > Aquatic > Freshwater > Lake > Sediment | place: USA: Wyoming | collected...
GCGCGGCACGGCCTTTGCCGGCCTTGCAGGGATTCATCCGGTGGTGGAACACAACGGCCTACGATGGATTCGCCCGCTGCTGCATATCCGAAAAAATGAAATTGAATCGTACTGCCGACAGAACGGACTTTCCTGGCGACAGGACGTCAGCAATCTCGAAACGCACTTTCGCCGCAACTGGATTCGCTGCCGCCTGCTTCCATATTTGCAGCAGCGCAGTGAAAATGACCTGGTCGAAAAACTCTCCACACTTGCCCAAACAGCTTTATCTTTGCAGCAGCAGGTCGAAAAAACCGCAGGCAAAATCCTGGAAACGTCCGCTATTGAAAAACAGCCTCACAGTCTTCTCTTGTCCGCTGCTGCGATTCGACACGCCGGCCCCTTTGTCGCCGGTGAAATTCTGCGCACCGCATTGAATCATCTTGGCTGCGGTCTGCGGGATGTTTCGTTGTCTCACTACCGGCGTTTCTTTGAGCTACTGGATAAAAACCGCGCAATTCTCGAATTGCCGGGCGGATGTACGGTACGAAAGAAAAACGATACTGTAAAATTTGAAACCGCCGACTCATCGCCCAATACGGAGACCATTCCTCCTGTGGAAATCCCCGCCTCGGGTACGGTTCAGTTTGGCAATTGGCGCATTCAAACTCGGCTTATCCAAATCACACAAAAAGACCTCGAAGCATTTCGAAAACAGCGGGATAGTTTCAGACAGTGGTTTGACTGGAAGCAGCTTCAATCTCCCATCATCGCCCGCCCCAGACGGAAAAACGACCGTTTTGTGCCGTTTGGACACAAAACGCCAAAAAGGGTAAATCGCTTTTTGACCGATTCGCAAATAGACTCAAAAGAAACCTGTTTCGTAATGGAAGACAAGGTGGGTATCCTCTGGCTTGCGCCGCTGAGACGTTCCATCCGGGCAGTTGTTCGCCCGGACACCCCTCACATTTGGGAAATCCAGCTATATGCCGAATAAACATTTAGCCCCGCTATTTATGGCGGGGTTATTTTTGTAATACGTGGAGTTTTATTCGAACTTCGGAATGTAATGGCACGCCGCCTGCCCGGGATTTTTATCGTAATATTTCTGGTGATAATCCTCCGCCTTCCAGAATGTCTGCGCAGGCACAATCTGAGTGACGATGGGTTTCTTGAAGACTTTTCGTTTTTTCAGTTCCGCAATCACTTCTTTGGCAATCTGCTCCTGCGATTCATCATAAAAGAAAATCGCTGAGCGGTACTGTGTCCCGACATCGGGCCCCTGGCGGTTCATTGTCGTAGGGTCGTGAATCTTGAAAAAGTATTCGACTAACTTGCGATACGAAACCCTGTTGGGGTCAAATTCAAGATGCATCACCTCAGCGTGATAGGTATCACCGGCACAAACGCGTTTGTAGGAAGGATTTTCCACACCGCCGCCCATAAAGCCAACTTCCGTTTTGAGCACGCCCGGAACGTTCTCAAAGGCGTATTCCGTACCCCAGAAGCATCCGCCGGCAAACGTGGCAACGGCTGTTTTATTGATGGATTCCATCGACTTATTCCACTCGCTTGCCATTTGATTATAAGGCGGCATAAAAAGCCCGCTCGTAAACCATAATGCCAATAATGCTAACATAATCGCACCTTTTCACCATCGCTTTTTTCTTATTTATACTACGTTTCCCAGCCCGCTTTGTTTTGGACGAAAAGAAACCCAAAACGCCAGCGCAAGGATAATGTTCGGCAGGGTGCGCAGTTTGCTGAAAGTCCCGGCCTGTCGGGGCCGCACACGCAACGTCCGTTTATCTGGTAATTAAACCCCTTCCCTGTATAAAATCCGCGCCGCCTTCATTCGAGTATTTCATCCGGAATTTCTCTGTGTATTTCCATTCCAGTTTTCTGGACATACCCAAATCAGCCAAAAGTTCTTCCAGCGAAACCCCTCGTTCCTGTAATCTTAATAACCCAAGAACCCGAAATACTGCTCCATCGGAAGAGCAAATTTGGTACTCTTTTGAGTTGTGGGAAAGAAACGCCAAAGAATCTTTTTCGCCGTCATGAATTATGGTTTGGTATGACTCATCAAACTGCGACAGAAAAATCCCGACAGCAGAAATGTCTGGGTCAATTATTGTGAGTCGGCCGGATTTCTCATACGTCTCTAACGGTGGAAGATACTCCTTCTGCTCCTCTTTGCCAATAAACTCCGCCTCGCGTGCAACAGTACGGGTAATTGTGACTTTGCATCGCTCAAGAACTTGGTCCCACAAATTCAACTCGAACAGTTTTATGATGGGCCCTGCGTCAAGCAACAGAAATTGATACCTTTTCATCCCTGAACTCCTCCTGCTCGTCCTTGAGGTAGTTTTGTGCTTCTTTGTAAGTCAGGCCCATATATTTCGCAAATTGCAAAAGAGACAGACGTCCCTCATTCAATGCCCGGATGGCCAAAGAACAGTACCGTTCCGGATACATATCCGGCTCATCCGATTTCCGCTCCGGCCTATGAAGTTTGAGTTGTGGTATTTTCCCAATCTCAGACTGGATGACATCCACTGGAGTTCCATACAGCGATCTGAAACGCCAAAGCAACGCCTCCAAAGAAACAGCATATTCACGAGCAATCTCATCAAGTACATTCAGCCCTATCGTTTTATCTGGATTCGCAGATGCTTCAATTCTTCTCTTTACCGAATCCGTTGGCAACAGCAAATAACTGGCAAATGTGTCGGCTAATTTGTCTTCTTCCGGTGATTCAACTTGATCTTCGGTCAAACGAAAACTGTTCCATGTAAGCAAATGAAACAATTCGTGAGCGAGATCATAGTTCCTTCGCCATGCCTTGTTATCTTTATTCAATAGAACCGCTGGCCCAAAAACAGCATCTATTGTCGAAATCGCACTACCTAAAAAAAATAAATGGAAAATTTTTACACAACATCGCTCTTCCAAGATCTGCTTTAATGAAGCACTCGGAATTTCCCCCAAATCCATACTTTTGCGTACCTGATCGGCAAATTCTTCCGCTCGACGATAGTTCCATTCCGCCTTAGAAACATTACAAACGGGCAATTCAGATCGTCGAACTTCTTTTAGAATTGTTTCAAGATTGTAGTACTGACGACATATCCGACGAAATTCTTCCTCAATTTCTTTATAGTTTTCCTGCTGAGGTTTGCATCGCCACAACAATACACTCTCTGCGGGAATCGTGTCCGACAAAAAATACTCTACCGTTTTTTTATAAATCTCTGCCAGCTTCGATAATTGAGAAAATTTTGGTTCTCTTTTGTCGTTTTCAAATTCACTCAAAGAAGACGGCCCTATACCGCTTTTCTGAGATGCTTGTTCAAGGGTATATCCTATTGAGTTTCTCGCTTTGAGTAGTCTTTGACCAATTTTCATCCTTTACTCCTTTTTCTTGTTCCCAGAAATAATATATACCATAATCGGCATTTTGTTTCAATAAATTTCTATTTTTCAGAAATTAAATAAATATCAATACTTAATGGATGAAGATTTTGTATTATTTGTGTAATTCACAAAAAAATACCTTAACGCATCAATCGGATGGTCATACACGCCGTCTTTTTCCGGCACTTCTCCGCCCTTCTGCGGATAATGATAACACCGCATCGCCTCAATCAGCCGCTGACATTTCGGACTAATCACCAGCCGGTTTTTGCCATCCCCGGCCTTCAGCTCACGCCGAATCAGTTCAATTCCTTCTAATATCGCGCTCGACCGATATTTACATCGAATCCCCATCGCCGCCAGTTCCCGTACCGCGCTGGTTCCCGTCACGTCATTTCGGCTCGCGCCTGCTGGGTCGCAAAACGTCCCCCATACCGCCGCCTCTCCCCCCGGCGTTCGCCGCAATACCTCCGCCGCGTTTTCAGCAATCGTCGCCCGCACCTTTACGTATTCATTAATCACACGCACCACACCCGCCGCATCGACCTGTATCCACAGACACACAAACGGATTGGCATACCCAAAATCCATCGCCCGATACATCGGCAAATTCGCATCGTATTCCACTTCCGCAATATGTACCATCGGCTCAAATTCCGCGAATACGACATTATCTAATTTTGGTCGCAGACATAGCATCTCCGTTTCAAATCCCGCCCGACTGCTCCGCCTCATCTGGTCAATCACATCGTCGATTTTCAGATACCCCGCTGCTTGTTTCGCACGCCCGCCGCAATCACCCCACAGCGAACACTGCGAACAAGTCCGCTCCGGCCCGCATTTTTCTATCACTTCCCACAGGCACCACCGAAATAACTTCGCGGGGGAATATCCCATCCGCCACAAGCTTTCCAGTTTAGTAGGGTAGGCTCTTAGCCCACCGCAAACTTCGAGGCGTCCTGCTGCATCAATCAGCCTTTGCATAATTCCGTATGGCTGATGCATCGTGCTGAACACCTCCAGCGCTCCGCGAATCGCTCCGCTGCTTTTGGTAATAAACTGTGCCGTCGCGAACACTTCCGGCCGAAACAGTTCCACCTCATCGCACCGCAGCTTGTGAATATGCCGGCCCCGCACGTCCCTGGCCGAATGGGACAACACTTCCACATCCGAGCCGTTGACAAACCGGCATTTTTCTTCATACACTTTGCCTTTGACATATTCTGCGAATCCTCTTTCGAGGTATTCTCGCAGATATTCATACATTCGACACGACTGGTCCAGCGAGCCTGCAAGAATGCGCGTTTTGCAGCCGGGTTTGAAGATGCTGTCTAAGAGTGTCGCCGCCGCGGCTAATTTTGTTTTGCCTCCGCCGCGTCCCGCCCACACAATGCAGTCCGCCGGTTCATTCCGCGACGCCGCCCCCGGCAGACCCGCGAAATCCGCGCTGTACGAATGCCACAGATAATCCATCGGCGCATCGTGCCCCTCGCACACCGCGCACGTGGGCACATCCATCTCCAAAAACACTTTAACGTAATTTCTCAATTGTTCTTTTGACCTCGGCCTGCACCGCCGCACCCGCCGAATAATGGCTTTGATTTTTTCTCTCGAATTGACCGTTCCATACAAAGCAATAGTCATCGCAAAACTCCTTCCGGATAATAATCAATCATCATTTATCAATAATCTATTTCGCCGCGATACCGCCTGCGTAAAAGTTTCCCCCTTGACTTGCCCTTTCCTGCTTTGCTATACTACGGCGGAAACAGGAGACTTTTTGCCGCAGGATTTCAAAGCCGAAAATGATCAGGTTTTATTGCCCAAACTGCAAACAAAAACTTGGCGTTCCCGACGAGTATGCCGGCCGACGAATCCGATGTAATAAATGCAGCCATCCTTCCATAGTCCCCCAACCCGCCGATAAAACCAAACCCGGACAGGTTGAACTTCAGCCGTTCCAGCAATTTGAATCGCCGCAGCAACAAGCTGATGATTTACCTCCAATCGATCCCAACCTTGAAGCAATTCGAGAGGCCTCGCCTCTGCGGTCACAACACAGCTCTGACACCGCGGATACAGACGGAAAATCAGAAAGATTCTCATCGCGGGAAATTGTCTCATCACCCCATTGGTACTGGCCGTTATTATTTCCGCTTAATGGCACCGGTCTGGGAATGATTGGAATGTTCGTTTTGAGCAGGTTTTTCCTCTGGCTTGTAATTTTTGGTTCTGTCTATATGATTCCGATTTTTGGAATTGTCCTGGCCTTGATCGTTTCGGTCATTTCTTTCATTATCAGAGTGTATGCCTGCTGGTACACGTGCTTTTGCGTCCGGATGTCCGCAGAGGGACAAATCAAAGCTCCAGATGCTTTACAGCACGATGAAGGCGGTTTATGGGAAATGATAAAACAAATGTTTCGAGTCGCAGTCGCCATTGGTTTCTGCGTGTTGCCGGCGATTCTTTATTCCCGTCACTATAAAAGAACCGACGAATTGTTCTGGGGTGTGCTTGCCGTGGGATGGTTTTTCCTGCCGATGACGCTGTTGTCCACGATTGTGTATGATTCCCTGGCCGGCTTAAATCCATTTTTGATTGTGATTTCCATCATCCGGGTGTTATTCAAATATGTCCTGCTGGTACTGGAACTTTCCATTCCTTTCGGACTCTTTGTAATCGCCGCCGTTTATTCCAAACAATTGGGAATATGGTTTATATTGCCTGCCCAGGCCATATTGCTGTATCTGGCCTTCGTCGGAGCCGCAATGCTGGGGCGGTTTTTCTATCGCAACGAAACACGACTCAACTGGGCCGTCTAATTGATCTCGCTTTAACTTTTTTCTTCTCCCGCCATAATCCTCAGAATCTTTCCCACTTGTTCATCGCTCATCTCAACCCCCGCCTCTTGTTCCTGCGATGTCTCGGCATCCTTTTTCTGTCCGCTCAGCTTTAGAACATCTAAGCACGCCTTGCGACCCGTTTCCCCTTTGTCCGACCCGGTCAACTCAACCAGTTTGGCCGCCGCCGCCGGCGCAAATCGCGTCAGCAGCATCCGGCTCTGCTGCCGCGACGACTCCAGCCGCTCATTCAATTCCGCCACAAATATCGCATTATTCAGCCACCGCCGGTAAACGCCGGGGCGAATCCTGTGCCGTTCCAGAAGTCCGGACAGTTCATATTGCCCGCCCAGCAAATCCTCCAGAAACGCCTTTTGTTTCTTGCTCAGATATGTATTACTCTTCATTGCTGTTCCTTTGAATAATCAGTCCTGTTTTTCTCTCATCTCTGGGCTTTTATCTTTTTATTTGACTTCCGCCGACAACCTTGTACAATCTAATCGTATCCCCTATGTCTGACTTGTAAGGAGACTCGTATGACAGACAAACTGCCGCCCTCGCGGTTCCGCAGGCAACTGAAGGAACAACTGCCGATTCTCGAATCCCAGGGCCTCATTACCGCCCAGCAAACCCAGACCCTCTTTGACCGCTACAAGCTCAGCGACCTCGGTTCCGAAGCCACACATCTGTTGCTGACCACAATTTATACCATCGGCTCCATCCTCATCGGCATCGGTGTCATCAGCTTCGTCGCCGCCCACTGGGACAACATAGAGCGCAGCACAAAAGTGATTTTGCTTTTCGCCGCGATGTTCGCCGCCCACGGCGCCGGCTTCTACCTCTGGCAAATCCGCGGCTCGCATCCCAAACTCGGCCATACATTGATTCTTTTAGGTACGCTGATTTTCGGCGCTAACATCGGCCTCATCGCCCAAATCTTCCACATCTCCGGCAACCCCGCAAACGCCTTTATGGCATGGTCGCTCGGCGCCGTCGTTATCGCCTACGCCCTCCGCAGCGTCCCCAACTCCGTCCTGGCCGTCATCGCAGCCATCATCGCCTTGTTCGCCAGCATGGAGCGATTCCCGCATCATCCCGTTGGCTGGTTCCCGCTGGCCGCGATAATCCTTTTCGTCCCCTTTATCTATTACACCAAATCCCGCTGGACTCTGTTCGTAACCTTAGTCCTGCTGACCCTCGCCGTTCCTTTTGCTATTGCACGGGAAGACGGCGGCGAATTTGGTTCTGCCGTCGGTTCCGCACTCGCCGGCGTCCTGCTCTTTGCCTGGGGCACAATCAGCCATCCAAAAGAACCCCTGAAATTTATCGCCCCCCAGGCCTGGGCCTTCGGAATCATCGCCGCTTCCTTCGCCTTATACCTGTGCTCATTTTTCGATTTCTGCAAAGAACTTCTGCCCCACTGGAAACCGTCTCCATTTGCATCGTTCTCAGCGTTTTCGGTCACCTCGGCCGTGCTTCTGCTAACTGCCATCGTACTTTGGCTGTTTTCCCTGCCAAAAGCCGGCAAGATCGTGATGTTTCTCCTGCAGATTGCAACAGCGTTGGCTCTGGTCCTTGTCGCCGCCCTCCCCTGGTTCATTCAGCCCTATACAATGGCGTTTTCAGCCAACCTGCTGTTAATCCTGATGATTATCCTGTTGTTTTGTGCCGCTTTCGCCTATGAAGACAGGCGTGTTTTCTGGGCCGCCGTCTTAATGGCCGCGCTGCTCATCCTTAGCCGGACACTCGAATACGAAACCGAACTGCTCATCAAGGCCGTCATCTTTACCGCCTGCGGCGTCGCCATCATTGTCGCCGGTGTTATGTTCGAACGCTTCCTCAAATCAAGGAGGGCCGTCTAATGACTAAGACAAAAACCACAATCCTGTTTCTAATCGCCGTTGTAGTGCAACTGGCCATCGTCGCCCTTGTCCCGGCTAAACAAATCTACGCCCGAATGACCGGCCGACTCATTACACTCAAAATCGTTCCCATCGACCCTTATAATATCCTTAGTGGTCATTATATGATGCTCGGCTACGATATCTCCCGACTGCCGCAAAACGATAAGACGTACGAAAGGTTGCGGGAAATTCCCGTTTATGTGGTCTTGAAGAAAGACCCCAATCAGCTCTGGGTGATGGATTCGATTCACAAACAATGGCCTACCGATGTCTCGCCGGACAAAATAGTGATCCGGGGCCGTGCTTCCTATGGAAGAATCGAATATGGCATCGAATCCTATTTCGTCCCCGAGGATAAACGCCGCCAAATCGCAGATAATTTTCGCCGCAACAGGGACAACTCTTATGCCCAGGTTAAGGCGGACCGCTTCGGCAACGCCGCCCTCATCCGCCTCCTCCTCGGCGACAACACCTACGAATATTAAAGCCGCGGGAAAACGGGGACTGGTACGTTCCGCCAACGTAGCCGAAGCGTCCCGCTTCGGATAAATATCCATCCGCCAAAGGCGGATTCCTTAATTTTGATATTTGCTGTTTGATTTTTAATTTTCTTTATCCTGCCTGTCCCCGCTTTCAGATCAGTTTTGCGAAACAGAAAAACCGTCATTCCGAATCCCCCTTGTGGGGTGAGGAATCTGTTTAATTCGGAAAATTCCTCTCTTCGTCATTCCGGATTTAATCCGGAATCCAGTTTAGTCCCGAAGGGACGCAATAAAATAGCCGGGGGTGGCAACCCCCGGAAACCAAACTCTCAATAAAATCTCTAAGCCCCGAAGGGGCGACACATTTTCATCTGCGATCTACGAACTTTTTCTATTCACTATTAACTATTTTTTATCTGTGGAATCTGTGAAATCTGTGGTTCCTCTTTATGTCGCCTTTACTTCCGTCACAATCTTCCGTGTCTGGGTCGATTGCTCCTTCTGCGCATCCTTAAACGCCTGTACCGAAGCCGGATTCGTTTGTTTGAACAATTCATTGCCCTCGATGATTTCTTTCAGGGCTTTGGACTTGTCGCGGGCCTGCTTCAAAAATTGCGTAATCCGCACGCCGTAAGCTCCACCCAGCAACCCTGCCAGTGCGATGCCCATATCAATCGCTCCGTCAGCCATTTGCCACACATCCGGCCGCTCAATACTTTGCTGATACGCCGTCTGCGCGATGGTTGCCCCGCAACCGTTGAGGATTTGTTCAGCGGTCTCCGCCGTGGGAAGTTCTTTCGGCATCCCATAATCTGCCACAAACGCCCGGCTTTGTTGCGACGCCAATCCCGTCGCCCCCTGTAATTCCGCTGAAACCTGTTCTGTCTTCGCCTTTTGTGCCGCAAGTTCCGTCGTCCGCCAATGCAGCCACGCATTCTGCTTTTGTTCTTCTTTGGGTGCAAACCTTAGCGTATCGCACCCGCTCAACAACGGCATAACGACAAACAATACGGCTGACAAAATAGCGACTTTCCCACTCTTGCCATTCCCGCCACTTCCTTTGTCCTTCCTGCGCCCTCTTATGTCATTCCCGCGCTCTCTTATGTCATTCCCGCGCAGCTTGTCCCGCGTGTATGGGGAGCGGGAATCCAGTTTTCCCATTGAATCATAGTTTTCCATAAAGCGCCTTCCTTTCAATTGATAATTAAAGATGATAGTACAAATAGTTACAGATGATGTTACAGATGAATCAACGCTGGTTTTTTTCAATCGTCCATCGAAAATCGAAAATTGTCAATCCTTTTCCATATCAAACTCCTTATAAAAATAATCTCCTAAAATTTTGTTTATTTTCAATAACTCATTCCTTAAAATACCCCCACAGGAAAAGGTGTTTTGTACTCTTATAAAGGATCTCAAATATGGGACACAATGAGATTGTTGATTTCTTCAAGAAAAATAGACAAGTCATAAAACAATCGCCTTTTGCATTTTTAACTTTTTTTCTCATCGCTGGTTCGATAAGTTTCTTTTCTGTGAAATGGATTTACGATAACCAAATCAACGCTCTAAAGGAGCAAATTGCCGCAAAAGACGAAAGAATAAAGGCTAAAGATGACCTAATAGACGAATATCGACAAAGACTGAAAATATTCGAGGGAACACAGTCAATTTTTCAATTGATGACAAACAAAGAATTGAAAGATTTTACGATAAAAAAAGTTAATGAATTCAGAAATTTCCTTGAAAATTATAGGTCACAGGAGATGTCGCTTCTTTTATCACGGCATCAGATTGCTGACGCAAATGCATTAGAAATGAAGTTTCTCGTATTATCCCGGCAATTTATAAATGAATATCAACGAAAATATCAGATTGATTTCGTTGTTCTAAAGAACGAAATTTTACAGAGATTACCCCAAAATAATCTTACACCCTATGATGAAAGGGTTTTTGAATACCCTGTAAATCCTTTGGGTGCGGAAGCTGCGGCAAATATACTGGAAACATTAGCAAAAAATCTGCCGAAATAGAAAACCGTCATTCCGAATCCCTTGCGGGTGAGGAATCTGCTTTTTCAGCCATCGCCGCAGGTAATTCCAAACTTTCGCCTTTTGCCTTCGCAAAATCGCCCCCTTGTTCAAACCCGTATTTCCCATTATACTGCCCCCAAATAAGAGGGTTTTTCAGAAAATGATAACGCTCAACACAACTTCAAAAATACTTGTATATTTCATCGCAGCGATGATATTTTTGAGCTATTATCTGTTTCCACGGCTGAACAAACGCGGTTATCTTGTAACGATGCGTATGGCCAGCTACCTGTACGCCGGAGCTTTGTTTCTTTTACTCATTGTTACAGCCCTGCGAAGCAGTCGCCTTCTTGATTCTTATTTTTACCACGACCCAATCAATGGCTGGAAACTGTCCTGGATGATTATTGACTGGCTGGTAGCGATCTTTTTTTTATTTGTCTTCCTGAAATACTGGCTGTATTTCATCAAACACGATGAGAAAACCATCCTGACCGGCTGGTACCTCGAAGAGCACTCATCCTTATTAAAAAAACAAAAATTCCACGAGGCTTACCAATATGTACAAAAAGCCAGTCAACTTACCCCAGACTCGGTTTTCATCTGGTGCATTTTGGCATCTTTCAATGAACATTTTTTCAATTTACCTGACCAATGCGACCAGTATCTTGCCAAAGCCCGGCTGGTACTTGATTCCTCCGCCCAGCCAACCGATAGAGACAAAGCTATTTTGGAATGTTACAGCGGCTATATCCAGCAGCATCGCGGCAATCTGCAGCAAGGTCTTGAACACATGAAAAGGGCTTATGACCTCGACCCGACTTCTTATAGAAAAAAAGAATATGACTCCGCCCTGAAAAAAGTACAAGAGGCTTCTACAGAATCATAGTTTAATCGGCCGAGATCGTAGCCCACTCTGCAATTTACTCATATTCAATGACGGCGGCCAGTGCGGCAGCAATTTCTGCTATATCCTCTGCGGATATAATTCCTTTTTTGACATGAAATCGTTCAATAGAAACGCATCTGGTCTGTAAAACATTAGCTCCACTTTTCTTTGTGAGACCGTTTTGAGCAGATGGCTCAATTGGTACAAACCAGTGATAATTATCTCTTGACGGCTTCCATTCTGTGAGGGGAACAACTAAGCGAACATTTGAATTCTGATTGATACTATCAGAACTTATAATGACACAGGGTCTGAGCTTTTGGATTTCAGATCCCTTTGTCGGTCCTAAATCGATATCCCAAATATCGCCTCGCAATGATTCGGAAGGTTTTGCACTACCGCTGTCAAGACTCATAGCCTTCTCCCATGTCAAGCCAATCCTTGTTTGTCTCGGCCTCGCTGCGATACTTTTTGGCCTGTTCTGAGAGAATTTTATCCCGTTCGCCCTTAGGCAATCTCATAAAACTCCTCATTCTGTTGGATGCTTTAAATTCAGAGGAAGACAATTTTTCTCCCAACAGAGATTCCGCCTTTTCCAGTGACATCAGATTTTCCGACAAAGCCTTATAGACATTCATTGCTAACCATTGCGGTTTTTCTGGCGGACTTTCTTGAGGTTCTCTTTTTTTCCAATGCAACTTATTAATCAACATAAAATAAGATTTTGCTGTTGATGGTGAAATAATTCTGAGATCGGCTACTCTGTGAATCAAAGCCTGAATACTCAAACCAAACTTCTTTTTTAGAATAAACAGTTCTTCAAGGCTAATCTGGTTACGCTTTGAGCCGACTTCGCAAAAAACAGCTTCCTTAGGAGCCAATAGAGCCGAACCAAATTGAAAGGCCGTTTTCTCTTCATCCAAATCGTCTGCGACATCTAGAAGCAAATGCCCAAGCTCATGGGTAAGATTTAATCGCTGACGTTCACCACAAACATCCTTTTTGCTTGCAACTGCTGCGGACACCACATTGTTTTTCTGATCAGTTGCGTATGCAGATATACCATCAAAATCATCTTCGGTGTCGACTTCAATAACAAATATATTTTTGCTCTCGAGCGTCCCGGTAACGCTGGAAATAGGCTCAATACCTAAATTCCATTTTTTCCGTATGCTTTCCGCAGAATTTTCCACATCTTCAAAGGAACGAATTTTCATTTTCTTAACTGGAATATCTATTCGACAACCCCCACCGGTCAATTCGCTCAATCTCATCCAGTCTTCGAGCGTTCGCTTCACAACGGATTCAATCTGCTCCTGCTGATTTCTCTTTAGACCAGATCCCTTACGATAAGCAACAAACTGAATCCCATAGGAGGGCTGACTCCATAACTGCGAGGCTTTAACATTTAATGCAGAGGCAATACGATTCAATACTCGAGGCAAAGGAATAGCTTCTCCTCGTTCATATTTTGAGACGGATTGTTTGGTAACAAGACCACCCATTAAATCAACGAGGGCATCTTGAGACAGTCCTCGCGCACAACGAAACATTTTGATACGCTCACCCAACATAATCATCCTCTCTCAACTTGTGTTTGCTCAATAGATATGAAATAAACTTGTTAACTTGTTTTGCGCATCAGTTGACAAATATATATAATATATTCGTATTTGTCAACCTAAAAGTTTAAAGAAAATAAATAAATTTTACCATAATTTACATAACAACATATTCAACAACAAGTTATGCTAACAATACTCGTGACTAACAATTAACCGTCATCTGTTAATACGTTGTCCTTTTTTACCATCGAAAATTCAGGTTATTAATAATCCTTTTAGTCGTTTTTTGTGACTCCTAACAAGTCTTCCACAAATTTATCCGCCGGGGCGGGTTTCCCCGCCCCCGACGGACTCCTCCTTCTGTAAATTGTTAAAAATCATCCGCTAAAAGCGGATTTCATATCTTGAATTTTTTCTTTTTAATCTTTGATATGGTTTTTTTCACCCTATGAACTTGTCAAAGAATTTTGGTAGGGTGGGCTCTTAGCCCACCGTTTGTTCATTTGAATTTTAAATTTTGAGCATTGTTTCGGATTTCGGGTTTCGAATTTCGGATTTCTTCCTCAAGCGTCCGCAGCCGGTACTCGTGCGCTACTGTGCGTTCCTGCAATTGTTCCATTTTCTCGCAGAATTTTTCCTGCGTTGCCAGAAGCTGTTTTACATCCCGGCCCAGCAAATCAAGCTGTCTTTGCAAATTGACCCAGCTTCCAACAATCAGCCCGGCCAGCGTCAATAATTGAACCAGAACAGACAGGTTCATTCTTCTCTCAAATTTCCACTGCATCATGATAAAACATCCAAAAATTCTATCCATTTTACAATTTACAATTGTCAATTTACAATTTTCTATTCTCTCACCAGCCTCACGCTTCCGCCAAGAAAAATTTGTTCAGCAACCCCGTCATGCTCCACATCCAGCGTAATCCGCGTACCGTTGCGGAGATTCTTGTACAGCGCCATATAATAGTCGCATTTTTGCGTATAGGTCTTTTTCTCGTCTTCTGTTCCGCCCAGCGTACCGAAAATCATTGCCAGCACACGATACGCACTAAGCAGATGCAGCGGAGTCGGGTCGGAAATGTCTTCCGTACCGTAAGTGCTGTCGGCCAAGCCCGGACGCAGACCAAACCAGCCGGTAATTTCATCGAGTGTTTCGGCGGCCTGCGGAGCGAAGGTGATAATCCGATAAATCAGCCCTGATCCGGAACCCACCGGAATGGGCGATTGTTCGGGATCGCTGCGCACAACAGAAATCGTAAGCTGCGTCGCCGAATCGACAGAGACGATTTCATACGCCGCATCAATCATCCCGTCGAGACTTTGCAGAAAAACCACACCGCCGGCTGAGACGCCTTTGCCGCTAAAATTTTCCCCGGACGCGGTAAAGATTGTTCCATCCACGGCGCCGTTGGCGCCTTTGCAAAGCGCCTGGCCGGGAAAATTCGCCTCAGAAAACAACGTCGGCTCAAACTTCAGTAAATCAACATCCTTCGAAAACAAATCCATTGTCGTACTCCTTCATTAAGAATTTCGCAGAATAAATGCCAGGAATCAGAAGATTGTTTCCGACTTCCGACTCCTGGCTTCTGACTTCCGGCTCCTTTTTATGCCTTATTCAGACCTTTGATTAATCCATGTGCGGCTTCGTTTTTCAGTTCCAGCGTATATTCGCCGATAAGTTCGCCGCTCTCATAGTCGCCGGTCGAGGCCAGCGGCTTGAAATGAAAACTGCGGCCCGCCAGCGGCAGTACGCCAATCCGCGAGGAATCCAGCAAGAGTACCATATCCTGCGGTACCCAGCGCGTGGTGACAATCCGACAAATGCCAAAATCGCTTTGATAGAGGCTGACCATATCGCGATAAGTCGTGTCATTGGCTCCGTAGCTGCGCAGTTCGGACAGAAATCCGTTAACTTTACGCTTCTGATAGCCGTTGACAACAATCAGGTCGATATGACTGCTGCTGTTTTCCCAGACTTTCCGCAGCACATAGTTGATTTTGTTTTCATCGAGGTCGGTGCCGGTGGGAAAACCCGATTGGCCGACGCTGAACACATTGGTTGCCAGATGCGGAATAATCCCTTTCATCGTCCGTCGAACAGTATCGCTTCCCTGCGGATTGGAGGTTGGCTGGCCGCCGTTAACAACGATGTTTTCAAGGTCGCGGAGTAATTCCCGCAGCCGTTCCTGTTTCTGGTAATCCATTTCATCGGCAAGGCCAAGTTGATTGGCCGCCAGGTCGGTGCCGCTGACTTCGACCGGGGCGGTAAAAATCTGCGTGTAATTGCCCTTGCGAAGCCGGTTTGTAAACCGGGCGGCGGGTCTTTCAGCCCCTTCAAGAGCGGCGTTGCCGAGAATGTTGATGACCTGCAGATCAACCAGCGCCTGCGCCGTGGTCCCCGCGTAGCCGCGAACAACCGTCAGGGTGTCGCCGCTGACGTTCGTCACCAGCATCAGCTCACGCGAACATTCAACTTGAATCTGGTCGCCCACGCGGAAACGGCTGCCGTGCGCCACGTCAAACTGCGTCTCCGTCGTCGGGTTGGTGATGGTATCGTCGTCAATGTTGTCTTTGTTGGGCAGTAGTTCATCCTCCAGCCACTGATGATAAGTGCTGTGGGCCGCTCGTATCGGATCACCGAGAGCATCCAGCAGCGGTGTCTCATACGGTGAGATAATGCCAATCAAATCCGACACATCCTCAGCCAGTTCGGGAAGATTCACGCCCGCCGAATATGTTGCTTTTCCGGTAAATGACATAGTATTACTCCTTCTGAATTTTCACAGTTCGCTTTTTGAATTCACTTTGAAACAAATTTCCTTCTGTTTTTCATATATTCCATCAGTTCCGTTCTGCCAGCCGTTTGCGCCGCCTTAGTCGCCGCGGTTTTCAGGCTTTGCTGTGTCGCGGCCAGTTTGTCTTTCGTGCCGCGAGTGGCTGAAAAAGTCGTGGTTCCCGACAGCGTCTCGAACAAGTACGGCTTTTCACGCCGCAGTTGTTCAATGACCTTGTCCGTATCGGCTTTTTCGTCCTGCGCCAGCCTGTCTTTGACGACCAGCAATACCGTCTCTGCGTCCGCGGCCCCGGCCGCCAGCAGTTTTCCCTTGAGCGACTGCTCTTGTTTGGTCCGAGACAGTTGTTGTTCCAGTTGACTTTTCTGCGTTTCCGTCTCCTGTAGTTTTCGCTGTGTCTCGGCAAGCTCCTTTTCCGCCGCCTGTGCCCGTTTGCGGTAACGAATCGCTTCCGCCACCGGCACAAATTTTTCCTCGCCTATACTGGTGTCCTCCGACACGTTCTCGACCTTCTGGTCAAATTCCGTCATCGTAATTACTCCTTTCTCATTTTTCCTTTCTTGTCCGCCATAGCTTCAGCGACGGCGGATGCCTTTCCTGTCCTCCATAGTCCTCCCGATTTATCGGGATATCGGGGCGAAGGAGGGTGCCTCTTTACTCTGTATTGTATCCCAGCTCTTTCAGCACTTTTTCAGTGGGGATACCCAGCTCGGATTTCAGTTTGGCCTGCTGCAGCTTTTCCATTTCGTCTTCCGGCAGCGGATTGGGAAAGACAATATCCAGTTGGCGATCTTCGGGTTGTGTTGGATAGAGGCCTGCGCGATCGAGAATCTCGAGAATCATCTGTCCGAGGCGTTTGAGTCCCTGTCCATAACAGAATTGCTTGCGGGCCGTCTTGGTCAGCATCCCCATAAACGTCATTTTCAATGCCACGCCACTGGTCAAGTTGCCGATTTTGTTTTTCAGTACCCCAGCCACCACCGGCGTAACACCGCTGATTTTATCCATCGCCTCGCGAACCTCGGCGATGTGCAGATTTTCGCTCGGCGAGGCACCGTCGCCGCCGAATTCTTCGATCGTCGCGTCGAGATTATCCGTACACCACATCCGGCCCGGAGCAACAGGTTTATCCTGCATGCCCTCCAGTCCCTTGATCAGATACATTTTGAACGACTGGAACGTGATTCGACTAGCCCGGTCGGAAAGCCGGGTATTCAACTCGTCTTGCAACCCAAGAAGCTGCTCCACGTCGCTGAGTCCCTCGTAGAAATAGGGCTGCGCCATATTCTGAATATGCACCACCGACACAAATCCCAGTGGATTGACCGATTGCTGAACCAGCTCAAAATTTTCATATCGCTGCCAGACCGTCGGCCCGATGACTTCCGTAATCGCGGCTGTTTTGCGCCGCACAGAAAGCCCTTTGCCCCGAACCAGCCGCATCACAAAATTATCCTGTTGGCTGATTTCATTTTGGGGTTGATAGAAGTGCTGCACATAGTATTGAACTTTACGATAATCGTTTTCATCAAGAATCGGCAGTGCTCGCGGAGCTTCGATCAGTTCCAGGTCAATAGTCGCTGCCTGTTGCAGGATGTGCTGGAGGGAATCAGGTGTGAGAGGGTGTGAGGGAACCGGCGATTGACCGGCGAAACGGGAAATCACAGCCGAACCCGGCCTGATCATACAATCCACAAATCCATATACGCTTCCGAGCACTGCCATATCCTGGTAAAAGCCGGCGCCGCCGTTGGCTTCGATCACGGCTCTTAAAATCTGTTCGATTTCTCCGCGTCGCTGCGGGTCGGAGGCCCGGCTGAGTATTTTGATGCCTTTCCCAAAAAGAAAATCCACCATCACATTGATGCGCCAAGCGATGTCGTTTTCGATGACGATTTCTTTCCGTTGAATGTCACGCAGCTTTTCCCCTGCTTCCGGGCCGCTGGCAGCTGAATAAATTATCCCTGTAATGCGTGAAGGAAGACCGACTTCCTGGGCCTGCATATAGGTGCGGGCAGACTCGGAAATTCTCGCCGTTGCGCCGATGGGCTGTGTTGGGTTCTGGTAATAATCCCACAGCCGCAGGAAATGAGCGTAATTTTCAGGCCAGCGTTCTTCGATTAACCATTGGACGAAATCTTCCTTCAACCGCCTGTCGCCGAAGATTTGAAAATCAAACGCCATAATGATTTCCCTTCCTTTATTTTCCCCTTTTTCCTTTTTTACGGTCTCCGTATATCCTGGCGACTTGCGGGTGAGTGTCGAAAAAAGAAGGGTTTCAAGTAGCGGGAAGACATAAGTGCGGATGTTATCGGTAGAAAAAAAATTTGTTTTTTCATCCAATAGCAGAATAGTGCTATTGTAAATGATTCGATGTGGATACAACAGGCACAGATTCAACGGAAGCGACTTCTTGCATCCCAACTCCTGACTGCGAATAGGGTTATAAAAGCCGGGGAGATGAATGGAGTTTTGCGGTATTTATGCGGTATAAACGGCCAATAAGGACTTACGGATGATTCGCTGAATTTCGGATTTTTTGATAACCTGATGTGAACCAAATAGTTGTGAAGCAAAAAACCGTTTTCAGGCTCAATTTGTTGACCGCCGCCCTGTAGAAAACCTGCGGTTTTTTAGACCGCAAAGCTCATCCGTCGCAGTTTACCCGCCTTCGACGGGGCGGACTTGTTTGCTGTAGGCGAATTGCTGCATAGGCGGTGGATTTTGCGCCCGCTTGCAGACGATTTGCTCGTCAGGGATGTCCTTGACGGTCATTGCGAGAATGTTCTTACCCATTTTTATGGAGAACGACCGCGCGAAACCCTATTAATTCGTTTTCCAGTCTGCTGTACGCACCCCCTGATAAGTGGTCAGAACATAGTCAATGGTTTTTTCACTTTGAGGTTCCAGGGTCAGTGTGTACTTGACTGTATCCATATCCACTTTTTCAAAATAGTTCTGCAATTCACTTAGATTCTTAATCGTCCAGTATTGGGTATTAAAGTTGCGTTTGATTTCCAGTTTTACCGGCAAATCCCGCGTGTTCTTGACTTCAATCCGGAAAGTCTGAATTTCATCCCAGCCGTTAATATTGCCGTCATTATCAAAACGATAATTGTCGGTCTTATTATCCATCAAAGTCGGCTTGACAACCACATCGGATACATAACCCAAATTCAACTCGACCTCTTCGTTGACCGGAATATATTTGAACGAAGACTGGCCCTCGTACGATAAATGCCGCTGGTTATCCGCCGTGCGATAGACTTTCATCGCGCCATCGGGGATGGGAGTTTCCCCAAGTTTGTGTTCGGTATCATTCTTAAAGCTCAAATAGCGAACCACGGACGGTCCATGCATCTCTTCTTCATACTTATACAAATTGACCACCGGAATTTGGGAAACATCAAAACTCGGCAGCCGTTTGGACCATTGATTGGGAATCGTCTCTGTTCCTTCAATGGTATAAAGAAAATACTCGCTGAGACCTTCCTTGCTGATTTCCTTCTTTTCGAGACGGTCATAGAGCTTCACTGCCACTTCAGATATGCTCCTGACTGCTTCCATTCCTGCAGGACGTGACATGGGTTGTTGTACAGGAGGAGACAGCGGGGATCCATAGGGATATTGCTGACGCGCCAGTTGGGCAATCTCATCCAGAAGATGAATCCTGCCGACAATCAAGCGAGTCTGGGCATTTTCATAATCCTCGCCGGAGTTGTTGGATACCCTGACATAGCCCTCCAGCCGCATCGTCTTTTCATCTCCGGCCAGCGTCCCCATATAAAACGCCCGCCAACTCAATCCGCTGGTCAGGTACGTAATCTCCACAGGCACCTTGCCGGCCACTTCACTCTCGATATTCCACAGGCCCAGATTCTGCACCCGCGCGGGATACGTCAGGTCGGAAATGGTAATTTTATCCGCAAAGGCCCTCGGCTGCATGGCCAGACTCGTCGGGTCAATCAGCGTATTTTCCCAGGAAAACTGCAGCTTGTTTTTGCCTTCTTTGAGCGTCAGCGACCGGCTATCCCGAACCAGCGTCAAATCGGCGGAATTATAAATCGTTAATTGCGTCGTATCGCGATTGGGCAGCGTCACCAAATCCACCTTTGCCGGCGCCATTCCAGTCAAAACGGCAAGCATCAATAATATATTTATCTTTTTCATAGTTTGGCTCCAATATATTTATATTTTTTCTTTTATGGCCGCACATTTCGACGATTGTAATGCATGGTCAATTCCTTGACCGAAGGCCCTTTGTCGGTGCGGGCGGGCAATTGAATTTCAAACTCCAGAGTTGAAGCGTCTTTTCGCTTGAACTCCATATTGCATTCCAGCATATCCCACTGGCCGGGGATGTGCTGAATCATCGTCAGCACGGCGGGCTTATCCTTGAAGTTTTCAATCTTGGCCGTGATCAGCTCATCGGTATCAAAAAGCACTGTGCCGCCGGCTTTGTTTTTGCGAATATTAATTTGAGCATCCTTCATCTTGCGCTGAGTCACCACGATATCCCGGCTGTCGCCGATGTACAGTTCGGTCTTCTGTCCCACAGGGATAATTGTCGCGTTGTCTTCGCCAAGAAAGATGGTGCTTTCATGGCCGTCGTCCTGAAACAGGCGGGCCTTGCCGCCCCACATGGCAAATTGCCCCAGGCCGCTGTCTTTATTATTGAAAATCCGGTAGCTGACAGGGATGCCGATATTTCGGCTTTCCACTTGTTCCGGATCCCACGGCAGAGCTGCCGAATCCCACGTCCAGACCTTGGTCACCGGCACTTTCGGCGCCTTCAAAAACAGCATTTGCTTGGTCTCCTCGTGGGCAATTCCCTGCTCGAAAGCGTCGCCGTAATCCAGCAGAATCTTCGCTTTATCAAAATCTTCACCGGAAAAATTCCGCAGGATAAGATAACTCTTCAGGTCCAGTTGCGACTCTTCTTTGTCCGCAACGGCCTTGTATGTCACCAGCCGGTCAATATTGCTCAGCAGATAGCTGATGCGGACGGTCTCGGCATAGTCGCCTTCAGAGGCAATCTCCCACACCAGCGCCGCTTCCCCCGGCGGATAACTGATATTGAGCAGCTTAACCTTGTCCGGATGATCCAGAATCGTCAGCCGGATGGAATCAGGGTCAATCGATACCGCTTTCCATGAAAAATCGACTTTGTTGAGGCCTTCTTGCAGAGTCAGAATCCGCTCTTCCTCAATCAGCGTCGCGGCCGGGTTATCCAGACGGATTACCGTCGCATCCCGCTGCGGCAGGGCGACTAATTTTGTCCGAGCCTGTGCGATGGACACACAAAGTACCGCAGTCAAAACCACCAACACGTTTGTTTTTGTATTCATAATCTTATCCCTTTCACTTTCTATTGAGATTGTCGCAGTTTAACTTCTTTTCTGGTTCCGCAATATTTTGTAACCATATACTGAAATGAACGTTCCGTCCGGGACTGCAGCAAGGTTGTAAAGCGGGCGTGCCGGGCATCGTGTTTTTTATATTCAATTGCCTGCTCCCCGGCCGTCGAAGTGCCAGGCATTTTCAAGTCCCACGAATCGGTATTGAAATTGCGGGTGACTTCAAAGTCAGCCGCAATATCGCGTGTGTTGGTCAGCTTGATTTGCCATGTCTCGATCTCATCCCACCCGGCGACATCACCCTTGTCATTAAACATATAATTGTCCGTACGGGTGTCCATCGGCACGGCTTCCACTTTGACTAAAGAATCGGTGCCGAGGTTTAATTCCACATCTTCATTAACGGGGATGTACTTGATATCCGCTCCGCCGGTGTACGATAAATTCTGTTCGGCATTCAACTGGCGGTATAGTTTCATAGTGCCGTTGGGCAGGGGAGTGGTACCGAGTTTATGCTCCGCATCGTTGACGAACGACACAAAACGGATGGTCTGCGTACCGTAGCGGTCCTCGTCGTATTTATACAGGCTCTTGACGGGGATGTCTTTCACATCAAAACTCGACAGCCGCTTGGCCCATGTATTGGGCAGGTCTTCTGTGCCCTCGATGGTATAGAGAAAATATTCGCTCAGGCCCTCTTTTGTGACACCTTTGATATCATATAGTTTATCGACTATGCTGCCTCCTACGCCGCCTATGTTGCCATTTTTTTGAAAGCCTAATTTATATTTAGTTTCATCACCAAGGAACCTTTCTCGGAGTGCTTCCACATTTGTAACTTCCGGCCCGTATGGATATTGCCTCCCGGCCAAACGGGATATTTCATCGAGTAAATGTACCTGGCCGACAATCAGGCGGGTCTGGGCGTTTTGGTAATCTTGGCCGGAGTTATTCTGAACCCGAATATAACTTTTCAACTGCATGGTTTTTTCGTCCGGGCTTATCGTCCCCTCATAGGACGCCCTCCAGCTTAAACCGCTGGTAAAGTAAGTAATCTCAAATGGAACAGCCCCTTCGACCTCGGAGCGAATCAGCCAGCGGCCGATGTCTTTGAACCGTGCCGGATATACAAGCTGCTGAACATCGATTTTGTCGGCATGTTCAAGCGGCCGTAAAGAAAGCGATGTCGGGTCGATTCGGGTTTCGTTCCACATAAACTGCAGCCAGTTCCACCCGGCTTTAAGAGTTAGTTTTCGCGTATCCCGCACCAGCGTCAGGTCGGCGGAATTGTAAATCGTAACTTGCATCTTGTCCGGCGACGGTAATACCACCAGCTCAATAGCGCTGGCCGGGGCAAACGGCGCCTTATCCGCAATCTTCTCTTGCGGAACAATCCGCACCTTATCGGCTTGGGCGATAGTAGCGGTAGCGGAAGTCTCAACTGTTGCCGGCTTATTCTCGCTAACTGCGGGGGTCATCGGACTTTTCACATTGCCAGCCAGCGGTTTGCCCTGTATTTTCTCCGTCGGCGCCTTCAAATATGACTGTCCCACAAAAATCAAACTTGCCGCCAGTACAATTCCGGCCGCTATTGCCATCCACCCCATCCACGGCCTTCTTGCCCCCGGCCGCAGCGACTTTGGCTGGCGTATCGAGGCAATCGTTTTCTGTATCAGTTCATCCGATACTGCCGCCTCATTGTCCAGTACATTCAGCGCCGAAAACTGCCGCCGTATCCGCTCCAGTTTTTCACGGCATTGGCCGCATTCATCCAGATGCGCGGAAACCTCACACCGCTGCGCATCGTCCAGCAGGTCAAATTGGTACTGAATTAGGATGTCTTCGGTCAGATGCGATTTCATATCTGTCCTTCGCCGCCGTCAGGCAGCAGTACCGCCAGCCGTTTCAACGCCCGGAATATATTGGTTTTAACCGTTCCCACAGAACACCCCTGCGCCCCGGCGATTTCCAGATAGGTTAATTTCTGATAGTAGCTTAAAACTAACGCGGCTCGCTGCTTTTCGGGCAGTCGCATCAGAGCGTCTCGCACCATCGTTCGTTTCTCTTCCAGTTCCACTATTCCCGCCGGATTGCCTTCCGTGCCGCAGACGACGTTTTCAATCGATGAACAATGACGCCCATCCTCACAAAACGAGGACTGACGAAGTGACACGGTTCGATTCCGCTGTTCCTTACGAAAGCTGTTTATCGCCGTATTGGCGGCGATGGCCAATATCCAGGACTTCAATTTGTCCCCCCGGAAATCGCCCGCTTTTTGGCAGGCCTTCTGAAAGGTATCCTGAAATAAATCCTCTGTCTTGTGCGTGTCTTTAACCATGTTTAGAAGAAATCCATAGACGGCAGGTCCGTAGCGGCGGACAACTGTCTCAAACGCCTCGGAATCGCCGCTCAAATGCGCCCCGATCAAAGTTCTGTCACTGCTATGCATCGCTGCCTCTTGCTGTCAACCTGATTACTTAGACAATCATAGTACCCGAAGGGTTGACAAAAAAGCGTAAAAGTAGTGTAAAAAATTGAAAGTGCGATACTTGCGAGTTCTGGTGCAAATCAACTTTCTCAGGAAGACCGCCAGCAAGGAGGAGGTCACGGCATGTTCGCCTGCTATCCGTTGAAGGGCTTAAACGGCGAGGCGAATTACAACAAATTGATAGGTGCGTTGCTCTGGGTGAGCTTATACCCTGATTTATCCGAGAGTGTCCGCCGCTCCACTAAAGCGCCCGAAGGCAGATCATATTCTTAATCAAGACAATACAGAGGCAGATATTCGCGTTCGAGTGAAAAATTCTCTTGCAATTTCATTTTGTGTGAGTATAATTTTTAGTCTTCTTATTTGAAAAACGAATGTGGAGATATACTAATGAAGAAAGAGATTCACCCGAAATATCAGGTAGTAAAGGTTCGCTGTGGTTGCGGCAATACCTTTGAAACCCGCAGTACGGCCAAGGAAATTCATGCGGAAATCTGCTCGATGTGCCATCCGTTTTACACCGGCAAGCAGAAATTCGTCGATACCGCCGGCCGCATCGAGCGGTTTCAGAAGAAGTTCGGCCAGGATTACTTCAAAAATAAAGACCAAAAGCCTGAAAACAAAAAGTAGCTTCCTTTTAGTACAAGCCGTTGCGCTGTCGAACGTAATTTACAGATTACGGGTTGGCAGCGCAATTTTTTTGTATCGTATTCTAAATTTTGGAATAGTATGTGGACGTTTGCGGCGTGACTTTTTTGTCTTTTCCCCACGGAGTAAAACCCGATGGATCAAATCAATCAGGTCCTGATAGCCAAACTGGAACAGCTTGACGCCCGGTATGTCGAAATTGAAAACAAAATTTCGCAGCCGGAGATTGCGTCCAATCCCGCCAAATTCGTTCCGCTGACCAAAGAGCAGGGCAAACTGCGTCCGATGGTGGAAAAATACCGTCGGCTCAAAGAAATGCTTCGTCAGGCCGCCGATTCCGGAACGATGGCCCAGGACAGTACCGCCGATCCGGAGCTTCAGGATATGGCGCGCCAGGAGACCAACCTGTTGAATACGCAGGCCGACAAACTTCTGGAGGAAATTAAGGACACCTTGGTGATGGCCGATGATGATGCGATCGATTCGGTGATTCTGGAAATTCGCGCCGGCACCGGCGGCGAGGAAGCCGCACTGTTTGCCAAGGATTTGCACAATATGTACACCCGCTATGCCGACAAAATGGGCTGGAAGGTCGAAACGATGGATTTTTCGACGACGGACAGGGGCGGCTTTCGGGAAATCATCTTGACCGTCAGCGGTCCCGGCGTGTGGACGCATCTGGGATATGAAGGCGGCGGACATCGCGTCCAGCGCGTCCCCGAAACTGAAGCCCAGGGGCGCGTTCACACCTCCGCGGCGACGGTCGCGGTCCTGCCCGAGCCGGAGGAAGTCGATATGAACATTAAGCCCGAAGATGTGATTGAGCATGTCAGTTGTGCCGGCGGTCCCGGAGGCCAGAATGTCAACAAGGTCGCCTCGGCCATCAAGCTCGAACATATACCCACCGGCATTACGATCAGTATGCGGGACGAGCGCAGCCAGCACAAAAACCGCACCAAAGCCTGGCGAATCCTGCGCGGACGTGTGTTCGAGCATTACCAGAAAAAAGCCGTCGCCGAACGCTCCGACAAACGTAAAATTATGATCGGCTCCGGCGACCGTTCCGAACGGATTCGAACCTACAATTTCCCGCAGAATCGCCTGACGGACCATCGAATTAATTTGTCGCTGTACAGCCTCGACAGGATTATGATAGGCGAAATCGACGAACTGATTGCAGCCCTCAAAGAATACGATAAACAGCAGCGACTACAGAATCTGACATTGTAAAAATTCGCGGTTCTCAGCTCATAGAAAGCCTCTATGAACTAAGAACTCTAAGCGGAGCGATTATGATTATTCTCGTCACCGGCATGGTTGGCATTGACAAAAAGCGATACCTCGCCGAGGTGTGTGATCTGGCGCAGCGGCGGGGAAAAGACATACTGCTTTGCAATGTCGGCGACAGAATGTATGCCGAGGCGCCGGATATCCCGCCCGGACGCATCCTCGATATTTCCCTCCAGCGCCTGCATTCCCTGCGGCGCAGCGTCTTTAAGGACATCATCGCCAAAGCCAAAACGCACGAACACCTGATTGTCAATACGCACGCGACGTTTCGCTGGCGGCACGGCCTTTTCCCCGCCTTCGACTTTTACCAGATTCGTCAGCTTCACCCGGATATGTTTATTTGTATGATTGACAGCATCGAATCGCTTCACATACGGCTGACGGCGAAGCACCATATCCATCATTCACTCAAGGACCTGATGGCCTGGCGCGAGGAAGAAATGCTGGCCACCGAGATGATGCAGAAAGGTACGGATGAGAATGCCGTGTTTTATGGTCTGGCCCGCGGCCCCGGACAGGGAACGATAGAAACATTTTATCGCTTGGTCTTTGAGCCGTGGCGAAAAAAGGTCTATTTGAGTTTTCCGATGACGCACGTGGCGGGAATGCTCGAGGTATTGACTGAAATCAATCGCTTTCGCTCGGCGATGAAGGGTTTGTTTACCTGTTTCGACCCCGGCGATCTGGAAGAAGCTTATCTGCCGTATTACGCCGAACAAGCCGCCAAAGAAGGCAGAAAAAGCGTCGAACTGGAAGTGCTGGGTAAAAAATTTTGCCTGGAAGTCGGCGAAATCAAACAGATTCAGGGGGATATTCACAGCCAGATTTACGCCCGCGATTTCGCGTTGATTGACCAGGCTGACAGGATTGTCAGTTTTATTCCTGAGTTGCCCGATGGAATGCCGGCGCTGTCCAGCGGCGTGGAACGCGAACTCCAGCACGCACACGAAGCCGCCAAAGAAGTCTATGTCGTCTGGATGCCGAAAAAAGCCCCCTCCGTTTTTATCACCCAGACGGCGACAAAAGTTTTCCACTCGACCACAGAATTAACACAATACTTTTCAAAAGAATAGTAAGGATATATTCCATGCGGCCGACAATTATTCTTTTGATGATGGGAGTATTGAGTTGTGCTTTACAGGCCAAAGACATATCCCGCGAAGATATACAGCAGGCGATGAAAAAAATGGCGGGCCATCCGCGGCTGCTATGGCCTGCCGGGGCGGAAAAAGAAATAAAAACACGCATCGATTCTGATCCGATTGCCAAAGCCATCTATGACGATATCCGTAATCAATCCGACCTGCTGTTGACACTCTCACCGATTGAACAGGTCAAAATTGGCAAGCGTCTTCTGGATAAATCCCGCAAGTGTGTCAAGCGGGTGATGTTTCTGTCGTTTATGTATCGGATGACGGGTCAGAAGCAATATCTGGCCCGGGCCGAAAAGGAGATGCTGACGGCGGCGGGGTTTTCAGACTGGAATCCGACGCATTTTCTGGATGTGGCGGAGATGACCGCAGCACTGGCTATTGGGTATGACTGGTTGTATGCGGATTTATCCGAGGAATCCCGGGCGAGAATCCGCAAGGCGATTGTGGACAAAGGCATCCGTCCGTCGCTTGGTCCTGCCGATACTAAAAACTGGTGGATCAATGCCAAGATGAACTGGAACCAGGTCTGCAACGGAGGATTGACGCTGGGGGCGATTGCGATTGCGGAGGATGAGCCGGCCCTGGCCGAAACGATTATTTATCGGGCGGTCAACAGCGTACAGAAAGCGATGGACTCCTATCTGCCCGATGGAGCGTATCCGGAAGGACCGGGGTACTGGGGATACGGCACAGGCTATAATGTGCTGATGATTGCGGCGATGGATACGGCAATGGGAACGGATTTTGAGTTGTCCGAACATCCGGGCTTTGCCAAAACCGGTGCGTATTTTCTGCAGATGACCGGACCGACCGGGAACTTTTTTAATTATTGCGACTGCGGCCAGCGGAGAGGCCTTAATGAGACCATCTTCTGGTTTGCCGCACATTATAATCAGCCCGAGGTTGTATGGAACGAGACTCCATATCTCAAACAATACAAACCGATTTTATCAAAAGACGGCGCTGCGGAGCAGGACAGGGCGTTCCTGCCGTTGCTGCTGATATGGAGCAAATCGTTTGCCGGGCCGTCGGCGCCAAAGACACTGTGCTGGTCCGGACAGGGAGAAAATCCCGTCGCGATACTGCGGAGTGGATGGGAAGCGGACGCAACATATATCGCGATTAAAGGCGGAACGCCCGGCGCCAGTCACGGTCACATGGATGTCGGTTCGTTTGTGCTGGATGCCGACGGTGTTCGTTGGGCGATGGATCTGGGCAACCAGAACTACAATCGGCTCGAACAGATGGGGGTCCATTTATTTGAGATGAAACAGGATGCGGAACGGTGGAAAATATTCCGTTATACAAATCATTGGCATAACACGCTGACGGTTGACGACAAACTGCAGCGGGTTGACGGCTTTGCTTCGATGATTCACTATTCCAATGAAGAACCGAAACTGGAAGCGGTATTTGACTTAAGCGATGTATATAAGGGACAATTGCAGAAGGCGATTCGCGGCGTTACGCTGCTTAATGGACGAGATGTAATGGTGCAGGATGAATGGAAGGCCGGCAAGAAAGAGGCCGCCATTCGCTGGAGCATGGTGACGCCGGCAGAGGTCCAAATCATTTCATCCAATAAGGCCATCCTGAAAAAAGACGGCAAGACGATGGCGTTTGAAGTAATCTGTCCCAAAGCGACGAAAATTCAGACCTGGTCCACCGAGCCGCGTTCCAATTGGGATGAGCCAAATCCGGGCACGCGGATAATAGGCTTTGAGGTCAACCTGGCGGCAGACGAGGAAATTCGTGTCACGGTGACAATGACTCCAAAAAAGTAAAACGGTGGGTCAACGACCCACCCAGAAAGCGGGGACAGGTAAAACCTGCCTTGCGGCAGAACGTACCAGTCCCCGTTTTCCACTTTTACCTTGTAATTTTGCCTTTTTCCTTTTACCTTTTTACATACTATGACGCCTTTGGATAAAAAACAATTAGCCCAATATATCGACCATACGCTGTTGTCCCCCACCGCAACAGAGTCGCAGATTCGGCAGCTCTGCGATGAGGCGAAAAAATACGGCTTTCACAGCGTCTGCGTCCTGCCGCGGTGGGTGGATTTTTGCGCCAACATTTTACAAGGCAGCGGTGTCAGGGTTTGCACGGTTGCCGGTTTCCCGTTCGGAGCAAACCTGTCGCGAGTTAAGGCTTTCGAGGCGGATTTGGCCATTGCCGCAGGCGCTGATGAAATCGATATGACCGCCGATTTGGCGGCGATTGTTGCCGGCGACGAAAAATATCTGCTCAGCGATATCCGCACAGTATCGAAAGTCTGTCAATCTGTCCGCCCATTCGTAACGCTGAAAGTAATTATCGAATCGGCGACCCTCACGGATGAACAAATCGTCTTCGTTTGCCGAGTCGCTCAGGATGCCGGCGCAGATTTCATCAAAACCAGTACGGGGTTGCATCCCGCCGGCGGAGCAAAAATCGAACACATCCGCCTGATGGTCCGGTCGGCCCCAAAATGTAAAATCAAGGCCGCCGGCGGAATCAAAACCGCCGGCGACGCGCTGGCAATGATTGAAGCCGGCGCCGGCCGCATTGGCACAAGTAAATCCGTCGAAATCCTTGACAGTTTTCCCAATGCTATGCCGCAAATATGACAACCCTATCCACCGAACCCGTTCTGTGTCGTGTTCATATCCGGACAATTCCCGAATGGGTTATGTTGTCTTCTTTGACCAGGGTGGTTTGCGGCCGGTTTCACCCGGCGATTCTGGGCGGTAATGACTCCGTCGAACGATACAGCTTGTTTTGTGCCGAACCGGTGGAAGTATTTTCGTTTGAAGACGGACAAAACAATCCTTTCGAAAAATTGCGGTCTTTTCTCGAAAAATATAAACTTCAGAAAAATCCCGCTCCCTTCGCCGATGACTTACCCTTGCCCGGCTGGATCGGCTTCTTCGCCTACCCGCTGGCACATTACATCGAAAAACTGCCGCACCGGGCAAAAAATGATTTGCATATACCACTGATTCATCTTGCCTTCTATGATAAAGCGATTATTTATGACCATAAGATCGGACGATATTCTCTGGCAGTTCTGGAACACTCCCATCAGCCGCAAACCACAGAGGAAAAATTCCATCAATTGGAAAACTGGCTGTCTGAGGCGTCTGCTCAGACCGTTTACGATTGTAACTCTGTTCTTCCTGAATATCCGGGGATTTTTCGTTTCGGAGCGAATATGACCCGGGAGTACTATTTTGACGCCCTGAAGAAAATAAGGCGATATGTTTTCGACGGCGATGTGTATCAGATAAATTTTTCACAGCGGTTTGTATGCGATTTCACCGCCGACCCGGTGGACTATTTTCTCTGGCAAAGTTATCACAATCCCAGTCCGTTCGCGGCCTGCCTCGGCGCTTCTGATTGGTCGATTGTTAGCGCATCGCCGGAGTTGTTTTTGCAAATCGAAGAAGACAATATCCTGACCCGCCCCGTCAAAGGCACACGACCACGCAGAACCGGCCGTGGTGCGGAAATTTACAATCGCAGACAGTTTGAAGACTTGCTCCATTCGTCCAAAGATCAGGCCGAGCTGATGATGATTGTCGATCTTGAACGCAACGACCTGGCGAAAGTGTGCATACCGGGAACTCGGCACGTACAATGTCTGCGCACCATCGAGGCCTACCCGACGGTGTTCCACGCCTATGCAGACATCACCGGAAAATTGTCCCATTCAAATGACCCCTCGCTGTTTTGTGAAATTCTGCGTTCGACGTTTCCCGGCGGTTCCATTACCGGCGCGCCGAAGATCCGCGCGATGGAAATAATCGAGGAGCTGGAACCGACCGCCCGGGGCGTTTACACCGGTTGTATTGGACATATCGGGATTGATTTTCGCACCACTTTGAATATCGCCATCCGAACCGTAGTGATACACCGCCAAAAAGCATACGTCCAGACCGGAGGTGGCATCGTAGCTGACTCCGACCCACTGGCCGAATGGGAAGAAACGCTGGTTAAGGCGGACGCCCTCCTCGCCGGACTGACGGCCGTACAACGCCGGCCGGAACAAACAAAAAAAACTACACCTCCTTGTCACACAGCGGGAAGTTCAATAATAAAGGTGGCTCCCACGTCCGGCTCGGATTCGACACAAACTTTACCGTCAAGCCGATCAAGGATTCGCTGAACGATTGTCAGACCCAGACCTTCTCCTTTAATTGGTCCTCCGGGGTTAAGCCGGTGAAAAATCTCGAAGATCTTTTTGTTGTGTTCCGGCGCGACACCAATGCCGTTATCGCTAACGGCATACTGCGCCCGATTACCCTGGTGGCTTCCCCTGATTTCAATCACTGCTCTGCGGTTGGGATGGCGGTACTTAATCGCATTGTCAATCAAATTGGAAAAAACCTGATTGAGCTGTACCCAGTCTCCCCGGCACGGCGGCAACTCCACCGCCCGAATTTCAATATCATGTTCGCGCATCTGGTATTGCACGGTTTTGAGAATGGTCGCCATTAACCGATTCATATCGATGGGTTCGATGCGCATCTGAGTCGTGCCGATGCGGGCCAGACGCAACAAACCCTTGACCAGCGAATCCATTTTACCGGTGCCGGCGGAGATAAAACTCAGAGACTCCGGAATGTCCTCATCCAGAATCCGGCGAATGGCCCGGCTGTTGGTTTCGCTCAGTGCTTCCCGCCCCAGCAGCACCGTCATCTCCCGGCAGGATTTTTGCAATTCCCCCGCAAATCCCTGGATATTGATCAGCGGACTACGCAAATCGTGTGAAGCGATAAAAATAATGCCTTCCAACTCTTCATTTTTGGCCTGTAATTCACTCATCAGCTTTTCACGGGCCTGCTCGGCGTGAATCCGCTCGGAGATTTCGGTGAACATCACAGCCATTTGACCGGCAGAGGTCTGGAAGGCATAAATCTCATACATTCCCCTGACGTGTTCGTCTTCATAGCTGAAAAGATGTGTTTCCCACGGGATTCCGTTTTTGCAGATTCTGCGGTACCGCTCGGGAACGTCTGTCCGCGCCAGGCCGGGAAAGGCCTCTTCAATGGTCCTGCCGAGCAAGGGACGGATTTCGATACATAGGATTCTTTCCGCCGCCGTATTGCCTGCGGTCAGAATCAAACGGCCATTGTTTTCCAGCCGGTACATCAATACGCCCAGCGGACAGAATTCAATCACATGACGAAACTGCTCTTCCGCCTGCTGACGGAATTGTTCGGCGCAGATCCGCCGCTGCAATTCTTCCTGCAATTCCATTCTCCGGCGTTCCACCTGCCTGCGCAGCAACAGATTCCAGACAATCACGACGAAAGTCAAAACGCCGCATCCACCCAGCAGCCACCACAGCCATCGGAGATCGACCGTTGAAAAGTAGGCAATCCATTTGTCCGGAATAGTCATTTTGTCCGCTTTGGGAATACCAGCCACGCTGGCATTGAGAATGTCCCGCAGTGGGAACATATTTTCGCACACCGCAAAGACCGAAGTTGCAACTCCAAAAAGCAGGAAACCGACTATCACGAATTCAATCAGAAATTTTCGCCGCATAGACTTTTCTGTCCCGGAATGACTTTATTTGATAACTCCGCATCGGATTTCCTCAACATCACAGCGGGCTTGATGCTCCATTATAAATCCTCGCAAACATCTACAAACCACAAAAAACGCCGGGGGAGCTGAAAGTGGAAGTGCAAAACAATGCAGCCGGCATGGACAAAGAAAAAAGCCCACAGCGTCCCATTCTTTCGCTGCAGGCATTCCTCAATCCTCCAGTTCGGATATTACAATTACCTTTTCTCGCCGCCATTGTCAATCTCCGGTCTGTAAATTTTAATTTTCCATTTTCAATTTGTTGACTTTCGCACTTTTTTCATAACTATCGGCAGATAAAGAACTTACAAGGCGACATTTTGGATGTCGGTTCGAATTGTAAGTTATTTCAAATAAAGGACTTATATCACGCCAATTTTAAAAAGTGCGAAAGTACACAATTTGGAAAGACAAAACAAAGTCTTCACGTTGCTGAAATGGTCTTTCCGTTCCCGTTGGTGGATTCCTAATCGGAAAAATCGAAAACAGGAAATGTTGGAAATGGAAAATGAAAAAAGCCAGACTCCCTTAGGGATATCTGGCTTCGGAGGAGGGTGATGAAATTCATTAGTTCAAAAATCGCCACTTAAACCTGTCGTTCCTACATATTATGACGAATGTTCGGGGCATTATGTTTATCCTTTTCTAAAAAACCGCATTAATCTTTTTATGTTTACATATCTCCTTTTTTAACAACGACTTACACGATTTTCAAAAGTGGCCTACAGAGTCGCCCGTATTCGAAATCTGACAATACCCCTGTGAGTAATTTACAACTCCTTATATCTCAAAGAGATACAAGATAGGGCAACTATCTTTTCGTCTCATACACTTGAAAAATAATCAAAACTTTCCCTGAAGAAAAACCATAAATTTCCTCTTTTTCAGGTCTAAAAACAGATTCCATACTAAAATTAAACAGAAAAAACAAAATTTGTTTGACATCATATTCTTCAAACATATAATTTAGTTAGATTGTTATAAAACATACTTTTATTTAATTATAGCGGTTTTAAGGATGGCTTTCAACAAGAAAAATAGGAAGGACGCAGAAGAATGGACAAAAGAATATCTTACGAGGCCATTGCCCCTTTGGCTGATTCCGGCCGAAATTTCAAATCTTTTTTGACCGATCAACTCGACACACTCAAGGCTCGCTGTGAACTGTTGTCCGGCACGAACCGGGTTTTGATGGAGTTACTCTTACAGGGTCACTGCAAGTGCGCGGAGTTGGCGGTTTTATTGGGCGTCAGCGAATCGGCTTTGTCTCGTCGGATTCATCGCTTGACCGAGGTTTTGGGTGGGCAGTATTTGATTTGTCTTCGGCATTACAAACAGCTGTCGCCGGTGGAATGGAAAGTCGCCCGTCTGGCTTTCCTGAACGGCTGGTCTCTTCGGCAAATCGCTTGCCATACGGGGCTTTCGCTGTACCGCATCAGACAAATTTCCCACAAACTCAAACGCTGGGCAGATGCGCAAAAATCTTCCGCAGAGGATTCTGCTGCGCAGAAATAAACGACAGAAAAAGAACTCAAAAGTTAAAACAAGACACTGAAAAGGAGTTGGATATGAACACGCAGGTTTTTCAAATCCGCAAATATTTCCCCTTCACCCACACCATTACCGAGCGGATGGGGCAATTGATGAATCTGTTCGGACTAACGCTGTTTCGGCTTGAAAAGATGTCGTTTCGCCATGTAGTGGATGTTGAATTGCGTGCGGGGGACATCTGCTACATCACAGGCCCGTCTGGCGCGGGTAAGAGTGTTCTGTTGCGGGAAATGTATAATCTTGTGCCGCAGGACCAGCGAATTCGGCTGGAAGACATCCCACTTGAATCGAATCAATCGTTGATTGACAGTATCGAAGGCCCGATATTTGAGGCGGTTCGAACACTCAGTCAGGCCGGCCTGTCGGACGCCTTTGCGATGCTGCAGCGACCGGCGGTATTGTCTGTCGGCCAGCAGTTTCGTTACCGTCTGGCCCAGGCCCTGCTCAGCAATAAAGCGTATCTGTTTGCCGATGAGTTTATGGCCTCTTTGGAGCCGCTGACTGCCTCGGTCATTTGCCGTCAACTGCGCAATATTGCAACAAAAACTCGGCGAATATTTATTTTCGCCGGCGTCCACGACCATTTTCTGCCCGACCTGTGGCCCGATGTGATTGTTGTCAAATCCTACAATGGACAAACCCGCGTCATTCTGCAGGACCCGGCACGAAACACAACCCCAAAAATTTACCAGCAGCGTCCCGAATCCCGATAAATCGGGACAAACAGAAAGGAGCCTTTTATGACGCAGGTACGCCTGCCACCTTTCCCGCTCGTTGCTATCCCGCACCCGGCGGCGACAGATAAGTCAAACTCAAAATACTGTTCCGTTCTAAAAAATGTATCTATCGTACCGGGGACTATTCAGGATTATCATTATTTGGCAAGATTTCATTATCGTCGTTCGACGCTGGGGCCGGGTGCCGGCATTTGGGTGATTCGCAATCGCAATGCGGCACGATATGATTGCGATGGGCCTGTTGCAGTGATTGTTTATACTTATCCGGTGCCGAATGTTGCGGTACGCAATGCTGTCACGAAAAATTTTTTTGCACGCCCGGACAAAGCCGAGGGATTATCTTTACTGAACCGGCACGTCCGGTGTATCAGTCGTGTGATTGTCGATCCGCGATGGCGCGGGCTGGGACTGGCAGGTTGGCTGGTGCGCGAAACGAAACCAATTTTGCAGACTGCGATGATTGAATCGATGGCTCTGATGGGGCAGTTTCATCCGTTTCTGGAAAAGGCTGGCCTGCGTCGGTTCAATCCGCCCCAAAACCCGGCTGCCGAAAAATTGGCTGCGGCGATGGAAATACTGGGTATCGAGCGAAAGTGCTGGTATGACCCGCGGGCCGTGCAGGCGAAAATCGACTCGCTTTCGCCGCCCGCGGCGAAGTTTCTCGAACAACATATTCAGAGATTTCTCGGTAATTTCGGCACACGCCGCGATTTCAGCCCCGGCGTATGCCGCACCGCCTTTCTGCTGGAAAAATTGGCCTTCCGTTGGGCCTATTTTGTCTGGCTCAATCCCGACAAACCCGTTGAGGGACTACACGTTATCAAATCGCCGGTTCATTGATTTGAAAATGGAAAATTGTTGAAGGAGCTTTTTATGCAAACTCAAACCATTGTCATTGAACATCTTTGCCCGCATCCGGGAAATCCAAATCGAATGGACGACAAAACATTCGCCAAACTCTTAACGCATCTGAAGAAGACCGGCCGTTACGAGCCAATCGTTGTGCGTCCGCTGGCGGATAAAGAAGGGGCTTATCAGATTATTAACGGCCATCACCGCGTTCGCGCATTAAAGCAGTTGGGATACACCGAAGTGCAATGTGTCGTCTGGAACGTGGACGATACCGAGGCCCGGCTGCTCCTGGCGACGCTGAACCGTCTGCATGGAAACGACAACCCGGCACGCAAAACCGAATTGTATCGACAGCTCTCACGAAATCTGCGTCTGCCGGAATTGTCGAAATTATTGCCGCAAAATCTCAAAAGCATTGAACGGGTTATCGCCGGTCTTGCCAATAGCAAACAGAAGCGAACCGAACAGGCATTTTTAATACCGATGACTTTCTTTTTGACCGCCGAACAGAAAGAGGTTGTCGAAAAAGCTCTTAAAAAAGCCTGTGGTGATGATACCCAAAACAATGAATCGCAGCGCCGCGTCACAGGTCTGGTGAGATTAGCGGAGGTGTATTTGACACAACACCCGACTGGAAAATAATCTTTTGTTGACCCCCCGCTTCCATTCTGTTTAACGGCCGCCCAGGAGAAAACTCGCTGCGTTGCGGAAATGGATGAACGGGGGGCCTTGAGTGGTAACTGTTTCGCCCGGCTCAGGCAGGGCGAAAGGCTCATACGAAAATGTTTTCCAATTGAACTGCAGCCAGCAAAATTCTGTATGCTCAAGCGGAACATCGAATGTAAAAGCCAACTCTCTGGGCAGATTGTTGTCATCCAGGGACAGAATCTCGACAGTCATCCTTTCCAGAACAGACCTGCGATTTTTTTCAAACATCCGGCTGTTGAAGAAAAGCCGGTCGGCAATGGCAAAAAAATGGGAGAAATGCAGCGGGCTGTTTTGACCGGAGGTGAAGATATTGGTCTCTTTGCTTGTAATCACGAGCGTTTTGTCGTCTGTTCTTTTGATTTCGAGGGCCGTATAGGCGGATGCCAGGGCCTGTATGGATTGCGGAATAGGCCGGCCATAGTAAGCCGCGTTAAATGGCATTACACAGACGGCAAGCTGGCAGGGCGCATTAACGATAACAACACGCGAGTCGCTTGACAGCAAAGTGTCGTTGAGGCCTGCGGGGTTGGCCAAAATGTTAAGCGTAGCGGGAGCGACTTTTAGCACAGCATATCGTGAAAAAGCGGCCAGAGGAATATGAGCAACGAGAAGAATAATACATAGAATCCAGGCGAGGCATTTCCAGAAATGAGATGTCTGCAGCCATTCTTGGTTTATAAGGCAGGCTGCGAAGACCGCAATCAATCCGTAGGCTCCTATCGCCACAAACCCGAGATTCTTGCCAGCCGGGGCGGCGACGATGGGAACAGCGGCAAATACCATCACCGCAAACCAGAAACGGGTGAGCGTGTTTTTCCGAATGAGAGGCAGAAGAAGAAGTACTGCCGCTGCGGCAAAGACGGCGTAGAAAAGAGCAATGTTCCAGAACCACTGGCTATTGAACCCCATCATAATATCCGGCGGCAGAGAGGAAAGCTGACCGGCGATGATGGCGGTAATGTACGCGGGCAGATGATACAGAAATTTCAGCGGCTCGTGCCCAGGGTCAAGATACGCTTCGCCGATTCCGGAGACGCCATAGCCCAGCGACTGATAGACAATGCGCCAAATCACAATAGTCAGGATTGCAGGCAGCAGGCTCAGAAGCCGTTTTGACCATGAGGCGTTGTCCAGTACGAGAGCATAAGCCAGGATAAAAGCAAACGTCGAAACGCCCGCCTCATTGGACAGCAGCGACAACGAGAAGAAAATAACGGACAGGCACGCGGCAGGCGTAGAATTTGTGGTTCGCCACTTATAATGGGCGTAGAAACAAAGCAGCCCAAAACACAGGGCAATTAAAAATCCTCGGTTGGCCACAAACATAACCGGAAAATAGGTGTTGCTGTCCAGAACGAACATCAGCGCCGCCAGCCCGGCAATCCAGGTCGGTCCGATTATTTTGCAATACATCATTGCCGCCAGAAACACAATGGCCGCAAACCACGCTATGCTATGCGCGTGCATAAGGACGGGTGAATCAGGAAACAGGCGATAGTCAATCCAGTGCGTCAAGGCCGTAAGAGGGCGCCAAAGCGAGCATCGGGTCTCGTCAGAAAGCCACCACGGAAGAAGTCCGTAATTCCTGCCCATCTTCCAGTGTTCTCTGTCGCGCGGGAAGCCAAACGTTTCAGACAGCACGGTTGATAATTGGCCCGGATGATCCGGCACAGCGCCGGTTCGGTCAAGCCCCGGCGGTATCTGCGAAGGCTTAAGCTGAGGAAACCTCTGGATAAGGTCGTCCATCATCAGTCCCGTTTTTAGCGCAGGCAGCATCACGACCACGGCGACAACGCCGAGTATCCAAGGCAGATATTTGGATTCAAAAAACCGCTTAAGCATCGTCGTAGAATACCATATCGTCAAATCAAAAACCATTATGAAAACTATGACTCCTCTGCACCGTCGGCGTTGCCAGTACTTTCTCGGTTTTTCGCAAATTTGAGGAAAATGCCGATATGGCAGTACATCAAAAACATCCGCCGGGGTTAAAAAGAGGGATTTGCCCACTTATCGGCTTTTGTCTGGCTTTTTGGGGCAAAATCGGTATAGTATCCGCGTCGCCAGAGTGTCTATCGGCGGCGGATACAGGGATTTCCTTATGGAACAGGCTTTTCTCATAGATAAAATTATCGCCGCCGATGAAGCGGCGGTGCGTATCACCGACAGCTCGTTTCTGTACGGGCTGGGGTTGTTTGAGACGATGCGCGCCATCCACGGGAAGGTCTTTCGCCTCAAAGACCATATCGACCGCCTGCTGAACAGCGCCGCGGCCCTGAGTATTCCCTGCGGCCTGACCGCTGATTTTACTGAAAACGCAGTCGGGCAAACGCTGAAGGCCAATGGTCTCAAAGACGCCCGGATGCGGATGACGCTTTCCGGCGGCCCCTCGGCGCAACCCGATAGCCCGCAGGGGACGCTCTTAATCACCGCGACGGAATTTACGCCGTACCCGAAGGAATACTATGACAAAGGCGTGCGGGTGGCTTTGACAGACTTTCGCCAGAACTCCAAAGACCCGACCTGTGGCCATAAGACAACCTGCTATGCCCCGCGCCTGCTGGCATTAAAAAAGGCCCACGAAAAACTCGCCACGGAAGCCCTGTGGTTCACCACGGAAAATAAACTGGCCGAAGGCTCCATCAGCAATGTCTTTCTGGTCAAAGACAACGTACTTTATACGCCCCGGGCCGATACGCCTGTACTGCCGGGCATCGCCCGAAGAACGGTTCTCGAACTGGCCAAGAAATTGAATATCAAATGCCTCGAACAGGATTTATTCGTTCACGACCTGCTTTCGGCGCAGGAAGTGTTTTTGACTAACGTGATTATGACCGTTCTGCCGGTCACGTCGATTGAATCGCACACCGTCAGCGACGGCAAGGTTGGAACAATCACGAAAAAACTAACGGGGGCATATAGGGATTTGCTGAACGCATAGATTGAAAAAGTAATTTGTTGAGTTTTTCATAATGAGGATTTACCGAGAATGAAAATCAGTACGTTTTTTAAGTTATTTTTGGCGGTGTTTGCAATCATCTGCGGTTGTTTAATCTGGCAGACGGGAATTTTCTGCCGGGACGGATGTCCGACAAAGGGTTCTATTGTTTCTCTGGCTGCGACGGCGGAAGAACCAAACGCTGTTCAGACCGCCCAGCCGCAGCAAACGGTGGCAGAACAGCCGCAAATGGCAGCGGCACAGCCGCCGCTGGAACTCTCGGCCATCAACGCCAAAGAACAAACCGTCGTTCTCGGCAAGCTTTATGAAAAGGTGGAAAGGCACGCGGATTCGGATAAATATCAATTCCAAATCGAATTTACAAACCGCGGGGCCGCGGTCAAAAAGGTCAGCCTGTGTGAATTCTCGGAGAGAAATTCCGACGGCAAAAAACCGTATGTGCTTTTCGAGCCGGTTCAATTCGAGAAAACATCCGATGTTCAGCCGGCAAAATGCAACAATTTCTTTTCGCCTCTGTATGCGTTGGCTAATAAAAAACTGTACCTGGCGTTAAAGAGCCAAAGCGCTCTCGCCAAGGAAGATTTACCCTATATCGAGCTGGACAGGCTCAATTGGCGAGTGCTCCGCGCAGACAAGGATGAAGTTGTTTTTGAAGCGGTGCTTGGCAAAGTGGCGGAGGAAGGGGGCAGAAATATAATTAAAAACCCGAGGGTTCGGATAGAGAAGAAATATACCGTTTCGCTGGGCAGTTATACGATGGGTTGTGAGATTGCAATGGAAAATCTCACGCAGGAGCCGCTTTATGCGGAATTGGAAATACAGGGAACCAGCGCAATCAGGTCCGAGGAATTTCGCACCGAAGACCGGAATATCAAAAAGGGGTTTCTTATTGACGGAAAAGACATTAAATCGCGGGCGATGTTGTTTGCCGCGATAAGAAACACGGAGAGACAAAAAGTAGTCCCGTCCAAAGGATTTCTGGAAACCATAAAAAATCTTTTTGGAATAAAGTCGGCAAGCCCCGACGAGATTCTCGCGATTCCGTACGACAATTCGCAGTCTCCGTTTCTCTGGGTTGCGACGACCAATAAATATTTTGCCGCCATCGTTCATCCGACCTCTGGCGCGAATAGTGCTGGCGGTATGATGTCGTTTCGCGCCGCGGAGTATTATGACCTTGATATTACATCGTTGAAACAGACCAAAAACGCATCCGCCAGCTATGTTCTGGAGACGACCCAAAAAATCGAGTTGCTTCCCAATACTTCGGAAAATAACGCCTGCACTCTCAAGATGGATGTATATTGGGGGCCTAAAGACCACAAGGTTTTCTCTGAAAACAAAGAATTCAGCGATTTGGGATACGTCCAGACAATCGATTTCAGTTCCTGCTGCTGTCCGCAGGGGTTTATCGGTCCGCTGGCGTTCGGCATCGTCTGGCTGATGAACGCGATGTATCACTGGATGGGACCGCTGGGCAACTATGGCATTGTAATTATGTTCTTCGTGTGCCTGATTCGGCTCGCCCTTCATCCGCTGACCAAGAGCGGCCAGATACAGATGATGAAGATGCAGAAGATGTCGCCCAAGATTCAGGAAATTCAGCGTAAATACGCCAACAACAAAGCCGAAATGCAGAAGCAGACGATGCTGCTGTACAAAGAAGGCGGCGTGTCACAGATGATGTTTATGGTGCCGATGTTTCTGCAGATGCCCATCTGGATTGCGCTGTGGACGGCGGTAAGTATTAGTATTGATCTGCGGGGACAGGCTTTCCTGCCGTTCTGGATTACGGACTTGTCCGGGCCGGACGCAATTATCCGATTCAAACCGATCGCTCTGCCGCTGCTGGGAGAATTTGGTTCCATCAACCTGCTGCCGCTGCTGATGGGCGTGGTGATGTATCTGCAGACGAAACTGACGCCGACATCGCAGACGGCCCCGGCCAGTCCGGAAATGGCCCAGCAGCAAAAGATTATGTCGGTGATGATGGTAGCGCTGTTCCCGGTCATGCTCTACAATGGGCCGTCGGGTGTGAATCTGTACATTATGTCCAGTATCGCCGCCGGCGTCGTCGAGCAGTATGTCATCCGCAAACATCTGCGGGAAAAACAGGCCGAGGAAGAAGAAACCCTTATTCCTGCAACGGCTAAACTCGCCAAGGTCAAAAAGAAAAAACCAAAACCGTTGTTCCGTTTTGACCGCTGATTCAGGTTCGCACAGATAAACAAAACGGGCCGGCTTAATAACCGGCCCGCCATACAATGTCGCTACTGGTTTGGACCCATAGACACCACCCACTGGGTTTTGTCATACTTCATCGTGTAAGAATAGGTTACTATCGTCGCCTTTTGTCCTGTGGTGTTGGCTTCAAGCTGTAAATCCCACCGCAGGATACCCTTGGGTTTTTCCGTACGCAGGTATTCCGCGTCAGTGCTTAACGGGTGCGATATCTTTTTAATCTCAATAGACAACGACTCATTTCCCGTATAAGGAACCCGGTCGAGCAGCCGCAGCTTGACCGGAACATTTTTATAGTTGCTCAGCGCAATGCGGTAATCCTGTTCATTGTACCGGCTCCCAAGGAGCGTCTCGGTCTTTTTGTCCGTGAACTCGCGGACAACCTGTATCTGCGAGTCGATACCAAAGCCCGCGGTAAACGTCTGTCCGCTGGTCACCGGTTTCATATCTGACCGGCCGACAAATTCGCCGTTGCGGAACATCGACGCTGGCCCGGGCAGCAAAATGGTATCGCTGGTGTTGGTGATATCCGCCTGCAGATACACATAGTCGGTCAGCACAGGACTGGCCATGAACACAAACTCTGCCGGGCATTCCATCGACGTGATGTTGAGAATCTGCTGTTCCGTCCGGCTCGGCAGCGATAACTTGCCTTTCATCGCATACATCACGCTGACGCCTTCGTTCTGCGCGGTGACAAAAATCCGCTGCTTCATCTCGTCCAGCATCCGGCGGTCCGCCTCCAACTCCATCATCTGGCTGCTGGTGGCAATGGTATTCAGTTCCCGCTGGGCCTGGATACCTTTGGCCAGCGCTTCTTTCCTGGATTGAATCAGAGCGCCGAACCGCTGTCCCTGGTCGATATAGTCACCTCCGAATCCTGTTTTCTGCTCGATCGCCGCCTTTGGGGTGGTTTCTTGTGAGAGATATGACCCGCCGGCTCCCAGCGTCACCTGCATCGGTACCAGCATCGGCGGTGCGGAAATTATACTCGGCTGGGCTGTGCTTAACGCCAGCTCCACATTATTCCAGTCTTCGCCGCTGGACTGATGAACCATCGCGTTGTATTCCACTTTCGCCTGTTTCTTGTCGGCGACGGCCCGCAGGTTATACTGTGCCGACCAGTTCGCGTCCCGCACCAGATAGCTCAACAGAATCTCACCTTTCGCCCCCCCGCCGCCGGAAATATACACCACCGCCTGCCGAACCACCTTTTGACGCTCTTCGGAAAGCTTCTTGAGGTCGTCTTCCAGTTGGGCCAGTTGTTTTTCCAAATCCTGTCTTTCATTCTCCAACCGGAGATTTTCTTTATGAATCTCGATAGCTTTTTGATCAAGATATCCGGTCAATCTTTCAAAAGCCCCCACGTCCAATTTGCCCACATTCAAATCTCTGTTGGTTACGTCGATGCTGAGTTTCCACTGCTCATAGTACTTATCCCAGCGGCATTGTGAAAGTTCCCGGTCGCGATTAGCGTTGTAAATTTTGCGTTTGACCTGTTCAATCTGCCCTTTTAATTGAAGAACCTGTCCGCGTGTGTCTTCGCTGACGGCTTTTTCCCGATAGTGGACGCTCAGCACGGAAACTGAACCGTCCGATTGCGCGTACAGACTTTCGGGCAGAATTTTTTCCGGCAGGTCCTCAACCAGCAGTTCCACATCGCCCCCGCCCTGCGGGACTTCCACGCTTCGCGTCACCAGGGCCTGGCCCCGATAGACAATCACCGACGTAATCGGCCCATCGACCGCCACCGGCTCGGCAAACGTACAGGTACACATAACGCAAAAAACTAAACAAATCGTACAAAGTTTCATAAAATTCTCCCTTCGCAAAAAAGTAGAGTCATTGGGTTTCCCGTAATTTTTCGACGCTGTATTCCGTCGTTGCCGAACGGTTATTTTCTGGTGCTTTGCACCTGGGTTTGGGACATTTTATCTTCCTGTGCTGCAGATTGGTCTTTTTCATCCCAATAGAGGTAGTTTCGATGGACGGGCTTCGATTCGGACTGGCTGTCGGAGCAGGTGTCAAAAATTACTTTGTCCTTGGTTTCTACAATACGCATAAGGCTGCTGCCGGCAATGGGAACCTTTTTTTGCCCTGTTACATACTGTATCGACAGGAACTGTTTTACCTGTTCGAGAGTCGGGCCTTCATATTTTTTATCCTTTTGATACTCAGCAACGGCTTCGACGGCGGCGGCACGGAGCAGTTTATCCCACAGTTTGATAAAGAGTTTTTCCGATTCGTAAATATCGGCGGATACGAAACGCCCGTTAATCGCCACTACAAGACCCGCCGGACGAGTTTTATCTCTGACTACAGGCGACAGCTTCTCCATGTACGCGTTGATGAATTCCTTCAAATCCTTGTCTTCGAGTGTTAATTGCAGACTGGACGCCGATTGAGGAGACTGGACGGACTGTCCGACATTCTTAGATAATTTCTCCTGATCGCTCTTCACTTCCTGCCAGACGCGGCTCTGATTTCCTTCGTATCTGGCCGCCACTTGCAATTCCCTCGACGACAGGCGGTCTGTAGAGCTGGAGAATTTGTCACCGGCTTCCTCGCCGCGTTTCGACCAGCGGCCGTGCTCCACACAGAACGAGTTCAGGCTGAGTTCCTTCTGCTGGGGAGTAAGAACGTAGTCATACTGGATTGTGCGATCCTGCCTGCCGCCCTTGACGATGTCGCCGGACTGAATAAAGATGTTGACATTCTCGGCATGATTGATAATGGTCAGATTGCCGACCGAGCCGGTTTCAACAACGGTAACCAGCTTTTTTTCAAGAGCTTCCTGCAAAGTCAGGTAATCTTTGTCAGAACCACTTTGCTTTTTGTCTTCAACCAGACAGATGGACAGGTTTTGGTGCGTGTAAGGGCCGGACAAGCCATAGATGGCATTGGGGTCGACAATTGTGGCGTCGGGAGCATCCTTCGGCTTAGGCTTGCTTTTCTCCAAGGCCGGAACCGGCAGTGCCAGACTCAAAGAAAAAATGCAAAATACCACGGATACGATTGAGGACGTTTTCATAATTATCTCCTTTCGGAAAAGTGTTGTTTTTATATTTATCGCTGTGTCTTTCGCATGGTTTGTCCTTCGACCATCCCTTTGCGGTTCCGGTTCCAGTTGGATTCGTCGAGCTTATCGGCCTGCTGTGCGTTGTCGGCGGCATAACTGTCCAGCCGGCGGCAATCATAATCTTTCGCACAGGTTTGCAGATAGATAACATTTTCGCGGAGTTGCTGACGAGCCTGTTCAACCTGCCCCTCGTCCCGAAGTTTCATCGCCGTTTCATTTCGCTCGACGGCCAGCATCTCAGCCACATCGGCCATTACACGCCTGTTGATATTGGATTCCACGGCTTTATCCGACACGCTGACCGTGGACACGACAACCGCCGACTGCCTGCAATCTGTTTTACTCAATAGGTTGTTATAGCAGACAATCACCTCGGAAATATCGTCTGTCTTTCCCTCTTTTCGAGCCGATGCTTCCATCTCCACAATGGCGTATTTTTCATGCCCGCTGTAGATATGATTCAAACCGAGAATTACTTTCTGGCCGTCGATTTTGCCCTCGCGCCCCAGAATCCGCACCGGCCGGACGTCACGCGGGCAGGTAATCTCAATCCTGACATCCTGCGCCACGACGGAAAGCGTTCGGGAAAATTCCTTGTCGAAAATCTCCGTCAAATCGTCGGCTTTCTCGGCAAAATAGTGTCCGCCGTCGCTGCTGAAGGCCAGCCTGCTCATCAGGTCTTCGTTGTAACCCAGCCCAAGACCAATCGTGGTTACCGAAATGCCTTCCCCCGCCAGGTCCGTGCCGAGTCTTCCAAGTTCTTCCGGCTTTCGTGGCCCGACGTTGGCAAGCCCATCGCTCAAAAGAACAATCCGGTTGACCCTTTCCCGCGAAATGAATTCCCGCACTTCGTCAGCCCCCGTTTGCACCCCGGCGTAGAGTGCCGTAGTCCCATCCGCCTCCAATTCACGGATTTTTCCCCTGACCGCCTGTTTATCGGTCAGCTTTGTCGCTGGCACGAGCACCTGAATCCTGTGATTGTAGGCAACCACGGAAACAATATCGTCGCGATTGAGCCGGTTCACCGCCAGTATCGCCGCTTCCTTGGCCTTTTCCATCTTGCAGTCCGAACTCATCGAACCGGACTTGTCAATCACAATCGCCACATTGACCGGCGCTCGCCTTTTCCATCCCCTGTCCGGGCAGCCCGTCAGCCCCACCCGCAGATAGAGCGTTTGTCTTTCATCCGCTTTCAGTACGGGCCTGTCCAGTTCGACAGAGAGTTTCACACTCTGTGTCTCCTCTGCCGGCGCAATCGCCGACAATAATCCCGCCATCAGCAGTGCAAAAATAAATTGAGTTTTCATAAGCATCTCCTTTCGATAAAAATTTTTTCGTCACTGTTTACTCGTTACTGTTTATATGATACGGCATAGCCGCCAAAAGAAGATGTAAAGAGTCTGTAAAAAGAGAGAGGTTTGTTTTACAGATAATTTACAATTGTCTGCACGGGATTTTGTCTATAATGTATAAGGCAGCTAAACCAAACAGGACGCTTTATGGAAACGCAAAAACACATACTGGTTATTGAAGACGAAGAAAAAATTCGCAACGGACTTAAGGATTTTCTGGAGTTTCACGGTTTCGTGGTTTTCATCGCCGAGGATGGCCTGGCCGCCGATCGTCTGGTCAGACAGCAAAAGTTTGACTTGGTTCTGCTGGATTTGATGCTGCCGCACATCAGCGGACAACAATTATGTGCAGCGTGGCGCAAACAGGGCCTGCTGACGCCCGTTATTATGCTCACCGCCAAAGGTCAGCAGCACGAAAAAATTGAAGGGCTTGACCTCGGCGCCGACGACTACATCACCAAGCCATTTTCTCTGGAGGAACTGCTGGCCCGTATCCGCGCCGTCCTGCGGCGAACAGACCCGTCCCGCAGCGTGGGAAAACAATTTGCCTTCGGGCCGTTCACAGTGGATATGGCGGCGCTGACCTTGTCGCTCAACAACCGCAAAACAACAATATCACCCCGCCACGCCCAGATGATTCAATGGTTCGCCGCGCACCCCAATCGTGTCATCAGCCGCGAGGAACTTTACGAAACTGTCTGGCGCGAATCAATGGAAGGCATCGAGACGCGCACCGTCGATATGCACATCGTCCGCCTGCGGGAATTACTGCATCAGGCCGGAGCCAAAAGCGAATTGATTCATACCGTCCGCGGCGCCGGCTATCAGTATATCCCTGTCGAGAAAACTTCATAATCGGATGGAATATGCATAAACGTTTCACAATCATTTGTCTGGTCTTAACCGCCGCGATGGCAGGCCTGTATGCCCTCGGCAGCAACGCCCTGCGGATGCATGCTCAGAGTCTCCAGAGGGAACGTCAGAACCAGTTTATCTCGGTCGCCGAGCAAATCCGCCTCGACATCAAACGCAAGCTGGACGAATTTGTCCAGGCCGAGCAGAAACGGCCCTATACGGATTACCTGCCGGTCTATGTGCCGGAAACAACCAACGAAACCGCGGCGTACGTACGCAGCCCGCTGGCCGATTCACTCTCGCACGGGCTGGCCTACGGCCATTTTCAAATCGACTCCGACGGCAATATCATTCTGCCCTGTCAGCCCGATACAGCCGGACAACAAACCAAGGCGGACATTCAGCCTTACCTGAACATTCTGCGAAACAACCTGCTGCCGGCGCTGGCCGGTAAAGAACAATTGCTCGCCGGACGGATTAACACATTTTTAAAGCCGTCCACTGATTCTTTTGGCGTAGCGTTTGACGACGCCGACCGGCAATTAGCGAAGCCGACTCAACAGCCTCAACCCGCCGAACAAAGAATGAGGTCCAGTACCGGTGGAAAACAGGAATACGCCAAAAAATCGGCGGCCGAACCGGAAATGACTCGCAGCGGAAAATACCCCGTCCGCAGCCTCGAAGAACCTCAACAACAGCAGACGCAGGTCTTGCAACAGACCCGCCAGGCCGCGGAACTGAACATCCAGACCGCCGTCAAGACCACTTATCAGGAAGACAAAAAAACCAATCTCGCCGACTCGCTGACAAAACGCAATGAGCAAATGCCTCCGCCAATGCAGACTATGGTGGAAAACAAGTCTAAAGCTCAGCAGCCCGCCGGGCCGCAGTCACAAATGGGCATTGCCGAGCAGAGACAGGAACAGGGTGCATTGCGCCCGCAAACCGTGCAAATTCGCATTGAGCCGTTCGTACCAATCCTCGTACCGTACCCCCAAAAGACCGAGGGAATTTTTGAAGGACAGGTTTTTCTCCTGCGCCACGTTCAGATTGAAAAAACCCACCTTGTACAGGGCTTTGAGCTCAACGAAACTGAACTGCTCAGCCAGGTCAAAGATTCCGCCAATCGTTTTCTGCGACGGGGAATGGGGGTCGCCATCTCACGGGACGAACGTCCTGACGCCGCCTATACTGCGATTCTCGACTTTGATTTCGGCCAACTGGGGCTGCACCTGCTGGAGCAGGACCCGGCCTGGATTACCCATCGCGTTTCGCTGCTGAGCAACTGGTTTTATGCCATCACTTTCATCGTCGCCCTGGCGGTTATATTGGCAATGCTCAGCCTCTGGAGAAGCCTGTCCGAACAATTGCGCCTCTCCAAAAAGAAGGACGACTTCATCTCCGCCGTCTCCCACGAACTCCGTACGCCTCTGACATCCATCCGAATGTACGCCGAGATGCTCGAAAAAGAATGGGTGCCGACCGAACAGAAACGCAGGGAGTATTATGCCGGTATGCGGCAGGAAACCGAACGGCTCAGCCGCCTGATTGAAAACGTCCTGGATTTCTCGCGGATTCAGCGGGGCAAAAAACACTATCAGTTTGTGATGGGAGACCTGAATGACAGTCTGATGCGGGCGGTACAATTAATGGAGCCGTGCGTAAAAAAAGCCGGTTTCGAACTGCACACCGAATATGCCGAACTTGAGCCGTTCGCCTTTGACCGCGACGCGGTGACGCAGATTGTCATCAACCTGATTGACAACGCCTGTAAATACGCCCGTCCCGCCGCCGACAATCGTGTTATCCTGCGAACAAAAAAACAAAACGATTATGTGCTCATTGAAATCGAAGACCACGGCCCCGGCGTCCCACGCCGCGAACAAGCCCGTATTTTCGACGCGTTTTATCGTTGCGCCGATGAATCCACCCGTCAAACCACCGGCACAGGACTGGGGTTGGCTCTGGTCAAACGCTTCGCCGAGGCCCACCGCGGGTTCGTGCAATTGACCCCGGCAAGTCCTTCCGGCTGCATCTTTCGCGTCGCCCTGTCCCTGTCCGAATTTCCCAACGCCTGATTGGTCTCTTGTATCATCAGTATATTTTAAATCGCCGATAAAAGTTGAAAAATTCAGGGCCGGGGTTTAGATTATACGGCCAAGAGAAGATTTCTTCCTTCAGGCTTTGGATTTTTATGTATTCTCCGGACGATACCATTGTTGCGGTCAGTTCACCTTCGCTTCTGCCGGCACAAATCGGCAGAACGATTCTACGTCTCAGCGGGGCAGGGGCGTTTTCTATTTTTCAAAATTCGAATTTGGAATTTGTTTCGAATTTCGGATTTCGAATTTCGGATTTAACATCCGCAAACAGGCTTTTCAATTCAAAAATATCCCAACGGGGGATTTATCCATTCCGTATTCATTTGCCCGACGGCGTCTGGGCCGATGGCACAGCGTATTGTTTCGTCGCTCCTGCATCCTATACCGGTCAGGATGTAATCGAACTGCATCTCCTGGCCGCTGGGCCGGTGGCTGAAGCGGTTTATCAACAGATTCTAAAATGCGGTTTTCGCCAGGCTGGGCCGGGGGAATTCACGCTGCGGGCGTATCTCAACGGCAAATTCGATTTATCGCAGGCCGAGGCGGTAATGCACATCGTCTCAGCCGGAAGCGAAAACCAGCTCGCCGCGGCGCAGCGGCTGCTCAGTGGCGGCTTAGCGGGAAAAATCGCACAGGTACGCAACGATTTGCTGGAGCTTCTGTCCCTGCTGGAGGCGGGACTGGATTTCACGGAAGAAGACATCGAATTTGTTCAGCCTCAACAGGCGTGTGAAAAAATTAAAACGCTTTCGTCGCAGATTCAAAGTATTCTGGACGGCGCCGTGCGATGCGAGGAATTGATGGATTTACCTGCGGTGGGACTGGCCGGCCTTCCCGGCGCCGGCAAAAGCAGCCTGATGAACGCCCTGACCTCACAACCCCGCAGCATCGTTTCAGATTCGCAGGCAACGACGCGGGACGTGCTGACGGAATTGCTGGAATTGCCCTGCGGCTGGTGCGTACTGTTTGACTGTGCGGGACTGGGACTCAAAAATACGGATACGCTCGACGAGCTGGCCAAAGACGCGGCGCTTCAGGCGCTGCGGTCGGCTTCGGCGGTGATTTTCTGTGTGGACCTGGCCGGTGAAAACCAGCAGGACGCAGCGCGTATTTTCAGGCAGTTGGGGGCAAAGACATTTATCGCCGTCGGCACTAAGGCGGATTTGCTGAACGCGACAGTCATTCAACAAAAACAGCGGCAACTGAAAGATTTATTCGGAATTGAGTTTCTCGTCACCAGCGCAGCGACCGGCGCCGGTCTGGAATCGTTGAAAATGAAGCTGTCGGAGGCGTTATTATCAGTCGTGGAGGGTGAAAGCGAGACCGATCCGCGGATTGCGACCAATCTTCGACATCGGCAAAAGCTCGAATCGTCTCTCAAGCGCCTTGCCGAGGCCGCCGAAGAAATATACAACGAACATCCGGAAGTCGGGGCGATGCTGCTCCGCTCGGCCTGGCAGGAACTGGGCGGACTGGAGCACGAACATATTGACGAACGAATCCTGGATGTAATCTTTTCGAAGTTCTGTATAGGTAAATAGGTTTCCGCCTTCAGGGCGGTATCCACAGTTTTGATTTTTGGATTTTAAATTTTAATTTTTTATGGCTGTACTTCGTATTATCACCGGCTTAATGCGCAATACCAGCTTTGAGCTGGAAAAAAATGGCCCGGCCAAGACTCTCGGCCGAGGCCAGGGCGTGGGCTTTGCGCTGTTCGACAAAGCGGTGTCGCGCAGACACGCCGAGATTTTCTTCCGCAATGGGCAGTGGTTTATCCGGGACACCGGCTCTTCCAACGGAACCTTCCTCAACGAACAGCAGATTACAGAATCCATCCCGCTCAAAAACAACGACCAGATCCGCTGCGGCGCCACAGTACTCCTGTTTGAGGCCGAGGCGGTGCCGTGCATTTTGGAACCGCCGAAAAAAGAAACCGCGAGAGTCGAGTTGGAACTGGATTCAAGCGAGACAATGGTGGCCGTTGCGTTTGACCATTTGCAGAGCAAACAATCCGCACAGCAGCGCCAGCGGCTGCTGCAGGCAGGACAAGCGGCGATGAACCTGTCGCACGGCATCAAAAATATCCTTCAGGCCGTCAACACCGGCAGAGAAGTCGTCGATTCGGCGCTGACCCATGGCGAACTGGACCCGGCACGCAAGGGCTGGAACATCCTCAAACGCAACCTCGAGCAGATTCAGAAACTGGTGCTGAATATGCTCAAATTCAGCAGGGAGGTGGAGCTAAAATTACAGCCGTGTCAGTTCAACCGTCTGGTGGAAAGTGCTGTTCAGATAGTTCAGCCGCAGGCCCAAATGAGAAACGTCGCCGTTACGATGCAGCTGGACGAGCAAATCAGCCTCGTGCGCGTGGACCCCGACCGGATACAAGACGTGATTTTGAATCTGACGCTCAATGCCGTCGAAGCAGTCGAGCCGGGCAAAGGCCACGTCACCGTCAGCACGGAAATCGACCACGACCGAAACTCTTTGGTACTGCGGGTGTCCGACAATGGACCGGGCATTGATGATTTGAGCAGCTTATTCGAGCCGTTCCATTCCACCAAAGGCCAGATGGGTGTTGGCCTGGGATTGGCCATCGTCCGTAAAGTTGTCGTCCAGCACAAAGGCACGGTCGATGCCCAGAGCATCCCCGGCCAGGGGACGATATTCACTGTCCGCCTGCCCTACTTGCCCGCGGAAACGGCAGCCAAACCGTCATAAAACGCACCCTCGAAAGAATCTACCCACTTTACAGACGCCGCATTTTTCCTTTGGACAAGCGCTTTCGGTATAATACAATATCCGGAGATGGATTTGTTTTTCACGGGAGTTAATTATGGCAAAATCCAAAACAAAAAAAGCGTCGCACATTTGTATTCTGACCGTGACGGGCAAGGATAAAGTGGGCATCATCGCCCGCATCGCCGGCGCGATGGCCAAGGCCAACATCAACATCATCGACGTCAGCCAGAAAATTATGGACGAGTATTTTGTGATGAGTCTGGCCTGCGACATCGCCGCCGCGACCATCGACCTGCCGACCATCCACAAACAGCTTCAGAAAATCGCCAGGGAGTTGGACCTCAACATCACCTTCCAGCACGAAAATATCTTTAAGATGATGCACAGAGTGTAAAGAAAATAAAAAGGTAAAAGGAAAATGGAAAAAGGGAAAAATATGGAACAAGATAGAAAGCAATACCTGTATGATTTCAAAAAACGGTTGTATGCATTTACGCTAAAACTCATTGCGCTCTTAGATAAATTGCCAAACGACAATGTGTCTCGGCGAATTGGCGACCAGTTATTGCGGAGCGGAACCAGTATTATCGGTAACTATATTGAGGGGCAAGCGGCCTGCAGTAAAAAGGATTTTGCGAAATACCTGCACGTCTCGCTGAAATCCGCCAATGAAAGTAAGCTCTGGCTGGCGATTTTGAAGGACACAAAGCGTATTCCGTACGACGGGAGCAAGTGGTTTTTTAATGAGTTGGAAGAATTGTCAAAGATATTTGCATCCAGTATTTTAACGATGAAAAGAAAAAAGGGATAAAATTCCTTATTTTTACCTTTTCCCTTTTGCCTTTTTACTTATGGAGTATTTATGAGTATTACAGTAGAAGAGATATTCGAGACCGTCAATATGACCCTGCGGCAGCACTTCGATATCCGCACGGTCACGCTGGGAATCAACCTGAAGGATTGTATGGACCGGGACCTCGACCATTTCTGCGGTCGGGTGTTTGGCCGTATCAGCGAAAAGGGTAAACTGCTTAACGCCGTCGCAGACGCCATCGAAACCAAATACGGCATTCCCATTACCAATCGGCGTATCGCGGTCACACCTGCGTCGATTCTGCTGGAACCGCTGCCGCGCACGCAAACCGCGGCGGTGAGAGTAGCCAAAACACTTGACGCCGCCGCCGCTAAAGCCGACATCGACTTCATCGGCGGCTTCGGCGCACTGGTTCATAAAGGCGCCACCAGCGCCGAAGAAAATCTCATTCATTCGCTACCGGCAGCCATCTCACAAACTAAGCGGGTCTGCGCGTTTTTCAATCTGGCCAGTACCCAGGCCGGGATGAATATGACGGCCATCGAACAATTCGGCCATATCCTCAAAGACCTGGCCAAACGCAGTAAAACCGGCATCGGCTGTGCCAAAGTCGCCGTCTTCGCCAATGTGCCTGAAGACAATCCCTTTATGGCCGGCGCCCACCACGGCATCGGCGAACCGGATTACTCGCTCAATATCGGCATCTCCGGCCCAGGCGTCGTCAAAACCGTTATCGAACAAAATCCCGATTGCGACCTGACGGAATTATCCGAGGTGATTAAACGCACCGTCTTCAAGATTACCCGCGCCGGCGAATTGATTGGTCGGGAAGTGGCTGAAAAAATGGGCATACCTTTCGGCATCGTGGATATCTCACTTGCCGCGACACCCAAAGCAGGCGATTCCGTGGCCCAAATTGTCGAGGCGATGGGTGTATCGCGGATGGGCCGTCCCGGCAGTACCGCCGCTTTGGCCTTACTTATCGACGCGGTCAAAAAAGGCGGCTCAATGGCCTCCGGCAACGTCGGTGGACTTTCCGGCACGTTTATCCCCGTCAGTGAGGACGCAGGGATGATTCGCGCCGTCAAAGAAGGCGCTTTGTCTCTCGATAAACTCGAGGCCCTGACCAGCGTCTGTTCGGTCGGTATGGATATGTTCGCCGTTCCCGGTAATACCCCAGCCGATGTCATCAGCGCTATTATCGCCGATGAATTGGCTATCGGCGTCGTCAACAACAAAACCACCAGTGTCCGCATCATCCCCGTGCCGGGCAAAAAAGCCGGACAAATCGTGCATTTCGGAGGACTCCTCGGTTCGGCGCCGATTATGCCCGTGCCGAAATTGGCCAGCCCGAAATTCATCGCCCGCAAAGGCCGTATGCCCGCTCCCGTCCAGGCCTTGCGAAACTAAATTACGCCTCTTTTTTTCGCGTAGCGCAAGATACCTGCGGCTTGTTTTCGTCTGCCCATTACGATATAATGAGAACAATGTTCACGGTAATGGTGGAAACTGAATTTTTCGCCGAACATCAGTTGACGATACCCGACGGCGGCAAAGAACCGCTGCACGGCCATCGGTGGAGAGTCGCCGCGGCGGTCGCTGCAGAAACGCTCGACTCATCGGGGTTTGTGTTCGATTTTCACAAATTAAAGGAATTGCTGGATAAAATTATCAGACCTTTTATCGGTCAACGGCTGGAAGCGTGTCGGCCGTTTCGGCTGGCCAATGCCTCGGCGGAAAATGCCGCCCGGTATATTTTTGACCGGCTGGCAGGGCAGATAACGCCCCCGGCACAGCTTTGCTGGGTGGAAGTTACAGAGGCCTCCGGCTGCAAAGTCCGATACGAACCATAGATTTTCACTGGAGAGGGTTTCACAAGAAGTCGAAATAAGAAAAAGGAAAAAGGTAAACAGAAAAAAATGGAGTCGCCTTTGGCGGCGAAATAATACATGCTTTGTCAGATTTGCAAAGAAAACACGGCTACGATTCATTTGACGGAAATTGATCAGGGGCAGCGTACCGAGACGCACCTGTGTCAGCAGTGCGCCCAGAAGCAGGGGCTTGCGGTGCAATCGCAGATTCCGCTCAATGAATTGCTGAGTAATCTGCTGGCCGCGGCCAAGAGCGTGTCGGAGGCCCAAGCCCCCGGATCAGCTTTCTCTCAGCCGGATGTGCCCTGTCCCCAATGCGGGATGACGTTGCGGAGGTTCAGTGAGACCAGTCTGCTGGGTTGCCCGGAGGATTACAGACTTTTCCAGAACGAATTAATGCCGTTGATTGAGCGCAGCCACGCAGGCCATTCACAGCACTGCGGCAAAGTCCCGTCGCGGACCGACCAGCGGCAAAAAAACGAAGTGGAGTTGCTTCAATTGCGTCGCCAGCTCGAACAGGCCGTTAAAGCTGAAGATTATGAAACCGCCGCGCGGCTGCGCGACCAGATTCAGCAATTACAATGAAGCCGGCAAATCTTGTAAATCAATCCAGTTCATGGTTTGGGGCCGAAGGCCCCGCCTGTGATATCGTCATTTCTTCGCGCGTGCGTCTGGCGCGGAACCTGGCGGGCTTCGAGTTCCTGCCGTGCTTATCGCCGGAGCAAAAACAGGAAATTCTCGATAAACTCCGCGAGGCGATTTTGTCGTCGGAGCTGGGGGACACGGTATTTTTTGTCGATGTGGACCACGCCGCGGCGTTGGAGCGGCAGTTGCTGATGGAACGGCATCTAATCAGCCGACAGCACGCCGCAGGCAAAGGTCCGCGCGGTGCGGTAATTGCCTCCGGCGAGGCCTTTACCGCGATGATTAACGAAGAAGACCATTTGCGGATGCAGGTTTATGCGGCCGGGCTGAATCTGCACGATTGCTGGCGGCGAATCAACCGCATTGACGACGGAATTGAGCAGAAGGTCGAATACGCCTTTGATTCGCAGCTGGGGTATTTGACGGCCTGCCCGACTAATCTGGGGACGGGAATCCGGGTCTCGGTTATGCTGCATCTGCCGGCGCTGAAGCTGACGGGACATATCGAAAAGTTCATCACCGCGGCTAAAGATGCCGATTTAGCGGTTCGCGGCCTGTTCGGCGAAGGTACCGATGCCATTGGGGATTTTTATCAATTGTCCAATCAGGTCACGCTGGGCGTGCGGGAGGAACAGGTTGTCGAGGAGATGTCAAAAAATATCGTGCCGCGGATTGTCGAGTATGAAAAGGCGGCCCGTCAGACCCTGCTGGACGAAAGACCGCATACGCTCGACGATAAAATCCAGCGGGCGCTGGGCGTACTGCGAAGCGCCTGCCTGATCAGTTCGCAGGAATCGCTCTACCTGCTCAGCAGCGTTCGGCTGGGGGTCAATCTGGGGCGGGTGCCGGAAGTGTCGCTGGCAATGATTAATGAACTGTTTTTGCAGACCCAGCCGGCCCATTTACAGATTCGCGCCGGCAAGATGCTCGATGCCGACCAGCGCGACGCACTCCGCGCCCAGCTCATCAGACAAAAATTATCCAATAACTAACCCATCGACTTGTTTTTAGATTGTTTATTTTCGAAGGCTAACTTGCCCATAATTTGGCTATGGTACGCCAGCCTGTGTTGGCATTAATTTTTGTTTCTATTGCCCGATGACAAGCTCGTTGAGCTATTCTTACGTATTCTGGCTCTTTATCGATACCGATGTACTGGCGATTTTCTAATATACAGGCAATAGCCGTCGTTCCACTTCCAACGAAACAGTCTAAAACAATTTCATTTGGATCGGTTAATAGCTGGATAACTCGCCGCGGTAATTCAATAGGAAATTTGGCTTCATGATTATCATTAGTGCGGACAGAAGGAATAGACCAAACAGCTTTTGATCCCCAATTTGTCCATTCGTCTTTAGATAAACGTATTCTGTCTATTTTGGTTATTCCGGGCTTCCAAAAGAAGTATAGATATTCAAATTCATCAACGGCTCTATAAGAAATTGTATGCCAACGGCTATTTTCCCACGCAGCATCCTTGACCCAGATACGTCGGTCATATAAATAAAGTGAAGCATTGTAAGCAAACTCTTCGAGCATTCCACCGACAATTTTAACCCTGGTTTGAGTTCCGTATTTCCCCCCTCTTATATTATTTCCGTTCAACCGTCTATCAACTGTCTGTTCGCTACAACCAAGCAAATCTGCAATTTGATAACGATTTAGATTAGGATTATTTTGCCATATTTTCAAGATAAGCTCTTTAGTTATGTCAGTTTTTCGTCTGGAAACATTTTCGGCCATAATTTTAGGCATGTTATCATCTTTAAAGCATAAAATGTCGGCAATATTAATAACTAGAAAGCCTCCAGGTTTTAGAATCAAAGAATGCAATTCAATAACTTCTTTAAGTAGTTGTTGCCAATCAGAAAAAGTCATTTCTTTTTCGTATTCTTTACCGACATGATAAGGGGGGGACCATACACTACAAGAGACTGTATTGCATTCAATTCTCTTTAGGGCATTTCTCGCATCGGAACAAACTATCGAATTGGGTTGTATCATATGAATTTTCATTATTCACTCCAATTTCCATGTAACGCAGAATCCCCTTGATTATAATATACTTTCTGCACTCTCCATCTTTTCATGTCCTGTAATCGATGAAAAGATACTCTTGCTCGGAAATCCTCACCCAAGGTAGGAGCATTTCTTCCTGCAAGCCAAAGCGTCCGCTCTGAATTAGGATTGTAATGTTCTTGAAGTAAACCGTTGGGTAAGCAACACAAGGTCAACTCTTCTAGTCGATGACTTCCTGTGGAAGAATCGGAGTACATAAAATGTAGGAAGGCTGTTGTTGTAAGGTATTGTTGTTCATTGTATATTGAAATTGAAGGCAAGAGACCGACTTCATTAACAGTTGTTCCCGAACGCGATTGCCTCACTTGCATAGAAGTCTGTGACATTTGTATAGTTGCTGTTGCATTTGTCTTTTCAGCTTTTGAATCAATGAAAAGTGCTTGCCTAATCGCTTTGTCGGGTAATATTATGTATCTTGCTTTCTTGTAGTCAACTGTTCCAAAGATTCTTTGAGTTACATTAAATCCGGCAAGTGAGTCTAACATTTCTCTTGTAATATCTTCTGCAATGTCTTTTACGTCATCAGGAGATTTAGAAAAGATTTCGACTGCATTATTACCGAAATCCAGAGCAGCTTGAAAGAGCCATCGCATCGTTAGCTTTTCAATATCTTCTATGTTCTCAGGGTTTAAAGTATTTAAATTTTCAAGAGTCATTTTGCCCTCAAATAAAGATGTTGTTAATTAAATATAATACCTTACTTTACTTTTGCAACCTTTTTTGACTCTTTTAGAGAATTAACTCTGCCAAAATGACATAGACAATTCCAGCCGGATGGCAATCCCCCGCATACGCTTTTCAATCCAGTCGTCGGAGTATCCCTTGGCCTTGTACAGCGCGCGGGTTCGTTTTGTGGCCAGTTCCGGGTCTTCGATTTCCTGCACCCGCTCATAGCCGACCCTGGCCAGCCAGCGTTTGAACGGCTCGGCCCTGGGGGATGGAATGGTCTGGATTATCCTGAAGAGGGTTTCGGTATTTGCACAGTCTGTCGGCCGTAATTTGCCGTCAGGAGCTTGCAGTTTCAACTGTCCGATTTTTTCGGACACTTGAATATAACCCTCCTTGAGGAGTTTTGTCTTCAGGTCATTCCAGTACTTACGGGGTCTTTCGTTTCCCGTCAGGGCCTCAATCACATCGGTTATCGAGAACCACCATTCGTTGTTACAAAGAGTCTTTCTGACCTGCCTGCCTTTGAATACCGCGATTTTGGTTGTTTCCATAAAATGGATTGCTCCGAGTATCCCTGAGTTTACGTATTCCTGCCCGCGAATTATACAATTTCTCTCCGCTTTCTTCAATTCCCAAATCCTCAATATCGAAGCCGTTTGTCAAAATCAATCGCGACAGGTCAAATTCTGCCAAAATGGCATAGACAAACCTTTTGCAATAGTATATAAAACTATATATTCTAAATGGTTATGGCCTCAAAGACGGACTGGCACGGACTTTGCACCTTGTTAAACCCGTGAATTTCTATAACAATATGGCTTCTTTAGAAACAGGAGCAAACTATGGGAAAAATTATAGGCATAGACCTCGGAACAACCAACTCGGTCGTGGCCGTAATGGAAGGCCCGGCCCCAAAGGTGCTGATTAACGCCAACGGCTCACGCTTGACGCCCTCGGTGGTCGGCTTCACCGACAAGGGCGAACGGCTGGTCGGACAAACCGCACGCCATCAGCAGGTGACCAATCCAAAAAACACCGTTTTTTCCATCAAGCGGTTTATGGGCCGACGGCACAGTGAGGTCGCCACCGAAGAAAAAATGGTTCCATATCCCATCACCGGCGGAGCGGACGAGCTGGTCAAAGTCAATATCCGCGGCAAGGAATATACGCCCCCGGAAATCTCGGCGATGATTCTGCAGGACCTCAAAAAAACCGCCGAGGATTATCTGGGTGAGAAGGTCGAAAAAGCGGTCATCACCGTCCCGGCATACTTCAACGATTCGCAGCGTCAGGCAACCAAAGACGCCGGCATAATCGCAGGGCTGGACGTGGTACGCATCATTAACGAGCCAACCGCCGCGGCGCTGGCCTACGGTACCGAAAAAAAGAAAAACGAAAAAGTCGCCGTCTTCGACTTCGGCGGCGGCACGTTCGATATCTCCATTCTCGACATCGGCGACAACGTCTTCGAGGTACTCAGCACTAACGGCGATACGCACCTCGGCGGCGACGACCTCGACGAAGTGCTGATTCATTACCTCGCCGATGAGTTCAAGAAAAAAGAAGGCATCGACCTGCGACAGGACCCAATGGCCCTGCAGCGACTTAAAGAGGCAGCGGAAAAATGCAAATGCGAATTGAGCCAGCAGGTGGAATCGACGGTGAACCTGCCGTTTATTACCGCCGACGCTTCGGGGCCCAAGCACCTGAATATCACGCTGACCCGCAGCAAGTTCGAGGCCCTGTGCGACCATGTCTTTGAACGGCTCAAAGCCCCCTGCTATCAGGCCCTTAAGGACGCAAAGCTGTCGCCCAAAGATGTCAACGAAGCCCTGCTGGTCGGCGGCTCGACCCGCATTCCGATTGTCCAGAAAATCGCTCAGGACATTTTCAATAAAACGCCGAACAAGAGTCTCAACCCCGAC
>Ga0315277_10000552_pt1 | contig 59574 bp, 50 predicted proteins | sample YL17G05_15_MG_FD_203695 | JGI IMG/M metagenome (GOLD analysis project Ga0315277, IMG submission 203695) | Sediment microbial communities from Yellowstone Lake, YNP, Wyoming, USA - YL17G05_15 | ecosystem: Environmental > Aquatic > Freshwater > Lake > Sediment | place: USA: Wyoming | collected...
GGCGGCGCCATCTACGCCTACGCCAACGCGGCGATATCACCGGACACGTTTACCCATTTCTTCGGCACCTTCATCTTCTGGGCCATGCTCATGGTGGGCGGCAGCGGCAACAACAAGGGGGCCATCCTGGGCGCCTACGTGGTGTGGGGCTTCTGGACCATCACCCTCCAGCTTCAGGGCTACACTTCCGAGCACCCAGGCCCGTTGGGGCTGGCACTGCCCGAGGTCCTCCAGAGCCGCATCTTCTTCATTCGCGACTTCATGTTGGGCGCCCTCATCGTTGTCGTGCTGCTCCTTAGGCCACAGGGCTTGCTGCCGGAGGAGCGGCGCGTCTCCATCTGGGTGGAGCGACACGCCAAACGGGTCCGTGACGTGCGGCCGGCGCCGGACGAGCAGATGGAATCCTCTTCCGACTGAAGGGCAAGCGCAAGAGAGCAGGGGGCCTCCCACAGGAGGCCCCCTGATACGTGCTGGCTTCTCTCTGCCTGGCTCTTGCCCGAGGTTCTGTGTTAGCTACTTGACCTTGGTGATCTCCCCCGTCTCCAGGTCAACCTTGTAAACGGCGTCTGTCACCAGGTTCGTGGCTGCGGCGTCCACGTGCCACGTCTCGATCGCTCCGATGAGCACGTCGCCGTTCTTGTCCAGGTCGACCGGGCCGGCGGCGCCCTCATAGTTGATGTCCTTGCCGCTCTTGATGAGGTCCAGCGCGGCCTTGTAACTGTCAGTGCCCGGATCGACTGTCTCGCCCGGCGCGTTGGCGACGTCTCGAATGGCATCGCGGATGGCCGTCGGGTCAGTGGAGCCGGCCGTCTCGGCCGCCAGGGCGACCAGGTACACCGCGTCGTAGATCTCCCGCATGAACGGCAGCGGCGGGGTCGAGCCGTACTCAGCCGCGTACGCAGTTTCGAAGCTCTTGCCAGCCGCAACATCTAGAGAGCTCGGGGCCGAGCCCTTCATGCCGTCGAACGTCGGCCACCCCAGGTCCGCGAACATGTCGGCGGACTTGGTCCCGTCACAGAACAGGAACGTCTTTACTTTTCCGGCCTCCACCGCTTCCCTCAGGAACACGCGCCCGCTCTCCGGGTAGGCCAGGGCCGCCAGCGCCTCCGGGTTCCCCGAGGTGCACTGGTCCAGTTCCGAGGCGTAGGTGGCCTGCTCGGACTCGTGCGGCACCTGTGCTGTCACGGTGCCGCCCGCCTTCTCGAAGTTCTCGGCGAAGATCTCCGAGAGGCCCTGGCCGTAAGCGTTGTTGATGTACATCGTGCAGACGCTCTTCAAGCCCGAGTCACTGGCCAGCTTCGCCAGGACCACGCCCTGAGCCGCGTCGGAGATGGTCGTCCGGAACAGGAAATCGTTGTCCTTGGCAGCGGTTAGGGCTGGCGATGTCGACGCCTCCGAGATCTGGAGGATGTGGTTCGGCCCTGTCACCGACTCCGCCACGGGCAGCGTCACACCGCTGGCCAGCGCTCCCAGGATGACTTGCACGTGCTCCACATTGATGAGGCGCGTGGCTTCCGATACGCCCTGTGAGGGGTCAGTGGCATCGTCGCCCTTCACAACCTCGATGGGCTCGCCCAGTACCCCGCCAGCGGCATTGATCTCCTTCACCGCCAGCAGCGCCGCGTTCTCGTGCGCTGGACCGAAGTCCGAGAGGTCACCAGTGTACGATAGCAGCAGGCCGATCTTCAAAGGACCCTTCGCCGATGGCGTGGCGGCGGCCGGTGTCTTGCCAGCGGCAGGGGTGGCCTCCTCCTTCTCCTCCCCGCCGCAGGCTACCGCCAGGATCGCCAGAGCAGCGAGGGCCGCAGCCAGGAGCCACAGGCTCCACCAGCGCCTCCTAGTCCCAAGGGGACTGTCGCCGGGTTTCCTACCCATGGTCAGTTTCTCCTTTCCTTCTTGCCGTGAGCCGCCCTCTCATCCGCTGAGGGTCACCGGGGCGGTATCTCCTTGAGTAATATGCCTACGGGATTCTACGTCCGACGTGCAACGCCGTCAAGTAATTCTGTCTCGGCTGCAGTGTCACGCTGGCTGCGTGGACTGTCTGGGAACGGGAGGGAGCCTATGCTCCACGAGGAGGGATGAGTCGCCGAGACCTTGATCGAAAGCTTATCGCGCCCGTAAACTATATAGTGGTCAAACCCCCTGGAGGTATCAACCTTGCCCATCTATGAATACCGTTGTGGAGAGTGCGGACATCGCTACGAGAGGAGAGAGGGCTTCGAGGCGCCCTCGCTTCAGGTCTGCCCCCACTGTGGCGGCAGCGCTCGGCGCGTTCTGCAGTCGCCCCCGATAGTATTCAAGGGCAGCGGGTTTTACAGTACTGATCACAGGCCCACCAGCTTCGGGTCTGATGGCGGCGACGAAAAGGCCGCCGAGCCCGCATCCTCTGAGAGCAAAGACTCAGAGGCTTTGGCTGCCAGCTAGCTTATCTCTTGAGGGCCCTCATACAGCGCGTGACCCAAGCCTGCGTCTCCCTGGAAGGGGAGACGGTGGGTGCCGTCGGGCGGGGGCTGACGGTCCTGCTGGGGGTGGCCCGCGGCGATGTGGCCGAGGACGCCGAGAGGCTGGCCCGCAAGACGGCCGAGATGCGCATCTTCCCCGATGCCACCGGCCGTTTCAATCTGTCTCTGCTAGACATCGGCGGTGAAGCCCTGGTCGTAAGCCAGTTCACCCTCCTGGCCGATACCCGTCGCGGCCGCCGGCCCGACTTCATGGCGGCGGCTCCGCCCGAGGAGGCGGAGACGCTGGTGGAGCGGTACGTGTCCGTTCTAAGGCAGATGGGGGTGCCGGTGTCGACCGGCCGCTTCGGCGCCCACATGCTGGTGGAGATCCACAACGACGGCCCTGTGACCATACTCCTGGACACCGTCGAGCTAGACCGCCCCCGCCGCGCCTAGCCGGCGCCGCCTGTAGCCTGTAGGGACAGAGCTTCAGCTCTGTCCTGGGCCGAGTTTCAGGTCGGCCCCTACGGGATGACCGAAGCGCCCGCACAATTCCCCCTCGACAGCCCGTCTGCGTGGGCCGTAAACTAGGTGAAACGCTGGTCCCGCCCCCGGCAGGGAAGGCTAATGGCGACTCCACGGGCGTTGCGTTTGGTGGCAGCTGCGTTCCTGGGTGGAGCCCTGCTAGCCTTTGCTGTCCTGGCCCCCTGGTCGCGGGGGGCGCTCTCGACCGGCGCTTCCCCGGAGGCTGCTCTCCCTGCTTCGTCCCACCTTGCCGCCGACCCTCCCACGTCTAACAAGCACGCTGTGGCAGAGAGCGTGGCCCTGGACGCTGCTGCCCAGGCCGACACGCGCGCCTATATTAGGGAACAGGCTGCCATCTACCTGAAGGAGATGGCCCGTCAGGAGGCAGAGCGGGCCAAGGCAGAGGAGGAGGCCCGCCGTCAGGCCGCCGCTGAGGCCTACGCTCGGGACCTGGCCGCCGCCCGGCCACCGGAAGGGGTGAGCTTTGCGCCTGACGAACGCTGGATCGCCGTTAACCTGACGACTCAGTGGGCCACAGCCTTCGTCGGCGCGCAGCCCGTACACGTCGCCCGGGTGACCACGGGCGTGCCCGGCTGGGAGACGCCCGTCGGCGACTTCCGCATCTACGTGCGCATTGAGAATGAGACGATGGACTCCCTCACCATCGGCATTCCGCGCGAGGACTCCTGGGGCTACTACCTGGAGAACGTCTACTTTACCCAGTACTTCGTGGGTGGCATCGCCCTTCACTACAACTACTGGCGCGCCGACAGCTACTTCGGCAACGTGCCCTCAAGCCACGGCTGCGTGGGCATGCGCTACGACGACGCCAAGTTCTTCTGGGACTTCGCCACCATCGGCACGCGGGTGGTCGTGCACCACTGACCCTACTCCCCCACCACCTCCAGGCTCATGTCCAGTGCCGGCGCTGAGTGGGTGATGGCGCCGACGGAGATGAAGTCCACCCCCGTCTCGGCCACCGCCCGGACGTTGTCCAGGGTGATGCCGCCCGAGGCCTCGGTGAGGGCGCGGCCCCGGGCGACGCCGGCGACCCGTCGCATGTCCTCCGGGTCCATGTTATCGAGGAGCAGCACCTCGGCGCCGGCGGCTAGAGCCTCCAGCGCCTGTTCGACGCTGGTGACCTCGACCTCCACCCGCAGGGTGTGGGGCGAGCCGAGCCGCGCCAGCCGTACCGCCGCGGCGATGTCCTGGCCACGGGCCTTCAGGGCGGCCAGGTGGTTGTCCTTGATGAGGATGCCGTCGGCCAGGTTAAAGCGGTGACTGTGGCCGCCGCCGACGCGCACGGCATACTTCTCGAGGGCGCGCAGGCCGGGCGTCGTCTTGCGGGTGTCGAGGAGGCGGGTGGGCAGGCCTTCGAGGGCCTCTACCAGCCGGGCCGTGGTCGTCGCCACGCCCGACAGCCTCTGAAGGAGGTTGAGGGCCACCCGCTCGCCGCGGAGGATGGGGTTCAGGGGGCCGGCCATGCGCGCCACGACCTGCCCGGGCGAGAGGCGCGCCCCATCGGCCGCCGCCGCTTCGAAGGCCAGCGACTCGTCCAGGGCGTGGAAGACTGCTTCCACCACCGCCAGGCCCGCCAGCACGCCCAGTGCCTTGGCAATGATGACGGCCCGGCCTTGCTGGTCAGGGGGCACCAGGGCGCTGGTGGTCACGTCGCGCCAGGCGGCGTCCTCGGCGAGGGCGAGGGCGACGGCGCGGCGAACGGCGTCCAGGGGGAGCGACGGGCCTGCCTGTGCGGCAGGCAGGGCGCCCGGTATGGGCCCGTCCGGACTGTCGTCAGTCATGGCGGCGGAAGACGATGTGGCGCAGCCACTCCGGCCGCGGCTCCGGGAAGTCGCGGCGGTAGTGGGCGCCGCGGCTCTCCTCCCGCTGAAGGGCCGCCTCCGTCACGAGGCGTCCCAGGAGGACCAGGTTCGCCAGTTCATGGGAGGGACGGTCGCAGGGGGCTGGCAGAGCGGCCTCCCAGGCGTCGAGCAGCCGGGCGGCCTCATTCAGAGCGGGCCCGTCGCGGACGATGCCCACCTTCTCCCACATGAGGGCCTGGAGCGCCGCGCGGTCGGGGTGGGGGGCCTCGGCGGGGGCAGCGCCCGACAGGGGGCGGGCGTCCGGCGCCGCCGGGGCAGGCGTGTTCGGCGAGTCCAGGGTGCGCTGCACCACGCGCTTGGCGAAGACAACGGTCTCCAGCAGGGAGTTGCTGGCCAGCCGGTTGGCGCCGTGCAGCCCCATGCAGGCCGTCTCACCGCAGGCGTAGAGGCCGGCCAGGTTCGTCTCTCCCCAGGTGTTGGTGCGCACGCCGCCCATCATGTAGTGCGCTGCCGGCGAGACGGGGATGGCCTCGCGGGTGATGTCCAGCCCGTGTTCGAGGCAGAAGCGGTAGATCTGGGGGAAGCGAGAGCTGACCTTCTCGGGCGGCAGGTGAGTCACGTCCAGGTAGACGCGGTCGCTGCCCGAGCGCGCCATCTCCGTGACGATGGCGCGGGCCACGACGTCGCGGGGCGCCAGCTCCGCCTGCGGGTGGTAGTCGGGCATGAAGCGGCGGCCGCCCTCGTCGCGGAGGAGGCCGCCCTCGCCGCGGACGGCCTCGGAGATGAGGAAGGCGGGGACACCCGGCAGGCGCAGGGCCGTAGGGTGGAACTGGATGAACTCCAGGTCCATCACCTCGGCCCCGGCGCGGTAGGCCAGGGCGACGCCGTCGCCGGTCGCGACCTCCGGGTTGGTGCTTACCTTGTAGAGCTGGCCGCAGCCGCCGGTGGCCAGAATGAGGAACCGGCACCCGAACTCCTCCAACGCGCTCCGCCTGGGCGGTCGGGCGTCCAGGGCCTCCAGCCCCTGCACGGCGCCGTCCTCCACCCGGATCTGCCGGGCGAGGCAGTGCTCCATGATGGTGACCCGTGAGAGACGGGCGAGGCCGCTCAACGTTAGCTCGATGTGCTGGCCGGTGGAGTCGCCGCCGGCGTGGAGGACGCGGGCGCGACTGTGGGCGCCCTCGCGGCCCAGGGCCACCTCGCCGTTCGCGGTGTCGAAGGGGACGCCGAAGCGCACCAGGTCGGCGATGCGGTCGGCGGCCTCAGAGGTGAGGATGCGCGCCGCCTCCTCGTTCACCAGGCCAGCGCCGGCCTCAAGGGTGTCCCGGAGGTGCAGCTCCGGCGAGTCCTCGGGCCCGATGGGGGCGGCGATGCCGCCCTGGGCGTAGCGGGTGTTGCACTCGTCGATGGAGCTCTTGGTGAGAACGAGGACGCTGCCGTGCTCCCGCGCCAGGAGCGCAGCGTAGAGGCCGGCGATGCCGGAGCCAACGATGAGGTAGTCGTAGTGCTGCACCTTCACGCCCGTAATCGGCGGTGCCCTCACCCCACCGCCAGCATGCGGTCCAGCGCGACCTTCGCGTGGCGGGCTGTCTCCCCGTCCACCTTCACCTGGTTCACCACCCGTCCGTCGGCTAGGTGCTCGACCACCCAGCAGAGGTAGGCCGGGTGCACACGGTACATGGTGGAGCAGGGACAGACCACCGGGTCCAGGCAGAAGACCAGCTTGTCGGGGTTCTCGACGGCCAGGCGGTGCACAAGGTTGATCTCGGTGCCCACCGCCCACCGGCTGCCCGGCGGCGACTCCGCCACCTGGCGGACGATGAACTCCGTGGAGCCATCGCAGTCGGCGGCCTGCACCACCTCCATCCGGCACTCGGGGTGGACCACCACCCGGATGCCGGGGTACTCCCGGCGCGCCCGCTCGACCTGCTCGACGGTGAAGCGCTGGTGCACCGAGCAGTGTCCCCTCCAGAGGATGATGCGGGAGCGTTCGAGCTGCTCCAGGGTGTTGCCGCCCAGGTGACCGTAGGGATGGTGGTAGTCCCAGAGGGGCATCTCCTCCAGCCCGATGCCCAGCTTAAGGCCGGTGTTGCGGCCCAGGTGCTGGTCGGGGAAGAAGAGGACGCGCCGCCCCTGCCCGAAAGCCCATCGCAACACGGCGGCGGCGTTGCTGGAGGTACAGACGATGCCCCCGTGCTGGCCGCAGAACGCCTTGAGGGAGGCGGCGGAGTTGATGTAGGTGACGGGGATGGTATCGGCGGCCAGGCCGGCCTCCTCCAGCTCATCCCAGCAGGCGAAGACGTCATCGGGGTCGGCCATGTCGGCCATCGAGCAGCCGGCGGCCATGTTGGGCAGCATCACCTTCTGGTGGGAGCCGGTGAGTATGTCGGCGCTCTCGGCCATGAAGTGGACGCCGCAGAAGACGATGTACTCGGCCTCCGGGTGCTGGGCGGCCCAGCGGGCCAGCTTGAAGGAGTCGCCGCGGACGTCGGCGAACTGGATGATGTCCTCGCGCTGGTAGTGGTGGCCCAGGACGATGAGCCGGCTGCCGAGCTTCTGGCGCGCCAGCCGCACGCGCTCGATGAGCTCCCGGCCCGAGAGGTCCCAGTACTCCTGGGGGATGTCCTGCTGCCAGTAGGCGAAGGCGCGCTCCTCGCGAAGGGGGCGCGTCTCCAGGGTATCGGTGTCGCAGCGCATGAGCTCGCGGCGGACCAGGTCCTCTTCGACGGCGCCGGGTCGCTGGCGAGGGGTGACAGGCAGGGGATAGGTTTGCCGGGCCACGCTGCACCGTCCTCTCTAGCCAACGAAGTCCGCGAAGGGTTAGTGTCACATGGACACTAACCTTGTGATCATGGTAGCAGGGGACGGAGCTGTTGTCAAGCGTACACTAAGTGAAGGGAACCTTCACAAATCCGAAGGCCGAGCTTCTCCGCCGAAGGCGGATGCACCTCTGGCGCAAGCCCGGCGCCCCCGCCTCGCCAGCCTGAAGGCTGGCCTTCTTGTTGCGGAACACACTGTGAGTGGTGCTAGAGGATTACCGGCTGCCGCGATGTGAAGGCATAGAGGCGGGCCGGACGGTGAGCGCCCTCGCTGCGGGTGCTGCCTGTGGGACGGACGATGTCCCGGGCCAGGATCCACTTGCGGAAGTTTCGCTTGTCCAGGGGGCGGCCGAGGATGGACTCGTAGACGCGCTGGAGCTCGCTCAGGGTGAAGCTCTCCGGCAGCAGGCTGTAGGCGACGTTGGTGTACTCCAGCTTGTAGCGCAGTCGCGTCAGGGCATAGTCGATGACGGCCCGGTTGTTGAAGGCCAGTTCGGGCAGGTTGGCCACGGCGTGCCAGGCTGGCCGCCAGCGGCGTCGCTGCTGGAGTCGGGCCTGGGTGTGGTTCACCAGGGCGAAGTAGGTGACCGCCACCGCCGGCAGGTGGGAATCGAGGTCGGTGAAGGTGTAGAGCTGCTCCAGGTAGACATCTTGGAGGCCCGTCTCCTCCACCAGACGGCGGGCGGCTGCCTCCCCCAGGGCTTCGTCGCCGCTGAAAACGCCGCCGGGCAGGGCCCAGAAACCCTGGAAGGGCGGGGCGCTGCGCCGGATGAGAAGGACTTGGAGGGTGTCGCTCTCCACCGTGAAGATGACGACCACCAGGGCCACCAGGGGTTTATCGTCGGTTGGGCGAGGTGCCATGACGAACCCTCGGCGAGCGCTAGAGGGCGACCAGCCCAGCCGGCCGCTCGGATGCGGGCTGGTCGGCGAGCCAGCCCTGGAGTGACCAGGGGCTTGTCCTCTCAACGACGACGTGCACCAGGTCACCGGGATGTGCCCCTTCGACAGGCTCAGGGTGCGTCCCGCCGAAGTGGACAAGCTTGCCGGAACGGGTGCGCCCGCCCAGCCGACGGGCAGGCCCGCCCAGCGGGTTGGCAGATGTGCCGAGCTTGCCCCCTTTCTCCTCCTCAATCAAGACCTCGACGGTGCGGCCCAGAAGGGCGCTGTTGATCTCGCCGGCGATGCGGGCCTCCAGCTCCTCCACCGCCTGTAGCCGCTCACTCTTCACTTCCTGGGGTACGTCGTCGGGCATCCGGCGCCAGGCGATCGTGCCCGGCCGCGGCGAGTAGGCGGCCACGTGCACCTTGTCGAACCGCAGCTCGGCCAGCAGGTCGTAGGTGCGGCGGAACTCAGCCTCCGTCTCGCCGCAGAAGCCGACGATGACATCGGTGCTGACGGCGGCTTCGGGCATGAGCCGTCGCAGGAGGTCTAGCTTCTGCCGGTACTCGGCCACGGTGTAGCCGCGGCGCATGCGTTCCAGCACGCCGTCGTCGCCCGACTGCACGGGAAGGCTGAAGTGCTGGCAGACCTTGGGCAGCTCGGCCACCGCCCCCAGGATGCGCTCCGTCATGTCGCGTGGGAAGGAGGTGAGGAAGCGCAGCCGGTACAGACCGTCGATCTCGTGGAGAGCGCGCAGGAGATCTGCCAAGTCCGGCCCAGCGGGCAGGCCTGCCTGTCCGGCAGACAGGTCGTGGCCGTAGGCCTCCACCGTCTGGCCGAGGAGCGTCACCTCGCGGACGCCCAGGCCGGCGAGGTGCTCCACCTCCTCTCGCACCTCGACGATGGTGCGGCTGCGCTGGCGGCCACGCCGGTAGGGGACGATGCAGTAGCTGCAAAACTTGTCGCAGCCGTGGATGACGGGCACGTAGGCGGTGGGGCCGCTGGGGACGGCGAAGGTCCGGGGCCAGAACTCGCTTTCCAGGTCCTCCCCGTCGATGCCGATGGCTTCCAGGATGGGGTCGAACTCCTGGGGGCGGGTGAAGACGTCGACGTAGGGGAAGCGACGCCGCAGGTCGTCGATGCGCGGGCCCACCATGCAGCCCATGACGGCGATCGTGAGGTCGCGGCGGCTCTTCAGCTTCTTGAGAACGCCGAGCTTGCTGATGGCGCGCTCCTCGGCATGCTGGCGGACGCTACAGGTGTTGAGCACCACCAGGTCCGCCTCCTCGGGACAGGCCACCTCCTCCAGCCCCAGGCGCTCCAGCCCGGCGGCCAGCTTATCGGAGTCGGCCTTGTTCATCTGGCAGCCTATGGTCCAGATGTGGTAGCGCACCCTTACCTCTTACCCGGCCCGTGTTCGGGCCGCCGAAAAAAGCGCCCCGCCAGGTGGGGGCAGCAAACCGAAGCCGGAAGCCGGGGCCTGGAGGCTTGACGCTGTGTCCGGCCTCCAGCTTCCACGGCCTCGTTCTCGAGGATGGCGGAGGGAATGGGATTCGAACCCATGACCCCAGTTTCCCAGGGTAACCGCTTAGCAGGCGGCCGCACTAGACCACTATGCGATCCCTCCGCTGCGATTTTAGCATCGAGCCGTGGGCGGCTTCAAGACGAGGCGGGTGGCGCTACAGGAGCGCGCGCTCCTTCATGACGCGCTCGGTGGTCGAGCCGATCTCGGCGGGGCTCTCGCAGATGACGGCGCCGGCCGCCGCCAGGGCCTCCTTCTTGGCCTGGGCGGTGCCCGTGTTGCCGGCGATGATGGCGCCGGCGTGGCCCATGCGCCGTCCCGGGGGCGCCGTGCTGCCGGCGACGAAGGAGATGACCGGCTTGCTCATGCCCCGGCGGATGTAGCCGGCGGCCTCCTGCTCGGCGCTGCCGCCGATCTCGCCGATGAGGACCACGGCCTTGGTGTCCGGGTCGGCGTTGAACAGTTCCAGCACCTCCCGCACCGTAGTGCCGGGTATGGGGTCGCCGCCGATGCCCACGCAGGTGGACTGGCCGATGCCGTGCCGGGTGAGCTGGTCCACGGCCTCGTAGACCAGGGTGCCGCTGCGGGAGACGACGCCCACGGGCCCGGGCGTGAAGACGTCGCCGGGCATGATGCCAACCCGACACTGGCCGGGGGTGATAACGCCGGGGCAGTTGGGACCGATGAGACAAATGTCCGTGCCCTGAAGGCGGCGCCGGACCATCACCATGTCCAGGGTGGGGATGCCCTCGGTGATGCAGACGATGACGGGCAGGCCGGCGTCGGCGGCCTCGAGGATGGCGTCGGCGGCGGCAGGAGCGGGCACGAAGATGAGGGAGCAGTCGGCGTTCGTCTCCCGCACCGCCTCGCGGACGGTGTTGAAGACGGGCACGCCCTCGGCGGTCTCGCCGCCGCGACCGGGCGTGACGCCGGCCACCAGCCTGGTGCCGTACTCGATGCAGCGGCGGGTCTGGAAGCCGCCCTCGCGGCCGGTGATGCCCTGGACGACGACGCGGGTGGAGGAGGATACGAGAATGCTCACGGGTACCTCGATTGCCTACCTCGCCGCCGCCACTGCCTTCTTCGCCGCTTCGCCCAGCTCTTCGGCGCGGATGAGAGGGAGGCTAGCCTCCCGCAGGATGCGCTCTCCCTCCTCCAGGTTCGTGCCGGCCAGTCGCACCACCACCGGCGCCTTCACCTCCATCTCCCGGTGGGCGTCCACGATGCCCTGGGCGATGACGTCGACGCGCGCCATGCCCCCAAAGATGTTGATGAGGATGGCCCTCACGTTGGGGTCGGCGGCCAGGATCTTGAAGGCGTTCACCACCCGGGCCACGTCGTTGACGGTGCCGATGTCGAGGAAGTTGGCGGGCTCGCCGCCGGCCAGCTTGATGCTGTCCATGGTGGCCATGGCCAGGCCGGCGCCGTTCACCACGCAGCCTATGTTGCCGCTGAGCTTGACATAATTGTTGATGCCCAGCTCCTGCGCCTCCACCTCCAGCGGGTCCTCCTCGTCCTTATCGCGGAGGGCAGCCACCTCCGGATGCCGGAAGAGGGCGTTGTCGTCGAAGTTCATCTTGGCGTCGAGGGCCAGGAGACGGGCCTCCTCTGCCGGCGCGGTGACCACCAGGGGGTTGATCTCGGCCAGGGAGGCGTCGCGCGCGGCGAAGGCGCGGTAGAGGCCGGTCATGAGCTGGACGGCGGGTCGCAGGAGGTCGCCGCCCAGGCCGAGGGCGAAGGCGAGCTGGCGGCCCTGGTAGGGCTGAAAGCCGACGGCGGGGTCGATGGTGGACCTGTGGATGGCCTCCGGCGTGCGGGCGGCCACCTCCTCGATCTCCATGCCGCCGGCGGCGCTGGCCATCATCAGGGGCCGGCCGGCAGCGTTGTCGATGAGGACGCTGAGGTAGAGCTCGCGGTCGGCGGCCACCTGCTCCTCGACCAGCACGCTCTTGACGAGCCGGCCCTCGGGGCCCGTCTGGGGCGTGACCAGCGTCATGCCGATGATCTGGCGGGCGGCCTGCTCCGCCTCCTGGGGCGTCGAGGCCAGCTTGATGCCGCCGCCCTTGCCGCGGCCTCCGGCGTGGATCTGGGCCTTGACGACCACGGGCCCGCCCAGCTCCTCGGCGACCTGGCGGGCCTCTTGGGGGCTGCGGGCGACCCATCCTCGAGGGACGGGTACGCCGAACTCGGCCATGATCTGCTTGGCCTGGTACTCGTGGATCTTCACGGCGATAGCTGCATCACTGTGTCTGGCTGACGACGGGACAAGGAGCGAGGCTTGCCGATAGGAAGTCCGGGTGCAGGGCGCCGCCCTGCTGGCGGAGGGGGAGGGATTCGAACCCCCGGGCAGAACGAGTCCGCCAGCGGTTTTCAAGACCGCCCCCTTAAACCACTCGGGCACCCCTCCTGGCCGTGAGTATAGAGGAGCCTTTCGAGAGAATCAACGCGACCCCTGGACTCTTGCGTGACCCCGCCCTATGCTCGACGGAGGTGCGGGCACTCACACTGGCCCCCGGGAGGATACGCATCGTGGTCAGGGAGCACGTCGACACGCGCTGGCTGGACCCCGACAAGCTCATGCCCCCCAGCGGCAAGACGCGGGAGGAAACGCGGTCGCGCGTGGTCAACGACATCGCCCGGCAGCGCCTGGCCTTCCCCAACGACGAGTCCCCCTCCCTGCGCACCCACGTCAACGTCCCGGAGTCGGCGTTCGTCGTCCGTGCCGCCGAGGGCACCGAACTGGTGCCGGACATCGTCGTCGCCGACTCCGCCTCAGGCGGACCCCGCATCCTGGCGGCGGTCGAGACGGCGGACACCGTGACCGATGAGCAGGCAGCCAGCCGCTGGCTGCCCCTCTCCCAGGTGCCCGACGCCGCTTTCCACCTCTATGTGCCGTCAGGCTTCGCCGCCGAGGCCAAGCGGCTCCTCAAGAAACACCGCATCAAGAAGGTGGGGCTGCGTACCTGGCGCTACGTGACCGGCTTGGACACCCTGGACATCACCGAGATCGACTACGGCGGTATACTTGAGTTGCTGCTGCCGCCATTTCTCCTGCGGCGACGCAGTCACTAGCCCAGCGTCGGCCGCGGTCGCGGATGAGCAGTCGAGGTCACAAGATGAAGCGCATGCTATTGTTGCCCCTTGTCGGGGCGCTTTTCCTTGCCAGCATCTCGTGTGGAGGAGAGGAGGCGAAGGTCGTCTCGCCCCAGCCATCCCCTACGAGCTCTCCAGAGGCTGCGGGAGCACACCCGACCGCCACCTTGATGGCCGCAGAGCCCACCACTGCTCCTACGACATCCCCGGAACCTACCGTCGCCGCCACAGTACCGCCAGAGCCCACCGGGATGCCATGGGAGGAGGCCATCGACCACATTGGCGAGGAGGGCACAGTATGCGGGCCTGTTCCGTATGCCCACTACTGGTCCGACGACCGCGGCCAGCCAACGTTCCTCGCCATCGGGAACTCTTACCTGGACCCCAAGCACTTCGACGTCGTCATATGGGGCGAGGACAGGGGCAACTTCCCCACGGCCGTCGAGGATGCCTATCTGGGCAAAACGGTGTGCGTCACCGGCTGGATCGAGCCGTACTTGGACGCCGCCCAGATGACCGTGTCCTCGCCGAGGGATGTCGTGATTGTGGCGACGCCAGCCGCAGAATCGGCGACTCCCCAAGTAGCAATGACAAGCGAGCCCCGACCCGTAGCGCCTCCGACGCCTCCAGACTTCAGTCCGTTCCTCGGAAGCTGGGGGCGTCACGGCTTTGGCATGACCGTCACCGCCAGCGGCGAAGGGACGGCGACATGGCGGGTCTACAAGTGGTGCAGCGACGACCCGACGCCCCCCTGCGATGCCGTGGTCGATAGCGAAATTGTTTCTGGCGGTCAAGCCTTTATCGTTTTCTCTCGCGTTGCTGGCGAGACCGCCTACGGTTGGGTCAAGGCGAGCACTGAGGAGGAGGTTCTTTCCGGCCGCGTAGCTCTCACGTTGCAGCCATACGGCATGGCCCTCCTCGAACCCATAGGCAACGAGCTCTACGACTACGAAATGCCGTTGTGCGGCCCCAACTACTGGCAGGAAGCACCCGACTGGTTCAAGGAGCAGTCGCCGTGCGGCGCCTGAAGCTTAGCCTCGGAGTTGCCGGGCCGTCTTCGCTGGTGCTGCGCCGCCGCAGCCACTAGCCGCGCGTAACGTAGGGGCGTAGCCCGCCGTGGCGGGCGCCCCTACGTGATTTCGCTCTCCAGGATCTCCTTCAGCAGGCTTCGGTGGCAGCGGGCCTCGTCCGGGCAGCCGCAGAGGAGGGTGACGGTTTCGCGGCGGCCCAGGTCGCGGTAGCGCTCCAGCAGCTCCTCTCTGGCCGACATCTCCTCTCGGTAACGGGCGGCGAAGTCTTCCCAGTTGAGCTCACCAGCTCGAAAGGACGTCAGCAGCTCGCGGCTGGGCCCCAGGTCTTTCTCCCAGCCGTCGACGGCGGCCTTTGTCACCCCCCGCGGCCAGAGGCGCATGATGAGGAGTCGATAGCCGTCTTCCGGCGAGGGCGGGTCGTAGATGCGCTTGGTCCGGATCATGGCAGGAACTCCGCAGTAGCTGAATGACTAGCGGGCAGTGGCCCGCCTGTGTGGTGAATCAGGAATCGGCAGGCAAATGTCATTCTGAGTCCGCCTCTGGCGGACGAAGAATCCGTGATGGGAGTCCTGCTCCGCCGGATGCTTCATCCGCCTCTGGCGGATTCAGCATGACAAAGACAAAGCATTGGATTTGTTGACGAATCTCTGACTCAGCACCCTGCTACAGCGCCAGGGCCGCCTCGATCTCCTCTCGGTCCTGAGGGTGCTTGACGGCGAAAGCCTCCACCATACCGAAGCAACCGCTGATCATCATGTCGCCGTGGGGCGTGGCGAAGTAGGGCCCCAGGCGGCTCCCCTTGAGCTTGCCCCACTGAGGGCCGGTGACGGCCAGGAAGGGCGGGGCGTCGGACCCGCCTGCCGGACGGGCAGGGCGGGCCGTATCCGGCACGTAGTAGACGCCGTGGCCGTGGTGGTCGAAGACGTCCTCGTGGCGCAGGGTGCCGGCCATAAGCCCCTCGGTCAGCGACTCGATCTCGCGGGGCTCCAGGAGGCCGGTGTGGTGCTCGTAGAGGCTGTAGATGTGGGTGCCGCGCAGGTGGAAGGCGAGGGTGTGCATGTTGCCCAGGTTGAGGATGAGCTGCTCGCCCGCCCCGGCCACGCGCGGGTCCTGGAGGGCGCCCAGGGCCGCCGCCGGCCCCGTGTCCAGGAACACCGTCGGCACCTCGAAGTCGACGCAGCTCAGCAGGGAGAGGGCCCGCGTCAGGTAGTCGGGCACCTCCTGCGGGAGGTAGGCGAAGGCGCGCAGGTCGTTCTCTTTTTCGACGACGCGACGCAGGTGGTCGAACCGGAACAGCCGGTCCGAGTAGCCCGGCGGCGAGGCGCCGTGGTCGAGGCAGCCCAGAGCGAGGCCGTCGAACTGGGGCTCCACCTCGAAGGCGGCCAGCGCAACGCGGATGGCCTGAAGGTCCAGGTCGCGCATCTCCACGCGCTCGACGCCGGGGAGCCGGCGGGCCTCGTCCTCGCTCACTACCTGCACGCCCATGTTGGCCACCATCTCCAGGTCGTCGTCGAAGGTGCGGGCCGCCTCAGGTGTGGCGTAGGCGGCGTGGCCGGCCTTCAGATGGGCCTCCAGGGCCCAGTGGCAGGGGCCGCCGCCCATGGTGACGCCGGTGAGCAGCAGCGGCCGCCGCACCAGGGTGGCGCGGCGGATGCGCCGAGCGGCGATCTCGGTGGCGCTGGGCATCACCATCTTCAGGCTGTTCTCCACCGGCCCCTCTGTATCGAAGAGGAGGATGTCCTGGGTGCCTGTGCCCATGTCGATGGCGAGGATGTGCATGGTAGAGCCTTCTAGCGCGGGTTCGCGAGCGATATCCCCTCTATTCTAGCAGGACGGGGTTCTTGCAGCCGTAGGGGCGTAGCTTTAGCTCCGCCCTGGGCCGACCTAAAGGTCGGCCCCTACGAGGTTTGTTTCCGTGCCCGGCACGGTGGAAGGAAATGAGGCGGCTGCCCCACCCCCGGCCATTGGACCCGCCCGGCCCGCCCAGGGGCCTCGTCCGCCCGAGGCGGACTCGGCCCCTGCAAGGTGGCCCTGTCGGCGGCGTTGAAGGCGTAGAACCGCGGCCGACGGAGCCAAGCGTCCCTGGGGGTTCTCCGCCTCTCTAGGAAAGCCGTGTGGCGATGAAGTTCCGAACTGCTTGGAGCATCAAATCGACCTGTTGTGCGTTGTACTGGTCCCACCGGCCATGAGCCGCGTCGTTGCGAATGTTGCCCCATGCTGCTATCAGCTTTGACATAGCTGCGTTGTAGGCCGGAGGGTCATGCTTGGCGAGTGCGATGTTCAGCGGTTCGAGAGTCTCTCGACCTCCAAGTGGGATGTTCCGCAACTGGCACATCTTTCGGAGCGCGGATTCTAGGACTGCCCCGACTACCACAGCGGCGGGATCCTTGTAGCCTTTGCTAAGCAGGTATTCCGCAAGCTCGAGGCCATCCTCAAACAGTTCGCTCGAAACCAGGAGCTCTCTGCTTCGGAGAAGGCCCGTGTCCCAGGCATCCGCGAACGCCTGGAGGACGCCAGTCGCGCGGCTCAGGTCGCCGCTCTGTGGGTAGTCTCCCGCCGCACGCTTGAAGCGGTCGTAGAAAGAGCTGTTTGGCCCAAGGATGTGCTCGATAAGTTGGGCGCAGCTCGCCACCCAGCGGTGCAGTGCTTCTTGGTCAGGTATCGGCGTCCGGGCGAGGACTCGTCCGTCTGCGCTCCGCACGGTTTCAAGGAGCCGCCTCGCCTCGTCCAGCAATCCGTCCAGTATGGCTCGCATCGGGTCGGTCATGATGAACCTCGCTGGTGACGCGTCACGAGATCACCTCCACTCCCCCCATATACCCCCGCAGCGCCTCCGGCACGACGACGGAGCCGTCGGGCTGCTGGTAGGTCTCGAGGACGGCGGCCAGGGTGCGCGGCAGGGCGACGCCGGAGCCGTTCAGGGTGTGGACGAACTCGGGGCGGGCGCCGGCCTCGCGACGGAAGCGGACGTTGGCCCGCCTCGCCTGGTAGTCGCCGCAGTTGGAGCAGGTGGACACCTCCAGCCACTCCTGGCAGCCGGGCGCCCACACGTCCAGGTCGTAGCTCTTGACGGCGGTGATGCCCAAGTCGCCTGTGCAGAGCTCCTTGACGCGGTAGGCGAGCACCAGGCCCCGCAGCACCGCCTCGGCGTCGGCAGTCATGGACTCCAGCTCGGCGTCCGACTCCTCCGGGACGCAGAACTTGTAGAGCTCCACCTTGTCGAACTGGTGGCCGCGCTTGATGCCGCGCACGTCGCGGCCGGCGCTCATCTTCTCGCGCCGGAAGCAGGCCGTGTAGGCGGCGTAGCGCAGAGGCAGGGTGCCGGGCTCCAGGATCTCGTCGCGGTGGAGGTTGGTGACGGGCACCTCGGCGGTGGGCACCAGCCAGAGGTCGTCCTCCACGTCGTGGTAGAGGTTATCGGCGAACTTCGGCAACTGGCCGGCGCCCCACATGCACTCCTCCTTGACGACGAAGGGCGGGTACACCTCTGTGTAGCCGTGCTTGCCGGTGTGGAGGTCCAGCATGTAGGCGATGAGGGCGCGCTGGAGGCGGGCGCCCGCGCCCTTGAGCACGTAGAACCGCGAGCCCGACAGCTTCACGCCGCGCTCGAAGTCGATGATGCCCAGGCGCTCGCCCAGGTCCCAGTGTGGCGCGGGCGTGAAGCCGTAGTCCTGCGGCTCGCCCCACTGGCGCAGGACTACGTTGTCCTCCTCGCCCTCGCCGAGGGGCACGTCAGGCCCGGGGATGTTGGGCACCTCCAGCAGGAGGGCGTTCAGGCGCTCCTCCGTCTGCCGCAGGTCCTTCTCCAGGGCATCGATGCGCTCGGAGACGCCGCGCATCCCGTCGATAAGGCGCTGGCGCTCGCTGGCGTCCTTGCTGGCGCCGATGCGCTTGCCGGCCTGGTTGCGCTCCGCCTTCAGCGACTCCACCTCCAGCAGGATTCGTCGGCGCTCGCTGTCCAGTCGCAGGATCTCGTCGATGGGTGCCGTCACGTGGCGATGGGCCACGGCCTCGCGCACCACGTCCGGGTTCTCACGGATGAACTGAAGGCTGAGCATCTGCCTCGTCCTCGGGCTAGTCGCCCATCTCTCGGGCGGTCCGTATCGCTTCCAGGGCCAGCAGCCGCACGTCCTCTGACACGGGCACGTCGACGCCGCAGCCTCCGAGGGGTATGGCCTCACAGCGGCGGAGTTGCGCCTCACTCACCCACACCAGCACGTCCTCCGGCCCGGGCGGTCGCAGCGCCTCGCCGTCCAGGGAGCGGCAGAAGTAGATGAGGTCGATATGCTGATGGGGCCCGTCGGGCTCCCGGCTGTCCTCCACCAGAATGGTGTAGGGCGGCGGCACCTGCGCCGGGTAGTCGAAGGGGAGGGGCTTGAGGCTCGATATGATGCCCGCCTTCAGGCCCGTCTCCTCCCCGATCTCCCGCAGCAGGGCCGACTCCGGGTCCTCGCCGGGCTCCACGTGGCCGCCGGGCGGCATCCACATGCGCAGCCGACGGTGCCAGAGCAGCAGCGTCTTATCGCCGTGGACGACGAAGCCGGTGACGGTGAGGTGCTTGTCCACCCCCAGCCTCCCTTACCCCAGGAACAGGGAACCTGGAACTAGGAACTTCCGCCAGAGGCGGATTCGCCTCCGGCGAAAAGCCCCCGGCCCTGCCAGTTCCGAGTTCCCAGTTCCTAGTTCCTCTCAGGGGGATTCTAGCAGGCGGTGGGCGAAGGCGTCGAGGTGGAGCATGAGCGGCGCTCGGCCATCCCGTTGGCGCCTCAGGCTTCCGCCAGCAGCGAGAGGGGGAAGTCCTCCAGGCTGTCCAGCACCAGGTCGGCGTGGGGCTGGGGCGGCAGGGCCGTGCTGGCCGAACGCACCTGCACGGCGAGCATGCCGGCCGACTTCGCTGCCTCCAGGCCGGGGGCGGTGTCCTCCAGCACCAGGCAGCGGGCCGGCTCGACCCTCACCAGCTCAGCGGCGCGGAGGAAGAGGTCGGGCGCCGGCTTGGAGCGCTCGACCATCTGCCGCCAGACCACGGCGTCGAAGGCGCCGTCCAGGCCGGTGGCCTGGAGGAGCGCCTCCGCCCAGCTCTTCCAGGAGGAGGTGGCTAGCGCGGCCGGCAGACGGCGGCGCTTCAGCTCCGCCAGGAGCTCTCGTACGCCGGGGAGCGGGGGCCGTGGCTGGCGCAGTAGCTCCACCACGGTCTGGTCGTAGCGACGCAGGTTCTCCTCCACGTCGCCCTCAATGCTGAACATGGCCAGGATGGTGTGCCAGGTAAAGTGGACGCTGGTGCCGATGACCTCCTCGTACTGCTGCTCTGACACTTGGTGGCCGGTGGGCGCCAGCACCAGGTTGATGGCCTCTCGATAGGTGGGCTCGCTGTCGGCGATGACGCCGTCCATGTCGAAGATGACAGCCCGGAAAGGGCCCGCGCGGCTCTGCTGTCGCCCTGGTTGGCTCACGGCGCACCTCGGCAGTAGATGGGCTGCATTAGTCCCGGAGACGTAGCTGGGGGAACAGGATCACCTGACGGATGGCGCGCTGGCCCGTGAGCACCATCACCACCCGGTCGATGCCCAGGCCCAGGCCGCCGGTGGGAGGCATGCCGTGCTCCAGGGCGCGCAGGAAGTCCTCGTCGCCCCTCTCCGCCTCTTCGTCGCCGGCGGCGCGTTGGCGGGCCTGCTCCCGAAAGCGCTCTTGCTGCTCCAAGGGGTCGTTCAGCTCCGTGTAGGCGTTCCCCAGCTCGATGCCGGCCACGAAGGGCTCGAAGCGCTCCACGAAGCGGGGGTCATCCGGCTTCTTCTTGGCCAGCGGCGAGAGGGCGGCCGGATAGTCCATGAGGAAGGTAGGCTCCATGAGGCGGGGCTCGACGCAGGTGGCCAGCACCTCGTCCACCAGCTTCGCCCAGCCAGCGCCGGGGGTCACCTCGACGCCCATCTTCTCGACGGCAGCACGCAGGGTGGCCTCCTCCCAGTATGCCTCCAGGTCCAGCCCGGCATACTGACGGAGCCCCTCGACGACGGTAAGACGGCGCCAGGGGGGTGAAAGGTCCAGCTCGCCATCCGCCTCAGGCGGGTTGGGGATACGGGTGGTGCCCAGCAACTCCTGGGCCACCTGCGATACCAGCTCCTCCACCATGACGGCGACATCATTGTAGTCGGCGTAGGCTTCGTAGCTCTCCAAAAGGGTGAACTCCGGGTTGTGCCTGGTGGAGAGGCCTTCGTTGCGGAAGACGCGCCCCATCTCGTAGACGCGGTCAAAGCCGCCGACGATGAGCCGCTTCAGGTACAGCTCGGTGGCGATGCGCAGACAAAAGTCGTGGTCCAGGGCCTCGTAATGGGTGACAAAGGGCCGGGCGGCGGCGCCGCCGGCCTTCGGGAGGAGGACCGGCGTCTCCACCTCCAGGAAGCCACGACTATCCATGAAGCGACGGATGGCTGCCACCACCCGGCTGCGCAGGGTGAAGAGATCGCGTACCTCCTGGTTGGCCATAAGGTCCAGGTAGCGCTGGCGATAGCGGGTCTCCACGTCTGCCAGGCCGTGCCACTTCTCGGGAGGGGGCAGGAGGGCCTTGGACAGGAGCGTGTGCTCTCGCACTTCTACCGTCAGCTCGCCGGTGCGGGTACGGAAGAGGCTGCCTGCTACGCCCAGGAAGTCGCCCAGGTCCAGGTCGCGCAGGCCTTTGTAGGCCTCCTCACCCAGGACGTCCCGTCGCAGGTAGGCCTGGAGCTTGCCGGAGCCGTCGCGCAGGTCGACAAAGGTAGCGCCACCCATGTCGCGCATGGACGTGATGCGGCCTGCCACCCGCACGTCGGGGGCCGGGTCGGCGGCACCAGCTTCCTCCCAGGCCTGGAAGGCGTGCAATGCCTCGGCGGCGGTGTGGGTGCGCCGGTAGCGCGGTGGGTAGGGGTCGATGCCACGCTCTCGGAGGCGGGCCAGCTTAGCCCGCCGCTGCCGGTAGAACTCGTCCTTGCGACTGCTCATGAAAGACTCACGCTGGAGCCGGCTGGCACCCGGTCCTTGCCTGCGCCTGTCTGCCGAGGGCCAGACGCGGCGGCTGTCGCCCCAATACGAAGGCGGGGGGCCATTCAGCCCGCCCGCCCCAGCCTTCTTGTTCGCCCCTGCGGACCTAGTCTATGGCAGTAACGGTCAGGCGCAGGACGCCGGCCGGAACCTGCACCTGCACCTCCTCGCCCACGGACTTGCCCAAGAGGGCGCGGCCCACGGGCGATTCATTGCTGATGCGGCCATTCTTGGGGCTGGCCTCGGCAGAGCCGACGATGATGTAGTGCTCTTCCTTGCCGTCGGCGGTTGCCACGCTGACCTTGGAGCCCAGTTCGACGCGGCTGGAGTGGTGCTCCTCGATGATGACGGCGTTCTGGACCATCTTCTCCAGGGTAAGGATGCGTCCCTCGACAAAGGCCTGCTCGTTCTTGGCGTCGTCATACTCGGCGTTGTTCTGGGTGCTGGCCAGCTCTTTCGCCTGGTGGATGCGACCAGCCACCTCCTGCCGCCTGACGGTGCGCAGGTACTCCAGCTCCCGTTCCAGTTTGGCGAGACCTTCGCGCGTGAGGGGAACCGGCTTCGAGACCATCGTTCGCTCCTGGGCGCCAAAAAATAGGACTGAGGCGCTTCGCCCTCAGTCGCAACAGTCAGAGCAACGGTATTATAGCGCCGTGTCAAGAGGTTGTAAAGAGGGTCACATGCCAAGGCTGTGCAGGCCACGGACGTCCCCAATGTGCCAGGGGCTGACCTCCGGAAAAGTCGGTTGGCTTGTCCCAGAGGCTGTGCTACAATGAGCCGTCGAACAAAATGTTGAGATTGATTAGCGTTCTCTTTCATCAACGCGCTCGGTCGTCTCCAACCCAACCAGAAGACCGAGACCGTCGTCAACCGGGGCGGACGTGAGATAGCGCTGGAGGTGACCGTCGCCCTGCGTTAGGGGGCGTTGGCACTAGGAAAGGTCCGCATGAGAGAGCAGGGCCCCTTCGACAAGCTGCTCCAGCCTGATGTGCCGCGGGACCGGACTCCCATCTTCATCGTCGGCGTCATTGTCGTCCTGGCCATCGTTCTCCTCATCCTCGTCCTCCCGCCTGTGTCCATCTTGAAAGGCGGCGGCGGCGCCGGGCCGGTGGGCCCCGGCGGGTTCACTTCTCGCCCACGATCCAAGACTCCGGAGCCTCCGGCCGGCTGGGAAGTCCTGAGCCGGCTCTACGAGTTGGAGGCCGGCAAATCGGAAGGCAGTGCCCTTCTGACTGTCGAACTGGACACCCGCCCTGCCGACGACCACAACCTGGCCCTCTACACCTACGAGAACGGCGAGTGGAGGCGCCTGGCCCCCGCCACCCTGACCAGCGAAGGCACCGCCGCGCAGGGAGAGGTCTCCTCCTTACCCCAAAACGTGGCCGTGCTCCGGCGCACTACCTCCGCCGTGCAGGTAGCGGGCTGGCTGCCTCCGGATGCGGAGACAGACCCGGAGGCCGCCCGCACGCTTTCCATGCTCCATCCTCTGGACTTCGTTCCCGCTGCCGATGGCATCCTCCTGGGAACCGGACGCCCGCGACCTGAAGACAGCTCTCTGCGTGTGCTGCCTACGGTGCGTGCCCTGGGGCCACCGGACTCCGAAGCCGTGGACACGATACTGGCCTCGCCGGAGCTGCGCCAAACGCACATCGACGACATACTGCGCGTCGTGCAGGAAGGCGCCTACGACGGCATCGATATCGACTACCGGGCGGTGAGCCCGACCCGGGGCGCCGACTTCACTCAGTTCGTGGTTGACCTGGCCGACGCCCTCCACCGCGAAGGCCGTTCCCTCACGCTGACCCTGCCTCTCCCGGTGCGGGAGGCAGCCGGCTGGGATACCGGCGCCTACGACTGGCAGGCCCTGGGCCAGGCCGTGGATGCCATCGAGCTGGTCTCAGAGCCCGACCAGTCCCTCTACTACCAGCGCATGGAGGAGGCCCTCGATTTCCTTACCCAGCAGGTCGATGGCTCCAAGCTTATGCTGGTAATGAGTCCCTTCAGCCACGAGAAGGGGGGCGAAGGAATCAAGGCCCTGCTGCTGTCGCAGGCGCTGGGGCTGGCCAGCACGCTGGTGGCCCGGACCGAGGGTGACATCCGGCCCGAGGAGCAGGTGACCATCGTCGGGCCCAACATCTACCAAGAAGAGGGCGCCTCCGGCCTCTTCTGGGACGACGAGGCCCTGGCTGTGACCTTTAGCTATCCCGGCGAGGGGGGCGCCCGCACGGTGTGGATCGAGAACGGCTTCAGCGTCGCCTTCAAGCTGGACCTGGTGCGACGTTTTCAGTTGGGTGGCGTAGCGGTGGAGGACGTGTCGCTGTCAGCGGCCGGGCCCAACATATGGGGCCCCATCCAGGAGCTGGCGGAATCTGGTAAGGTGACGCTGGTGAAGCCCAACGGCTCTCTCCTGAAGCCGTACTGGGAGGCCAGCGAAGGCGCTCTGGACGGCGGCGCCAAGGGGGCGGTGGTGTGGACGGCGCCCGCTCCCGGCACCTACGAGGTGACTTTGGTGGTTAGCGACGGCGTCGTGCGGGCGGGACAGCGCTTGAGCCTGGAGGTGAAGGCCGGCGAGTAGTCGTGCCGCGGGGAAGCTCGCCTGCCGGCCCGCCAGATGAGAGTTATCGGCGGCTCCGCCAAAGGTCGCCACCTGAAGGGACCTCGCGGTCCCGGTACCCGCCCCACTTCCGACCTGGTGCGAGGGGCTATCTTCGATGTCTTACGGTCCATGGGCGCCGATTTCTCGCGTGTCCTGGACCTCTATGCCGGGACCGGAGCGCTGGGCATCGAGGCCCTCAGTCGGGGTGCCGACTGGTGTGACTTCGTAGAGCGGGGCTACCGGTCCTGCGAGACGATTCGGGAAAACCTGGCCCATACCGAACTGGCGGCGAGAGCGACGGTCCACGCGCTTTCCGCCAGGCAGGTTCTGGAGCGGTTGCAGGGGCCTTACACGCTGGTGCTGGCCGACCCGCCCTACAATGACGAGCGGGCGCTGGAGGACTTGGGGCGACTGGCGGCCTCTGCTCTGCTGGCTCCGGGGGCTGTCTTGGTGCTCGAACACTCGCGGAGGAGGGAGGCGCCGCCGGCCTTGGGCGGACGCCCGCTCTTGCAGACCCGCCGGCACGGCGATACCTGCGTTTCATTCTACCGTTAGGAGGTCCCACCAGTGCCCACTGCCGTCTATCCCGGCCGCTTCGACCCCGTGACCAACGGACACCTGGACATCGCCAGGAGGGCCGCCGCCCTCTGGGACCAGGTTGTCGTCGCCGTGTATGACCAGGAGGAGGGCAACCTCTTCCCCACCGAGGAACGAGTGCAGTTCTTTCAGGAGGCGGTTAGGGAGATTCCCAACATCCGGGTTAAGCCCTTTCGGGGTCTGGTGGTAGACTTCGCTCGGAAGGAGGGGGCCACCGTGCTGGTGCGGGGTATCCGCGCCGTCACCGACTTCGAGGCTGAGTTCGACATGGCGCTGATGAATAAGAAGGTGGTGCCAGAGGTGGAGTCTGTCTTCCTCATGGCCAGCCTGGAGCACCTGTTCGTCAGCGGGCGCCGCATCCGAGAGGTGGCCAGCCTGGGCTACGACGTTAGCGAGCTGGTGCCACCCCACGTGGCGAAAGCCCTGCGGCAGAAGTTCGGGGCCGTCTGGAAGTCCCGCAGCTAGGGAGGCCGGCCATCGACATCCAGCACCTAATCGACCGCCTGGAAGAGATGGTGGGCGAGGCGCGCCGTCTGCCCCTGGGTGGCAGCGTGGTCATGGACCGCCGCCGCCTCCTGGACCTTATTGACCAGATAAGGGTGGCCGTACCTCCCGAGGTACGGGAGGCGCGCAGCATCGCGGAGCAGGGGGAGGAGATCCTGGCCCGGGCCCGGCAGGAGGCCGAGCAGGTGCTGTCCGAGGCCCACATGCAGGTCGAGGAGCGACTGGAAGACGACCAGATCGTGAAGGCCGCGGAAGAGCGGGGCCGAGAGCTCATCCGCCAGGCCGAGGAGAAGGTCTCCGCCATGGTCCGGGAGACCGAGGAGCAGGTGCAGGCCCGCCTGGCCCAGGCGGAGACGGCGGCCAACCAGCAGATGGACGAGGCCGACCGCTACGCGCTGGAGATGCTGAAGAAGCTAGAGGCGCAGCTCACCAGCTTCATGACCACGGTGCGGGCCGGCGTCGAGGCCCTGGAGGCGAAACCGGGGGAGTCAGAGAGTCCGTAGGCCCACCGTCGGGGTAAGGCCGTTCTCGAAGCCCAGGCTCAAGCCTGGGCTTCCACTCTTCACACGGCCGGCCTCCGCCGGCGCGTGGAGGCAATGTAGGGGCGACCTTTAGGTCGCCACCGGCGGTGGAGGCCTGAAGGCCTCCGCTACATCAGACCAACTTCCGGAAGAAGTCGAAGAGGAGGGCCTTGAACTCCGCGGCGTGGCCGCCGTCCAGCAGCTCCGTGCCGTGGGCATCGCCGGGGTAGACCTGCTGCTCCTTGGGCCCGGTGGCCCTGTCGTAGAAGGCCTCCAGGCTCTCGAAGGCAACGCCGTCGCCCTCACTGGCCACGAAGAGCATGGGAACCTTGATGTCGGCCACGTCGTCGAGCGCGACCAGCCCCTGAAAGGCCTGGGGCGCGGAGACAGCGACGACGCCAGCGACCAGCCCCTTGAACTCGTCGCGGGCGGCCACCTTGAGGGCGGCGGTGCCGCCCATGCTGGCCCCTACCAGGATCACCCGCTGGCAGCCGTTCTCGCGCAGATAGCGGACGGCGGCCGCCAGGTCGCGGTCGATGTAGGCGATGTCCTTGCTGCCGCCAGTCTCGCCGTAGCCGCGGAAGTCGAAGGTGAGGGCGGCGTAGCCCTGGCCGGCCGCCTCAGTGGCGAAGCCCCACCAGGCCTGCTGGTCGTTGGGGTACATGTGGGCGAAGACCACGGCCGTCTCGCCGCTGCCGAAGAGGCGCCCCTTGATGGTCAGGTCGTCCTCAGTGGTGAAGCTGACGGGCGTGCCCGTGACCGGGGTTGCCGTGGCCTCGGCGGCGGGCGTCGCGGGCGCCGCCAGCGTGGCGCTGGCGACGGGCGAGCCCGTCGGGGAGACGGGGCGCGCCTCCTCCTTCCCGCCGCAGGCCGCCAGAAGGACGGCGAAGAGGACAACGAGGGCAAGTCGCGCCGCTCTCACCTCACCACCACGTTCACCAATCGCCCCGGCACGTAGATGACGCGCAGCATCTGCTTGCCGTCGGTGTGGGCGCGGACGCGCGCGCTCGCCAGGGCGATGTTCTTCGCCTGCTCCTCCGTGACGCCGGCCGGCACCTGGAGGCGGTCGCGCAGCTTGCCGTTCACCTGCACCACCAGGGTGATCTCCTCTTCGCGGGCCAGCTCCTCGTCCCACTCCGGCCAGCTCTGGTTGTGGATGCTGTACGTATGGTCGGTGCGCGCCCACAGCTCCTCGGCCAGGTGGGGCGCCGACGGCGCCATCAGCAGCAGCAGCGTGTCGATGGCATCACGCCAGGCGTAGGCATCGACGGGGCCCGTCTCCTTGGCGTGGGTGAGGCCGTTGGTGTACTCCATGAGGGCCGCCACCATGGTGTTGAACCGGAACCTCTCGATGTCCTCGGTGACACGGCGGATGGTCTTGTGCATGAGGCGGCGCAGCTCGCGGGTGGCGGGCGCGTCCGGCAAGGAGGCTGTCTCCGCCGGCGAGAGGACCAGGTTCCAGACGCGGTTCAGCCAGCGTGAGACGCCGGCCAGGCCGGAGTCGTCCCACTCGCCGCCCTGCTCCCAGGGCCCGATGAACATCAGGTAGACGCGGACGGCGTCGGCGCCCAGGCGGGCCACGTACTCGTCGGGCGCCACCACGTTGCCGCGCGACTTACTCATTTTCGCTTTGCCGGCGATGATGGTGCCCTGGTTGAAGAGGCGCAGGAAGGGCTCGTCGAACTCCACCATGCCCATGTCGCGGGCGGCCTTGGTGAAGAAGCGGGCGTAAAGCAGGTGCATGACGGCGTGCTCGGCGCCGCCCGTGTACTGGTCGACGGGCAGCCACTTGCGGGCCAGCTCGCGGGAGAAGGGGCGCTCCGAGTTCTTGGGGTCGATGTAGCGCATGAAGTACCAGTTGGAGCACATGAAGGTGTCCATGGTATCCGTCTCGCGCCGGGCGGGCCCCTGGCACTGGGGGCAGGTGGTGTTGACGAAGCCCTGGTGCAGCCTCAGGGGCGACTCGCCGGTGGGGCGAAACTCGGCGTCTTCGGGCAGGAGCACCGGCAGTTTGTCTTCGGGCACGGGCACGATGCCGCACTGTTGGCAGTAGACGATGGGGATGGGCGCGCCCCAGTAGCGCTGGCGGGAGATGAGCCAGTCGCGCAGGCGATAGCCGACCGTGCGCTTCCCCCAGCCCTGCTTCTCGATGTACTCGGCGACGGCGGTCTTTCCCTCCTCGCTGGGAGTGCCGTCGAAGGGGCCGGAGTTGACCATCGTGCCGGGCTCCAGGTAGGCGGCCTCGAGGGGCTCGCCCTGGTAGCCGGGGGGAGCGATGACGGTCTTGATGGCCAGGCCGTACTTCGTCGCGAAGTCGAAATCGCGCTCGTCGTGGGCGGGCACGCCCATAACGATGCCGGTGCCGTACCAGAGCAGGGCGTAGTCGGCGATGAAGATGGGCACGTCCTCGCCGCTGAGCAGGTTCTTGCAGTAGGCGCCGATGAAGACACCCGTTTTCTCCTTCTCCGTGGAGAGGCGCTCGATCTCGCTCTGGCGGCGGGCGGCCTCGACGTAGGCCTCCACCTCAGCCCGTTTGTCGGCGGCGGTCAGCTTTTCGACCAGCGGGTGCTCCGGCGCCAGCACCATGAAGGTGACGCCATAGATAGTGTCCGGGCGGGTGGTGAAGACGCGCAGCTCCTTCTCCTCGACGCCAGGCACGTCCAGGCCGAAGGCGATCTCCACCCCCTCGCTGCGCCCGATCCAATTCTTCTGCATGGTGGCGATGCGCTCGGGCCACTGGATCTTGCTGTGGTCCAGCAGCTCGTCGGCGTACTTAGTGATGCGAAAGAACCACTGCTCCAAGTCGCGCTTGGTGACGGGGGTGCCGCAGCGCTCGCACTGGCCGCTGGGCAGGACCTGCTCGTTGGCCAGGACGGTCTGACAGGAGGGGCACCAATTGGCGGGCGCCTGGCCACGATAGGCCAGGCCGTGCTTGTAGAACTGGAGGAACCACCACTGGGTCCAGCGATAGTAGTCGGGGTCGCTGCTAATGATCTCGCGCTCCCAGTCAAAGATGGCCCCCATGCTCTTAAGCTGCTCGCGCATGCGCGCGACGTTGTCCATGGTCCACTTGTAGGGGTGGATGTTCTGCTTGATGGCGGCGTTCTCCGCCGGCAGGCCGAAGGCGTCGAAGCCCATGGGGAAGAGGACGTTGTAGCCGCGCATGCGCCAGTAACGGGCCTGCACGTCGGAGGGGGCCATGGCGTACCAGTGGCCGATGTGCAGGTCGCCCGAGGTGTAGGGGAGCATGGTGAGGTAGTAGAACTTGGGGCGAGGGTCATCGTCTGACGTGCGGTAGAGGCCGTCGGCGGCCCAGCGCTCCCGCCACTTCTTCTCGATCTCCGACGGCGCGTATCTACCGACGGTCCTGCTCCTGGTCATGCTCTTCCTCGCGCAACACCAGCTCCCTGCCCAGGCTGAGGATGAGGGCTTCCAGGCGGCGCACGACTGGCCTCGCTTCGAGGAGAACGAACACCAGGAGCGAACCCAGGCCGGCTACCAGGTAGAGCTCCCGCGCAACGGCCATGCCGATGGCAGCGGCCGCCCAGACGGTGGCGGCGGTGGTGATGCCGCGCACCGTGTAGCCCTCGCGGAAGATGAGGCCGGCGCCCAGGAAGCCGATGCCGCTGACGATGCCGGCGGCGATGCGGTCCTCACTGCCCATGAGGCGGGAGACCTCAGTGAAGAGGGCGGAGCCCAAGGCCACCAAGGCCACGGTGCGGACGCCGGCGGGGTAGCCGCGCAGCTCCCTCTCCAGGCCGATGAAGGCGCCCAGGAAGGCAGCGAGGGCCAGCCGCGCCAGGATCAGTAGCTGGTCGCCGGTGTCCAAGGTGAATCCCTCACTCTCGCTTAGCGTGAATGGCTGCCAGTAGCTCCTCTGGCTTCACTGCAGGAATATGCGGGCGTGCTGCGTCCCTCAAGCCGTCGTCTGACGTAACCAGGACATCACACCCGGCCTGTAGAGCTGTCGCCACATGGAGGCAGTCGGGGGCCGAAATGTTGCTCTCCCCCGCCAGTACCATTGCCTCGTCTAATTCCTTACCTCTCAGCGTCAACGGGATCCACTGAATGTGGCGCTCCAAATCTCGCTCCACTAGAGTCGTCATGAAGCGTCTGAACACGTCGCGCAACTCGTCCAACGTCAGGTCGCGTCGGCGGCGCCGTGCCAGTAGCCTCTCGGTGTGCTCACCCGCCTGGAGTCTTGTGAGAAACCAGGCGTGCTCTTGCTCAACATCGAGAGCCTCCATTCGCGCAAAGAACGAACTTGAGCAAGTCCATCCTCTAGAACACGCCTCTTCGAAAAGTTCCGCTGACGCTGGCCTTCTTTCCGGTCGAAGGAGGTCAAGTAGGAAGGTGGTGTCAAGATACAGCTTTAGCTGGCCTCTTTGCAGAGCTTGCCGGACTAGTCGTACAGCGCTGCGAGGCATGTCTCAGCGTGACGACGTGCGCCCACGCCTCGTTGTCGTGCCACGACCGGCTCGGCCCGGCACCTGTGACTTCTTGGTGCCAGACAGGTTCCTAACAGTGCCAGTAGTTCCCGCCTTTCTCATCGCCTCTCGGGCCTTCGGCATGTCTCGTTGGGGTACAACAAGGACGTGCTGCTTCCTATCGCTGGCCTTGAGCCTCTGTGCCGCCTGGCGCAGCCTTACCGTGCTCCCGCTGATCTCGACCTCGATCGCACGACCACCCGTCGCAGCGTCCAGCCGCCGACCGCCCCTAATCGCGACCTCGGTCTTCCCCGACGAGCCTGCAGCCTTCGCCGCTGCGTCCTTGTGAGGTTGCTTTGGCATCTCCTTCCCCCTTGATCACTGGTACAGCAGATAGGCCCCCCGTCCACAGGGACGGAGGGCCAGCCCGCGGTACCACCCTGCTTGAGACGCCATGGGACCTTGCCCTTCGACGGGGCTTAGGGCAGTGCCCGGAGGGCGCCTCCGGCTCTGGCGCTGTAACGGGCGCGCCCGGCGCCGGCTAGGGAAAAGTGTGGCTCGCGACCCTGGGGCAATGACCCCGCCGCGCCACTCTCCTTCACCGGCGCTGCTCCCATCCGCCCATCGGCGGACCCGCCCCGAACGGGCGGAGGCGAGTTCGGCCCTAACGCTGGCTCGCAGCGACCGCCAGCTCTCTGCACTTTGAGGAACTGGGAATTGGGAACTCGCAACTGGGGATTGGGTGGGGTAGCCTTTCGCCGGAGGCGAATCCGCCTCTGGCGGAAGTTCCCAGTTCCTTCTTCCTGGTTCCTCCGCGGGGGCCTACTACTCCTGTTCGCGGCAGTTGCCGGAAACAAGAAAGAGCTTGGTGGAGCTGGGGGGATTCGAACCCCCTACCTTTTGTCTGCCAGACAAACGCTCTCCCAATTGAGCTACAGCCCCACCTGGCGACCCTATCGTAGCAGAGGGGGTAGCGCGTTGCAAGGTTGAGCTCGCGGCCGGTTTGACACTGGCTTCGAGCCCCGCCTACAATGCGTCGGACTAGAGGAAACGCAGCGCACCCCGCTCGGCCGGGGTGCTCTCACGATGACAAAGCTTGGCCTGTCTCAGCAGGCAAGGGCGAAGTCGAAATCGATGGCTAAGAAGGCCAGCGCGGGGCAGCAGCCGACGCGCCTGGAGGTGACTCTGGAGCGGGGCCGGCTCCACGCCGGGCTCATTCCGCTGCTCGCCGCCGTCTACGGGCTGGGCGTAGGCATGTTCCTGGCCGTCGAGCCCACCAGACCCTGGGTCCTCCTCCTGGTGGCGGCTCTGGTGGCCTTGGGAACGGACGGCATCATCCGCTCCTATCCCTCAGGCGTCTTCCGGGACGTAGCCGACACAGCACCCTTCCTGCTGCTGCCGGTGCTCCTCGCCCTGGGCGCTGGCCTCTTCTTCGAGGACACCGCCACCGGCTACTGGGTCTGGCCTGCCGCCGCCGCCTCGGCGTTCCTTCTGGCGGCGGCCCTCTATGGTCAGTACGTCTCCGTGAACCCCCTGGCGCCGGCTTATCCCCTGGCGCGCTTCATCCTCACGATGACCACCTATCTTACGGCCTTCGCCTTCTACGCCGTGGTCTATAGCTACGACGTTAGCCTGCTGCCGGCGGCGGCCGTCGTGGGCCTGGTCAGCGTCCTGCTAGCCAACGACATCCTGCGCGAGGCGGAGGCAAACCCCTGGCGCACCCTCGCCTACGCCGCCGCCATTGGACTGGTGGTGGCGGAGGTCCGCTGGTCCCTGCACTTTCTGCCCCTGGAGGGCTTCCTGGCGGGGGTCTTCCTTCTCCTCGCCTTCTACGTGAGCACCGGCCTCGTCCACCACACCCTGATCGGGAACCTGACCCGCCCCATCCTCGCCGAGTTCGGAGGGGTCACCCTGTCTGGACTCGTCGTTGTCGTTCTTGGCCGGATCATCGCCGGAGGCTAGGGCTGGGTCCTGCCCTACATGCTGCGCTTGGCAACCTGGGGCACCCCTGCTACGATGGGGGCTGGTCGGGGCATAGCGCAGTCTGGTAGCGCACCTGAATGGGGTCTATCGGGCGAAGTGCAAGCTAGGTCTTAGCGTAGCTTGATTTATCTCTCAATTCCTCGCAAATGCGAAGCTAGGTCATCTAGGCGCACTTGCATTGCGGGGGCTCTGAGCGGTGGAATAGAATATCGCTGACATGGAGCCTCCAATCACGGTGTTGACAGTACGCGGTGAAAAGCTTACTCGGCATCGCCGATTCACCCCGAATGCCCTCCGCGAAATCGATACATTACTGCGGGAAGGCCCATTTAACGACATCACATGGGGAATCACTGACCAACAGGGCTCTCACACAGGTGCTGACCTTAATGCAATCTTGAAAAACGTCATCTGGCACTCCGTCCAGAGCTTCAGCTTCTCCTGTGTCGACTTGCCAACACTCAGCTACCTCTTCGTGCGGCTGCATGACCGGATAAGCGTCACTTGGAATTCCGTTCCTGAGAATCGGCAACCCGTCGAACTCACGTTTAACCGCCTGGTTGACTACATCGAGCATCTGCCCGCGAAATGGGGCCGCCGCTCCGCGTTCGTGGACTCGCTCCCCGAAGGGCAGCAGCAGGCTAAGGCTTGGTGGAATCCTCTCAGGCCCCCACGGTCAATGGTCGACTGGATAGTAATCACCTTGCTCGGCGGGATAGCAGTCACAGTAGTTGGGATGCTAATCACAGTGCTGCTCGCTTAGGGCCTCTAGAACTCCCTCAAGAATGACATGATCCCATTGATGAGCGTCGTGACCCAGAAGACGCCCTTCGTGACGTGAGCGCAAAGGGCCTCCCGCTGCAAGTCTCTCGACTTCTAGGTGTACAATGCGTGTGAGGGTTGCCCGGACGTACTCGTAGAAAGCGGCGGTGAAAGGAGCACGATGCGACGGATCGCGCTGTTCCTTCTGGCAAACGCTCTTTTGCTGGTGGCAGCTTGTGGGGGCGGCAACGAAACGCTTGGGGAGAGCACTCGTGACAGGCGGGAAGAGGCGAGGGCATACGTGCAAAGCCTATGCACAAAAGAACTCGTTGATTGGTACGTGCTGAGCGCCGAGTTAGCCAAGTCAGACCAACCGGAAACGCTAGACGAATTGATTGCTGCATTTGACCGAATAGAAGACGAAGCTAACCGCTTCTATAACCATCTTGCATCTGTTGATCCCCCGGAGGAAATGAGGGAATGGCATACGGCTGCGCTGGCCGGGCTTCAAGACGCTTTGACCATCGGACGAGATTTTGAGGCGGTAGTCGCTAGCGGCAACGAGAACGAGTTGGCGGCTGTGGGAGAGCGGGCAGAACGCGTAGTTGCGACTTTTGATTCATTGACAGAAATGGATGTGCCCGACGAGTACGTAGAGGCGTGGGCAGAAGACTGCTTTCCAAAGATAAAGGAACGCATTCCCGAAGCCGAGCTTGACTGAGGTTTTCGCCAGGAGGCGCAACATGGTCGGCCTAGTCGTTCGGATCGCCATTGAACTGGTGTTGGTCATAGTTCTCAGCTTCTTCGCTAGCCTATTCTGGCAATCGCTGGCGTGTCGCCGCTTTACCAAACGATACGCACAGGATCAAGAGTTCATGGACAGATTCGTCAGTAGCCTGAATGCAGAGAAGCGGTTTTCGGAACGCGTTGCACACCTGAAGGCGTTCGAAGGCAACTGGGCCTTGAACATGATGATTGTCAGTAAGACCGCTTTTGAATCTCTCAGTGCGATGCAGACTTGGGGCTTGCTGATTTGCGTCGCCATACTCGTGGGCAGCTATTTCCTGGGGCTTGTTTATCTCGGCGTGAATGTCGGGGTGTTGCTGTTCTGGGCTCTTGCTGGCCTATCTTCCTCCGCTGCGAGGAACACCGCTCTCAATGATGTCCTGTCGTTGGCGCAGATTCTCTACTGTTGGAAGCGCGATGATAGGGCTGCGTACCAGGCTTTTCTAGACCAGGCATGGGGCGTTCAAAAGGTCGCTAGTTCGCTTGACCGATACGCCACGTGAGGGGAGAGCCCATGCGGAGCCCAGCCGCCAACAGGAGGGACACCGATGGAACAGCAGCACGTTGTCATGGAGTTCAGGATCGATCTCTGGGAAGCGTTCAAGCTCGGTTGTGGGTTTACGTTGGGGGCTTTGTTGTTCCCGCTGCCCTTGCTTGCTGAAGCCGTGCGCTCGCTGATCCTGGGGATAGCATGGGTCGTGAGCCTTCCTTTACGTCGGCGCGGCTCTGTCTAGAACTCCCCCAGCAAGGTGATGATCCCGCTGCGGACCGTCGTGGCGCAGAACACGCCCATCGTGATGTAGGCGCGATTGCCCTCCGACGTAACCGGCACGAGCCCCCAACCGGCCATGTACCCCCGGGCCCCCACGCTTGCCAACCTGGGGCACCCCTGCTAACATGGGGGCCGGTCGGGGCGTAGCGCAGTCTGGTAGCGCACCTGAATGGGGTTCAGGAGGTCGCTGGTTCAAATCCAGTCGCCCCGACCATTAGGTTGAAGATGACCCCCTCCGGCGTCGCAACGCGGCCGGAGACATCCCCGCAGCGTACCTGATTGACTTCCCCGCGGCAGGAGCCGGAACGCCTTTTAGGCTCTCGCTTGACGCCTGATGTACAATTGGCTCGGCCAATTCCGCTGTTGCTCGTACCACCAACTAGCGCGACCATGTTGCCGGTCGGCGGCCCGACGGGGGCAATGAGTCTGGCCGAACCGCTTCGATAGCCGAAGGTGCGTCGAATTGGGCTGGCAAGAGGGCCAGCAAGGAGACACGAGATGCGAAAATCACTGCTCTCACTAGTCGCTGTCCTGGTCCTGTCCCTGACCCTGGGGGCCTGCGGTGGTGGTGAAAAAGGCACCACGACCGCGGAGACCCCTGGTGCCAGCCCAGCAGCCGGGCCTGTCAATATCGACTTGTGGCACTCAGAGCAAGCCGCTAACCAGGAGACCATAAGCCGCCTCGTAGATCGCTTCAACTCCTCCCAGAATGAGGTGAGGGTGCATCCGTCCTACCAGGGCACCTACGACGACGCCATGGCGAAACTGGTGGCCTCGCTTCCGACACGCCAGGTCCCGGCCGTCGCCTTGCTGGGGGACATCTACACGCAGATGGCGATCGACAGCGGCGCCGCCGCCCCCATCCAGGACTTCGTCGACCGGGATGGCTACGACCTTTCAGACCTCGACCCGAAGGGCGTCCAGTCCTTCACCTCCCAGGGCAAGCTGTGGGCCATGCCTTTTGCCATGGAGGTCGCTCTCCTCTACTACAACAAGGTGACCTTCCGGGAGGTGGGACTGGACCCCGAGAAGCCGCCCCAGGACCTGGAGGAGGTCCGCCAGTATTCGGAGAAGCTCCTGAAGCGTGACGGCTCCGGGAACGTGGTGCGCAGCGGCCTCGCCCTCGACATTGCTATCTGGATGGAGCGCATGCTGGCCGAGCACGGCGACCTCTTGGTAGACAAGGAGAACGGGCACGACGGCCGCGCCACCAAAGTCCTCTTCGACAACGACACCGGTCGCTGGTTCTTCCAGTGGTGGCACGACATGGTGGATAGCGGGCTGGCGTTCAATGTAGGCCGGAACCCCACCGTTGTGGAGGGCTTCCTGGCTATCGCCTCTGGTCGTGCCGCCATGACCTTCAGCTACTCAGGCGCGTTGCGCTCCGTGATCGATGCCCTGGAGGCGGGCGAGCCGGGTGCGCAGGGCATAGAGATCGGCGTCAGCCGGCTGCCCGGTGTCCCCGGGGGCACGGGGCAGACCGGTTTTTCTTCCTTTGGTCTCTGGATCCTTAACGTACGCCCCAAGGACGAACAGGAGGCGGCCTGGAAGTTCATCAAGTGGCTCATGGAGCCCCAGCAGCAGGCCGAGTGGTTCGCCGGCAGCGGCTATCTCCCCGTGAGCCGCTCTGCTGTCGACCTGCCAGTGGCGCAGGATGTCCTGGCGCAGTACCCCCTCTTCCAGGTGGCCTTCGACCTTTACCTTAGTGCGCCGGCCAACCCCGCTACCGAGGGGACCATTCTGGGTCCTCTCCAGAAGGTGCGCGAAGCCATCTTCCGAGGCGTGGAGGAGATGCTCGCCGGCATCAAGGACCCCGATCAGGCACTGGCGGACGCGGCCGCTGGGGCCGACGAAGCCATCAAAGAGTACAACCAGCGGGTGGAAGAGTAGGAAGCCCACACAAGAGGATCAGTGGAAGTACCCGACGACGTAGGAAGTCACAGGCGAGGTGAGGTCGCCGCTTACCTCCCCGGAGCTGCTGTTTTCCCTCAGTTCGAAGCGCGTCGCCCCCAGGCGGCCCATAGTCTCCATGAGGACGGCCACAGAGGCCGGCGAGTCCAGGTGCTCGTTGCCCCACCGCAGCAGGGGCGCCCAGTCGGAGGCGCGGAGCAGAGCCAGCGTCTCGCTGTCGCGCTGATGAGCATCTGACGTCGGCAGGCCGTGGGAGAAGTCCACGGCCGCCACTACCACCGTACCCCCGTCCATCAGCGGTGCCAGGGCGTCCGCCAACCGGCTGACTTCGCTGGCCGTCAGGCCTCCTCGCAGGACCAGAGGAATCACCTCCGCCTCCGGCAGGTAGCGGCGCACGGCGGGTACGATGCCGGCCACCGAGTGCTCGTAGGTGAGGACGTCCGGCTCCAGGCGTACCAGGCCGCTGGCGGCCAAGGCGGTCACCGCCTCTTGGTCCGCCTCGGCCCGGCCGAAGGGCGTCTCCCAGGGTAGGTCGCTGGTCAGGACGGCGGCGCCGCCGGCGTTTGTATGGTTGGGGCCGACGAGGATGACTCGCGTCACCTTTCGAGAGGCCGCCAGGTCACGCAGGGCGGTGGTGATAAAGGCGCCGCCCACCCAGTCATGCGGCAGCAGCAGGCCGCGCGCATCCGGCATAGGTTCGACCGGCGTGGCGGCGGTGGCGGCCTCGGCAGCGGCGAATGAGCGCTCGTCGAAGAAGAGGAGGGTATGGCTAGGAGAGTACGCGGTGGTCGGCGGCCTCGACGGCGTTGTCTCACCCCTCGGCAAAGGCGCCAGCCAGACGGCCAGCCCCAGGGCCAGGGCGCCGGCGGCCACAACCGCCATGCCCAGGCCGAGCGCGGGCCGGCGGACGGAGACCGCCCTCATGGGATGACCACCCTGTCCGGCGCCGACAGGTTGATGCTCTCCGGCGCCTTCTGCGACTGGATGATGGCCGGCTCGGCCTCGAACTCGCCGCGACCGGTCACCCGCGCGTAGTAGATAATGACCGGCTGCCGGTCGGACTTGTACACACAGAAGCTCACCCTTTGCCCCTCGATGGCGTAGGGGTAATACACGGGCGGTCCGCCCGGCCACCGGATTCCCCAGGCGTAGAGCCGTGTCACCGCCTTCAGGCCCGACGGCAGCAGGTCCGAGACCTGGTAGCAGCCGTTCAGGGCCTGGGGCCCCAGGGTGTAGTCCAGCTCCACCCGCACCAGCTCTCCCTCCCGGAGGACAAGAGGGCCTCCAGACGGGCCTTGGAAGACACGTGTGATGGCAACATCCGGGTCTTTCTCGACGGCCGCCGGGTCCAGGGGCACCAGGTAGAAGGTGGCTACGCCCACCTGCCCTTCGAGGGGCTCCGGGTCCAGAGCAGCCAGCTCTTCGGCCGAAAGCAGCAGCGCCAGGGACTCGCCTCCTTCCAGTTTGGCCTCCTTCCGCTGGCCGTCCACGGTGTAGGCGAAGCGCACCGGCTGAGGCGAAAGCCGCGGCAGGACGTTGACCAGGTAGCTGATCTGCTCCAACTCCACCAGGATGTCCTTGGCGTAGTTGCTGCGGGTGTACTCGAAGAGGTCGGCGGCCAGCGAATCGCCGATGCCGGCCGCCAGGATGGCAGCCAGCGACGTGGCCTCCAGGATGTCGTCCTGGTCGACGCCGACACGCAGGCGGACGGCCGGGCCGCGCCTCTCGCCGAACTCCTCCAGCAGCCCCCGCTCGAGGCCGCGGGCCGTGTCCTCGTCGCCCAGCTCCTGGGCGGCCAGGGCCACGTAGAGGCGCTCCCGCCATTCGAGGTCAGTGGCGGCGGCGGCGGCCTGGACAGCCGGCAGCACCGGCTCACCCAGGGCAGCCAGCCCGTAGAGGGCGATGATGGCCCGCTCGCGGGTCTCGTTCTGGTCCTCGTAGACCCGGCGGAGGTAGGCGGCCAGCGACTGCTGACCGAAGCGGTCCGGTGCCACGGCGGCGACGCGGGCGCTAAGGGTCAGGTCCTCGTCGGCGTAGGGGAAGAGCGCGATGCCGCCGTCGGGCGTCTGGTAGAGGGCGCTGTCGAACTCCGCGGGCGGCGCGAAGGCTTCCTCATCGAAGTAGGTGGCCAGCAGTTCCTGGGAGAGGGCGCGGGCCAGCATCTGGTCCACCCGGTCGCCGTGAGTCCAGGAGAGCGACTGGAGGATGGGCAGATAGCGGCCGCGGTTGTGGTCGCTGAAGACCACGCGGGTCGGCCGGTCTGGGCTGCCCTTCAGACTGATGCCCTCCGTCAGCTCTGCGAAGCTCGCCTCAGTCTGCACAAGCCGCGACGGCAGCACCTGAATGGTGCGCTTGAGGCTATCGCTCAGAGAGCCGTGGCTGCCCTCGATGATGAGCTCGTGCGTGCCTTCGCTGAGGGCGGGCAGATCGATGTCCACGGGCTGGAAGGCGGTGCCCTGGGCGGTCAGGGGCTCCGACAGCCCCAGGCTGGGGGCCGAGACCTCGAAGGAGACAGAGTCGCCGGCCTGGAGCTCCTGCCCGAAGCCGCGCACCCGGAGCATAGGCTTGTCGCTGGTCAGGTAGTCGCGGTTCAGGACCACGTCCACGAAGAAGGGCAGGCCCACGGGCACCAGCTTCAGGCTGTCGCCGGCGTAGAGGCCTGCCCTGAGCGTGGCCGAAGGGTCGTCCGTCACCGCCAGGGCCGTGACCCGCCAGGAGGTGAGGTTATCGGGCAGCTTGAAGGAGACGCTGCCGCGGCCGTCGCCGCCGGTGGTGACGGTGCTGAAGAAGGCCACGTCCTTGAAATCCTCGCGGGGGCCGCCGTCGCCGCCCCGTTCGGCACCGGGGGTACCTTCTGGGTACTGGTGCGAGGCGTAGGTGTGCAGGATGCCGGGATCAACCGGCTGGTAGAGCTGCTCCAGGATGTTCCGCTCGTAGTCGTAGCCGGGCTGTTCCAGGCGGAAGATGGCTTCATCGACGGCGCTCAGGAGCACCTCGGCGCCAACGCCGTTACCGTCGGGGTCAGTCACCGTCACGTTCAGGGTGGCGTCGTCGCCCGGCTCGTAGCGCTCGCGGTCGGGCTCGACGCGCACGGTGAGCTCTCGCTCCTCCGGGTCCAGCCGGGCCGTGTAGCCATAGCCCACCTCCTGGTAGGTGGTGCCGGTGAAGCGCACGCCCACCACGTGGATGCTGGGGATGTGCTCCACCCCGAATGGGAAGCTGATGCGGGAGGCTTCCTGCACCCGGTAGTCCCGCAGGCCATTCGCAGCGAAGTAGAACAGGTAGCGGTTGGCGCCGCCTGAGGGCAGGTCGTCCGGCCCGACGCGCATGGTGAGGTCCACCGCCTCGCCGAGGGCGTAGGTGTTCGTCGACCCAAAGCCAGAGTAGTTGTCCTTCCGGCCAGCCGACAGGTACGGCTGGTCGGAGTAGTAGCCGCGAAAGCGGCCGTAGACGCCGGTCTGGAGGACAGCCGTCCGGCCGACGTCATCCACGGCGGTGAGCGTCACCTCGTAGGTCACGTCCTCGGAGCCGCTGAAGGTGAAGGCAAAGCGGCCCTGGGCGTCCGTGGTGGCTTGCAGGTTCGGGAGGGGCCGGCGCCGCTCCTCGTATCGGTAGCGCGGCCGCACGATCTTGGCGATGAAGTCATAGTACTCGCCTTCCTGGATCTGTTCGTAGGTCACTTCCTCCACCCGCGCGCCTACCTGCCGGCCGGGCAAAGGGTCGCCCAGGAAATCGTTGAAGTCCTCGGCCTCCTGGCTGTTGATGCGGTCCAGGTCAACAGCCGTTAACTGCCCTTCGACGGTGGCCTGGCCGTCCTGGAAGTCCGTCTGGATGTCGCGGAAGGTGACGGCGGCGGGGAACACCTGGACCCAGGCGCTGCCCGTGATCTCCCCCTCTTCGGCTAGCTGGGGCACTACGTCTAACGAGGAGCTGTCGAAGGACATGTATGGCATCCCTGTCGAGTGCGCCGTCGCTGAGACGGCGGCCTTGCCGGCGTCGTCGGTGGTGAGCTGCCCTTGCGCCATGCCGCTGTACTTGAGGCCGAGGTTGGGCACGGGGCTCCCTTCGAAGAAGGTAGCGCTGACATCGAAGGTGACGGTCTCGCCGTTGAAGACGGCTTTGCGGTCTGGCACCACGTCGATCTTGTAGGCCGGCTTCACGAAGTCGCGTACCTCCAGGAACGTGGAGGTGACCACCTGTTCGCCGACGAGGGCCTCCAGGTTGTAGTAGCCGGTGGAGACGCCGGCGAAGGAGAGCTCGCCGGTAAACGTGCCCCTGGGCGACGTGGTGAATGTGTCCTCGGCGACGACCACCGGCTCATATTCAGACTCCGAGCCGCTGCCCGTGATCCGCACCGTCACCTGCTGGGAGGACGGCGGGTTCTCGCGGGCGCGCACCAGGCCCCAGAAGTGGATGGTGTCCGTAAGGCGGTAGAGGTGGCGGTCGGTGTAGAGGAAGCGCCAGTAGAAACTGGGGTTGCCCACGTAGCCGTAGGCGCGGTAGCCGAAGTAGCGGAACCCGGCGAAGATGCTGCCCAGGGGCACCACGGCCGTGCGCCCGTCGGGGGTTTCCACCACTAGGTTGCCGACGACGGACGCAGAGCTGTACCCGAACTGGCTGGGCTCGAGCTGTACCAGGTCCTCCGGGGTCTCGAAGAATGCGACGCCGTCGTCGCCCGTGGTCACGTCCAGGGTGCCGCCCACGCTACGCACGCGCGCCCCCTTGATCGGGCTGCCGGCAGAGACGTCGTTGGCCCACACCAGTGACTTGCCGAGCCCGATGGAGGCGTAGGTCGCTACGTCGGTGACCTGGAGCCAGCCCTGGAGGCTGCTGCTCGCGCCGGTGGCCTGCACCAGGTAGAAGCCGGCCGGTAGCGGCGCCGGAAAGCGCACGAAGTAGTCGCCGTACTCGCCGACGGGCTCCGGTGTGGCCTGGAAGGACGCGGCCTCTTTCAGGCCGGCGGCGTCCTCGCGATAGCGGGAGCGCGTCTGGTCGGCCCAAAACGGGATGGCGTCGAAGCGGGCCAGGCTCTCCATGAAGGCGTCCACGTCCGGGAAGCGATAGACGGTGAAGGAGAGGGGCTCTACGGCCGGCGCCTGGTCGTAGTACCCGCGGTACAGCGACAGCACAGGCGGCTCGCCCGTGGGCGACTCGGAGACGGCCCGCGAGAGCTGGATAGAGGAGAAGGGAGCGGGCTGCTCGCCCCGCTTCTCGGAGCCGGTCTCGAACCGGAAGACGAAGTCTTCACCCAGGGTCTGGTCGCTGCCGTCGAGGCCCACGCCGGCCCCCAGGGTGACGGTGTAGAGGGTGAAGGCGCTGAGGGGCTGGCGGGGGACGAAGACCACCGTCCGCTTGTGGGTCTCGAACCGGCCCTCCACCGGCGGCTCGATCTGGAACTGGCCGCCGACGCCGATGACGCCCTCGTGGCTGAAGGTGAGCTCGATGCCCGTGTCCAGGGGGACGTCGGTGGCCTGGTCCCGGGGCAGCGTCTGAACGATGCGCAGGGGACGCTGCACCTGGAAGGCCCAGATGCGGGCGGGCGCGCCGTCGGGCTCCTCGAGGAGGCTGAAGCGGTAGACCTTGCCCTCAGCCAGCGGCTCATCGGGAGAGATAGTGGCCTTCTCGGAGCTAACGTCCTCGAAGGTCAGGCCCACGGGCGGCTCTACGACCAGGCGGCTCTTAAGATCGTCGAGCCGGGCGCCCTCCTGGGCCGCCAGGACAAAGGAGGTGTCGGGAGCGACGCCGCCGACGTCGGCTTGGGCAGCGACCAGGGAGTAGCGGTCCTCCAGCTCTGGGAGCTGAAGCTTCTCCCAGTCGGGGCCCGTGGTCGGCGTGGGCGGAGGCGCCTCGACGGTCGGGGCGCCATCGCCGCCAGCGACCGCGAAGTAGATGCCGGCTCCAGCACCCAGGACGGCCGCCAGGAGGATGACCGCCAGGACAGCTCGATAACCTCTGCCCGCCAGCCATGCCCACGGCCGCCCCAGGAGCGCCCCTAGCTGTCGGATCGGAGAACGTCCGGGCCCGCTGGTCTGCTCAGGTCCTGCTGTGCTATCCATGCGACGACCCCCTCCCTGATAGATGGCGCCCACATGATACTAGAGGCCAGGCGCGTTGCGTAGGCGGATACCCGAGCAGATGGCCTGGGAGGAACACTAATGCTTGAGAGGCGTCTGGAGTTCGGAGAGCAGCCTGGGCAATCTCCCGTCGCCCAAGAGCACCTGTAGATCACCGTGGGAAGAGTTGCAAGGCGAGAGGCTTGACACCCCCGACGGCTGTCGCGTAACACGCGTCAACGTGGGTTTGGGGCTCTTGCTGCGGCTTGTGGAGCCTCTGCTTGCTCTCGTTGATGTGGAGGGGTCGGGAGTCACGCGGGAACACATCGCCTGCGCCCGCCTGAAGGTCGACCGGGAATAGAGTCGGTCCTGGCGAATGGGTTGTCAACGCCCTGCCGACCCGCAGACGCGTTCCAAGAGGTCCACCTGACGGATCCTGGGACGCCCGTTGACGTTTGAAATCCTGAAGCTTCGGATCTCCCAGGGCCCGATTGCCAGGCTGCCTTCCAGCCCCATCTCCGGCAGGGCAATTCTCGCCGTTGTCTGCCGGCCCTGCATCTCCTGCAAACGAATGATGACTCCCTTGCCGTCCTCGGCCCGTTTCACGGCCAGCACAGAGACGTTCTCAGGCCCGACCGATAGGAAGGACCTTTCCCATGGTTGAGTGCCGGGGTGCGCGGAGTCCATCACGTGCTCGGCGGGAGCTTGCAGCTCCTCGGCCTGTCGATGCAGATTCAGCCCGGCGTGGTCGCCTTTCCCAGGCACCAGCCAGAACCGGCGTTCCTGCCATCCCTGGTCGAGGTAGGGGCCTTCGTGGTCGGCCAGCTTCTTGACCGGATCGTGCTCAGCGTACGGAGCGGAACGAAGGCATGTCAGGCGCAGAAGACCGTCGAGGCAGTCATATCCGTAGGTGGAATCGTTCACTACTCCAAGCGCATACGTCTTGCCGTCGATCCGTCCCTCCACGGCCAGCCAGTCCTGCCCCGGCTCCTCGCCGCCATCGGCAACGCGTTCTGTCACGGAACCCGGAGTCCGAGTGAAGGTCCGCACGTTCTCAAGCGCGGTCGGGATCTCCAGTTTCAGGATCTGACGGGGTTCCTGCCAGTTCAGTTGCAGCCGCAGTTCGACGGCATCGATATGCCGCCAGGTGACCACGTCCAGCACGATCAAAGAGTTGCGCCAGCAACCCTTCTGTCGAACGACTCGGACGACAGGCCCGTCCTCCAAGACCTGCGTAGACTCGATTGTCGGCCGGCCCACGACCTTGCGGAACGAGTCGACGCCGTGGGCCCACGTATCGCTCGTGTCCTCTATCACGACGAGGCCAAGCGGGGCCGACAGGAGCTCTGTCCCGTCTTCCACCAGAAGTGAGGCCACGCCGAGGTGGTTGTCCTCTACGCGACACGCGGGAGCCCAATCGCCGCCTGGTTCAGGTGCAGCGCCGCGGGCCAGGTGGAACACACGATAGCCGCAGGGCGGAAGCTCCACAGCAGCCGTCAGACGTCTCCATGGCGGGACGAGCGGACTGAACTCGGAGGCCGTCCACTGGATCGGCGCCGGTGCCCCGTCACGGGCCTTCAGGTGCGTGATAGGATCATCGCCGTGCGGCAGCACCAACGTGTCGAACTGCACCACCGCCGTGCGCTTCCACGGAAGGTGGTTCATCACGAACAGGACACCCTCAGGCGACCCGGATGTGTCCACGCTCCGGGCAAGGGAATGGAGCGAGCGGATGGCGGCGTAGTCGGCAGTCTCGCACACCGCCCCGCCGGTGTCGCGGATGTCTCTGTAGCAGGACGCGACGCACGCCCCAGCTACCATATCGTGGGCCTGAATGAACAGAAGTTTCCACCAGGCCTCCCGCAGCGCCTCCTGCGCACAGCCTACCTCTCGACCCATGTCCGCCAGAGCTGCAAGGGTCTCCGCCTTCACCAGGCTGCGTTCGGCCCGCCGATTGATGGCCTTGATCTCGCCCATCGCCGAATAGCAGCCACGGGCGTGATGCTGGAGTTCCCGGCGCACAACAGGAACGTCCTTGAACGCGGGCGACCTCTCAATCTCCGAGAAGAAGTCCGAAAGCGTGCTGAAGCGGAGTTCCGGCAGGCTCCGGTCTCTCTGTAGCGCTGAGACCCTTTGGAGGTGACTCCGCGTGGGCCCGCCGCCGTGGTTCCCAACGCCAAGGAAGAAAGCCCCGTGGTCGAAGCCCGGGGGGAAGCACCTGTCCACAGCCTCGCGGATGCTCTCTTCCAGGTCATCGACAGTCTGCGTGTAGAACTGGCCATAGCTGGTGGGAATGCGCCAGGTCAGCACGCGAGACCCGTCGGGGCTTTCCCACCAGAAGAGCATGGGCAGGTCGAACTCGTGGGCCTCGGGGCGCATCATGACATAGTAACGATATCCCGCGCGGGCCAGGATCTGCGGCAGTCCTCCGCCATGACCGAAAGAGTCCACGTTGTAGCCTACCCGCACATCTACGCCAAGCTGTCGGGCGAAGTACCGCTTCCCGTACAAGCACTGGCGGACAAAGCTTTCCGTCGAAGGGATGTTGCAGTCAGGCTCAACGATCCAGCCGTTCACCACCTCCCAGCGACCCTCCTTCACTCGCCGGCGGACCTCCTCGAATAGCCGGCCGTCCATCTCCTGAGCCCAACGGTAGGTGGCCGCCGCGGACTGGGAGAAGCGGAACTCCGGCGTCTCCTGCATGCGGTCCAGGGCGCTCTGCATCGTGGTCAGTGCCTCGGCGCATCCGTCTCGCCACGGCCACAGCCAGACGGGATCAAGGTGCGCCTGAGAGATGATATGCAGGACCTTCCGTCTCACGAGAGGGCGTTCCCACAGCCCCGGAACGGGACGTGTCTACGCAAAGAACTCGTCCTCCAGCATCAGGCTGAGGCAGTGGTAGATGGGCACATGGTATTCCTGGACGAGATGAGTTTCTCGCTCTGGAGCCCGTATGCAGACGTCAGCCAGTTCGCCGAGGCTTCCCCCGTCTTGCCCGGTCAGCGCGACGGTGGCCATCTGCCTCGCCGAAGCGGCCTCCATCGCCGCAAAAACGTTGGCAGAGCCTCCCGAGGTGCTTAGGGCCACCAGAGCGTCGCCCGGCCTCCCCAGGCCCCAAACCAACTGGGCGAAGACGAGATCGGGATGGACATCGTTGGCGAATGCTGTCCGGAGGGAGAGGAAGCCGGTCAGCGGGATCGTCGGCAGGGCGCCCTGGAGCCCTTCCGCCAGCTTGGGGCCCAGTTTCCCGCGCGCTTCCGGCGGTAGAGGCCGCTTCTTCACGAAGCCCTTGAGGAGCTCGCCCGCCCAATGTTCAGCATCGGCGGCGCTTCCGCCGTTGCCGCAGACCAGCACCTTCCCTCCTCCAGCGTAACAGTCCCGCAGCAGGGCGAAGGCCCGCTCGATATCTTCGGCGCAGCCAGCGAGGGCGGGGAAACGGTCGATGAGGTTCACCAGGTGCCTATTCATGACCGAAGTCCCCCTTCCTGTATCGGGCTACTGCCACGGCGGCGTAGTTTCCGATGTCTTCGCCCAGGGCAGCGGACACAATCCGGCAATCACGCAGCGGCCGGGGCAGCGATTCCTCCTGGAGCGCCTGGCTCATCGTGGACTCCAGGAACTTCTGGCAGCGGCCGTATATGCTCCCCATCACGATTACCTGTGGATTCAGAATATCGATGAGGAAGGAGAGGCCCAACCCCAGGTATCGCCCCACCGTGGACAGCAACTCCGTGGCCACCGGGTCTCCCCGCTCCGCCGCCAGCGCGACGTCCCTGGTCGTGATGTCTTCCACGGACCCAGGATTGAAGGCTACTCGCCCGCCCAGCTCTCTGGCCTTTGCCTGTGCGAGCCGTCCTATCCCGCCGCCGCTGCACAACCCTTCGAAAGATCCCGCCTTCCCATATCCAACCGGCCCCTCGGCCGCCAATCGGACGTGGCCCACCTCGCCCGCATATCCGGATGTCCCCTCGTAGAGACGGTTGTCCAGGATGATGCCCGCTCCCATGCCGGTCCCGAACGTGAGGAACACCACGTTCCGGCAACCGACGGCGGCGCCGTGCTTCCATTCCGCAATCGCCCCGGCGTTGGCATCATTCATCAGATAGGCTTCCCCCCCAAAGCGGTCCGTCAGCTCCTTGACGATGGGCACCTGATCCCAACCGGGCAGATTGGGCGGTGAAAGGATCATGCCCTCCTCGCTGTCCAGTGGCCCGCCGCAGGAGACGCCGAAAACAGGATGCTCACCCGGATTCATCTCTTCAATCGTCCGGTAGAACTCACCCAGTGTGTCGCGCACATTGGTGGTCGGGAACCCCTTGACCTTGTGGGGAATGCCGTCCCGATCCGCGCGAATGACGGCACACTTGGTGCCACCTATGTCCAGACCGATGATGTTCATGACCTCTTTCCCTTTGCACAGCCTGCCGACATCGCCGGGGCACGGTCGATGCGGCCAGCATCAAACGGCCTTCGGTCGACTTGTCAGGGCCGCCAGATCATCGTTGTCATTCGCGTCGCGTCGATGGGGATGAGCGTGGTCGCTGGTGCCCCCAGGGGGAATCGGACCCCCGTTTCCACCTTGAAAGGGTGGCGTCCTGGGCCACTAGACGATGGGGGCGCCTGGCTCAGTATAGGAGCAGCCCGCCGCCGCTGGCAAACAGAGGGCTGCGGCGGCGAGAGCGCGCAGCGCTTCCGGGCGTAGTGAGCCGCAAGGCGGGCGGTGAGCGTAGTGAGTGTAGCGGAGGGCTGAAGCCCTCCACGGCGGGATGGAAGGCTCAAGCCTTCCGCTACACCAGGCCACACGAGGCGGATCGGCTCCCAGGCCCAGCGGCCGCCATCACAGGGCCGGCCCGCCGGGCCGGCGAGCAAGCTCTGCCAGGTGCTCCCAATCGTGCTCCAGCATTCGCCGGACCGCCTTGCGCAGCGTTCTCACGTCCTTGGGGCGCTTGAGCACCGCGGCGCGTTGCTCCGGCGTCGTGGCACGCACCAGCTCCGAGGCCATCGCCTCGACCCGACGCAGGCCGTCGGCGAGAGAGATTTCGCCGTGCTCGGCCAGGGTGCCCATTCTGGAGAAGCCGCTCACTCCGCCTAGTACCGGAGAGAGATAGGCGCCCGGCACCGCCACCACGTGAAGGAGGACGCCCCTCGCTGTGCGGCCGCCTCCCGGAGGTTGGGCATCGAGCTGCTCATCGCCCTGCGTTGCCGCCCAGGACGCCAACTCCTCTCGCAGACCGTGAAAGCGGTTCAGAAAAGTCTCGACTTCGGCCTCGGACACCGGCCGCAGGTCGGGGCCAAAGAGGACGGACGGTGATCCGTTTCCCAGCCACTCGCCTTCCGTAATGTGCTCCGCCACTTTGGTTTCGAAGGCCGCCTCGGGGTCCACCGCCTCGCCGTGCCTTCGCAGGAGGCGCAGGTAGGCCCGGATCGCCTGGGGCGTGGCCTCCAGGGCTTCTTCGGTGGTCGATCCGTTCGCGATGCAACCCAGCAGGTCCAGGACATGGACCATGGTCTTGCGCCGCTTTGGCCCGGACTCCAGATAGAGGAGATAGTCGGCCCTCGTCACGCTGTGGGCGCACCCCTGCCGGCGCCGCGTGGGTCTCCGTTCGCCTGCTCGGCGAAGTATTGCACCCGCTCCTTCTTGTACTCCCGAGTGCTGTAGAGGATGGCGTAGTCGCTGATGCCGGTCTGCCGCGACAGGCCGGCGACGACGGCTTCGCACTGCTCGCGGGAGCGGGCGTGGACCATAGAGAAGAGAGCGTAGGGCCAGTCGGGATACGTGGGACGCCGGTAGCAATGGCTGACGCGGGGGCTCGCGGCCAGCGCCTGTCCTTTGGGGGATGGAAGGCAAGCGTCAGGTCTGCCCCGCCTGGTCTGTGACACTCTGAACCGCTTTGGTATACATGTCGTGAAACTGCGACGAAGTCAATCGAATCCTTCGTACAAGCTTCTCCCTCTCTCGCTCCGCCCTTCTCCTATCCTCGACGAGCTGGGACTGGGCGTGCGCTACGGAGTGAAGCACTGGCTCAAGGCCAGCTTCGAGTGAACGGGTAGCCGCCTCGATTGTCTCACCCCATCTTCGGTAGCTAATGTACAGTAACTCGTGGGCACCGAAGCACTCGACAGCAACATCTGGGGCAGCGATTCCGCTGTGATGAGTCGCTACATCTCTGTAGCATCGCGCCATGTCGTGTGCTGCTGCGACCAGCCTCGCGATGCCCTGCCCCTTCGCTGCAACTGTGGCAATGGTCAGCGCGTCGCCCCCGTGCGCCGCAACGACAGCATTGTATGCCTCGGCGCCCCTGCTCTGCACAATGGCAAGCCTAAGTTCCTGCCGGAGGTATGCAAGCGCCGCCTCCCGCTCACCAGGGTCAACAGAAGGTCGCCCAAGTAGCCAGTCAAGCATACCCGTGCTCCTCCTCCTCTGCCGTAGTCTACCGCAGCTAGAGGCCGGTCTGGCCTGCTATGGTGCCGCTGAACATACCTACCACCAGGGCAAGACCTACCGCTGCGATGGTCAGGCGCTTCATGGCGAAACCTCCTAAGGGCTTCCGGCTCTACACCTACCGGGCGTCTAGAAAGGCTAGGAGCGGAAACGCGAAGCCAGGTTATGGAGGAAGCCGGCCTGTCCTCTGATGCACTATCACAGGGAGGGCCTCTCCCGCTGTGCCTTGAGGTACGAGACGCACAGGTCCAGCGCCTGTTGTGCGGCGTCTCTGCACCCCTCTCGACTAATCGTCGGGCGAATGAAGAAGGAGTGATTACTGTCGAATGGGTTGTCGCACGTATGCCCTTCCTCCACGTGCCACGAACCGTCCCGGTTTAGAGAGAGATGCACGGGAAAGAGCCTGTCTCTGAAGTGCGGGAGGTGGATGCAGAGCATGTTGTACAGCTTATTGTATTCCCAGATGGCCGCCTCCACCGCGTCCGCTAGCTTGTCGGGCAGCTCGTCGATCGAGCCACCAACAGCGGTGCCCGAGACGTCCGCAGGCGGCGTCTGCAGCCCAGGGGGCAACTTGCGAAAGGTCTCATCGAGCCTCCCCGCGACCAGCTCGTCGATCGACTCTTCGTGTGGGCCGAGCCGCTTCATGGTGAACCCTCCTTCGCGAAGACTAGCGCCGACAAGCGTATTGTACACCCACGCGTCAACGGCTGCCGCTGCTGGCAGGGGAGTAGGGGCCGGCAGGCTGCCCGGCAGGTGAGCCGGTCAAGGATCACCCGGAACCTATTGACATAACATCGCCACTCCTGGGTTCTTCGCGGCTGGGCAGCTTCAGGCTTCGGACTCTAGGCGGGGATGCTGGGCCAGCCAGCCCTGCGCTGCGCGGCGAGGTAAGCGAGCGCCGCCGCGATGCCGACCGCGCAGATGGCGGCTTCGATGCCGACGGTGGGCCGCACACCGATGTGCTCGGCCATGAAGCCGGTAAGCTCTCCACCGATCGGGGTGGTCCCTGCGAACAGCAGCATGTACAGGCTCATGACCCGGCCCCTCAGGTGGTCCGGAGCGCTGATCTGGAGGCTGCTGTTCGCCGTTGCCGTGAAGCTGATGCTCGCCGCCCCCAGGGCCACCAGCAGGACCAGTGTCAACGCGTACCAATGCGAGGCAGCGACCGCCGCCAGGAGGATGGCGAAGGCCATCGCGCCGATGAAGAGCGTCCAGCGGGATGGCTTCCTAAGGGTCGCCAGGGCAAGCGCCGCCACCAGCGAACCAACGCCCATCGCCGAGGTCATTCCACCGAAGCCGATGGAGCCTACGTGGAGGACGTTTCGCGCCAGCAGCGGCAGGACCACTGTGAAGTTGTAGCCAAAGGTCCCGATGGCCGCCATCAGGATCAGGATGAGCAGGATAGCAGGGGTCCGCAGCGAGTAACGGAGCCCTTCGGCAAGCTGCGCCAGGAGGCGGCCTTCTCCGCCTCGCGTTGCCGGATACAGGAGGCCCGGCCTCATCAGCAGCAGCCCGATGATGACGGCGATGAAGCTGACGCCGTTGATGAAGAACGCCGCGCCCACCCCGACCACCGCGATGATCACGCCGCCCACCGCCGGCCCGACGAGGCGGGCGCTGTTGAACATACTGGAGTTGAGGGCCACCGCGTTCGTTATGTCGTCGCGGCCCACCATCTCCACCACGAAAGCCTGGCGAGTGGGGTTATCAATGGCGTTGGTCAACCCCAGCATTGCCGCCAGCACGTAGACCTGCCACAGAGCTACGAGGCCGCTCCACGTAAGGAACGCCAGGATGAACGCCTGCGTCATGGCGGCTGTCTGCGTGAGGACCAGCAGGCGGCGCTTCGGCACCTTGTCGGCGATGACGCCGCCGAACAGGACGAGGAGAGAGATGGGCAGGAACTGGAGCATCGTCACCGTGCCCAGGGCCAGCGGCGAGTGCGTGAGATCCAGCACCAGCCATGCCTGGCCGATGGTCTGCATCCACGTCCCGGTAAGGGAGATCATCTGGCCGAAGAAGAACAGCCGGTAGTTGTGGTTCCGCAGCGAGCGAAAGGTACCTGCGAGGATCCTCGCCGCGCCGCGCGGCTGGCCGGAGGCTTCCGCCGCTACAAACGGTACTGGCGGGCGCGGCACCCGGAACATCGGGCTCCTCACATCGGGCAGTCCTCCTCGAAGGCCTGAGGAGGCGTGGGGCTAGGAACGGCGCTCTTCCTTCCAGGGGTCGCCGCGGATGTGGTAGCCGTGCGTCTCCCAGAAGCCGGGGCGCTCCCTGTCCATGAAGATTAGCCCCCGGACCCACTTGGCGCTCTTCCAGAAGTAGAGCTTGGGCACCACCAGTCGCAGGGGGCCGCCGTGCTCGGGCGTTAGGGGCTGACCGTCGTGCTTGAGGGCGAAGAGCGCGTCGTCATCCAGCAAGTCGTCCAGGCGAAGGTTGGTGGCGTAGCCGCCGTAGCAGTGGACCATGACGAAGCGCGCCTCCGGCCTGGGTCGCGCCAGTCTCACTACCTCTCTGGTGGCGACGCCCTCCCAGCGGTTGTCGAGGCGGCTCCAGGTCGTCACGCAATGGATATCGGAGACGATGGTCACCTGCGGCAGGCTGGTGAACTCCTCCCAGGTGAAGGTGCGCTCCTCCTCGACCAGCCCACCCACCGAGAAGGTCCACTCCCTCAGGTCGATGCGGGGGACGTCTCCGTAGCTGAGCACAGGCCAGTTCGGCACCACATCTTGGCCGGGCGGCACCCGTGTCTTCCCGCCTTCTCTCGGCGCCTTGCTACCCTTCTCTTCGAACCCGGCGGTCATGGACCCTTTCTTTCCACAGGAGCGCCGGCCCCTGGGCAGAGGCCGTATCGTTGCCCTCAATAATCTATGATACCTATGCCTTCTTTTGCGGGTCAACCATATCAGGCCCGTGTCGCTCCACCTCGACGCCGTACGGCTGGAGCCGGGACAGCATCGTATCTGGGTCGATGAGCGCGTCGGGGGAGAAGACGCCTCGCTGCTCGATCTCACCGCGGGCCAGCATGACCGCGCCGACGGCGGTGGGAATGCTGGTGACACGCTTCATGCGGTCCACGCCAGCGTACCAGCAGTGCGCCTCACGGCCATCCTTCTCTCCCCACACGTCCACACGGTAGCCCGAGACCGTGCATTTCCCCCCCGGCAGCCTGGGCAGCATCCGGTAGAAGAAACCGGCCCAGAACTTCTGACTGCCTTCGCCGCGTATCAGCCCCACCCGCACCAGCGAGATCCCTGCTCTGGACAGCCACCTGGGCCAGATGCCACCTTTCAGGGTTACCTCCTCCAGTCCTGGAATGTTCCTCGGGATCGTCACCGGCTCGGCGTGCCCGGTGTAGTAGACAGGCAGCGGCCCGCAAGGAGGAGGGAACTCCACCATTTCCCTGCCCGTCCCCGACCGGACCAGGACCTCCTGCCCGTGCTCGAAGGAAGGCACCTTCCCACAGAAGATGTGCACCGCGTGCCGGTAGTTGGCGTATCCCCCGGCGTCGTCGGCGCCGCCGAACCAGGCGATGTTTACGCGCCGAGGACGGTCCATGGACTGCGCGCCCTTCTTGGCCAGCAGATTGGTGAGCCCTGGACAGTTGCCCAAGCCGGTGATGACGGTCACCCCGGCCCGCTTTGCCGCCTCATCCAGCGCCAGTGCATCGCGTGCGGCTTCGTAGTCGTCGGCGATGCTGACGTAGTGGACGCCGGCCTCGATGGCCGCTTCAGCCTGTCGGCGCTCGAAATAGACGAACGGCCCGACGAAGCCGAGGGCCACGTCGTAGCCACGAATGCTGCCCACCAGCCCCTGGTGGTCGAGCACGTCCAGGCGGCAGGCCCGTACCGGACCGCCCAGCTCCTCGGCCAGCGCCTGAGCGGCTTTCAGGTTGAGGTCGGCCACCATCACCTCATCAACCCCCGGATGGGTGGCCAGCACTCGTACCGCCTCGTTGCCCATGTCGCCGGCCCCGCCCAAGACGATGAATCGCATGCCTTCGCTCCTTTCCAGGTGCGCAGCTCCCTGCGGCTGGACGCACTGCTCCCGGCCGACGGTAAGTGACGCCGCGCGAACCCGCGCACATTGTACATCGAGTCGAGGCCAGCCACGTCGGTGCAACTGCTTTTTTGTTTGCCGCCCCTGCGAGGGCGGTGCTATGATCGGCAGGATTCCCATGAGCAGCGCAAGTCCCGGTGGCATGACCTCGCAGGAGCCGCTGGTAGAGGCGGCGCAACCGCTGCCCGGCCAGCGGCCGGACGGCTCCCCGTCCGGGCGGCTTTGGCTGCGGCTACGCAGCGATCTGGTCTTCTTCGTCATCGCCGGCCTGGTGGTCGCCCTTGACCAAGTCACCAAGCACCTGGTGCGGGCCAACCTGGTTCTGGGCGAGTCGGTCCCTGAGGAGGGGGCGCTGCGCATCACCTACGTGACGAACACCGGGGCCGCATTCGGCATTCTCCAGGGCCAGACCCTATTCCTGATGGTTACCACCTTCTTCGGGCTGGCAGCCATCCTTCTCTACTATCTCTATCCACCTATGGAGCACGGCGTTTTGCGCCTGGCGCTGGGGCTGCAACTGGGCGGCGCGGTGGGCAACCTCGCCGACCGCGTGCGGCTGGGCAAAGTGACCGACTTCATCGACGTAGGGCCGTGGCCCGCTTTCAACGTCGCCGATTCCTCCATCGTGGTGGGGGTAGCCATCATCGTCGGCTTCTTCCTCCTGGCCGAGAGCCAGCACCGACGCGCCCAGGGCCCCTGATGGAGGAGACCATCACGCTGGAGGCCGAGGGCGCAGGGGAGCGGCTGGACGTCTTCGTCGCCCGCCGCTGCCCTGGCCTTTCCCGCAGCCTCGTCCAGCGGCTCATCCGCGAGGGTTGTGTGACCGTCGGCGACCCGCCGACGGCGGGCCGGGCTGGCCAGCGCCTGCAGCGGGGTGACCGCGTCCTGGTGCGAATGCCTCCAGAGCGGCCCGAGCCGCTCCGACCGGAGCCCATACCACTCACCATCCTCTACGAGGACGCCGACCTGCTGGTGATCGATAAGCCTGCCGGCCTGACGGTGCACCCCGCCGCGGGCCTGCCTGCCGGACAGGCGGGTGTGCGTCGGGGTACCCTGGCCGCCGCCCTGCTGGCCTACCGACCGGAGCTGGCCGGTGTCGGTGGGCCGGAGCGACCGGGCATCGTGCACCGGCTGGACCGCGACACCTCAGGGCTGCTGGTCGTGGCCAAGAACGAAGCCGCTCGCGCTGCCCTGACTCGCCAGTGGAAGGAGCGGCAGGTGGAGAAGGGCTACCTGGCCCTGGTCCACGGCCGCCTGGAGCCGCCCCAGGGCGTCATCGATGCCCCCATCGGGCGGGACACGCGCCACCGGCAGCGGATGGCGGTGGTCGAGGGCGGGCGAGCGGCCCGCACCGCCTACCGGGTGCAGCGCTACCTTCGGGCCGGACCGGGAGGCCAAGACAGCTACTCGCTGGTCGAGGTAACGCCGTCCACGGGCCGGACGCACCAGATCCGGGTGCACTTCGCCGCCCTGGGGTACCCGCTGGTAGGCGACCGCGTCTATGGCCGCCCTTCGGCCCTCCTGAGGCGCCAGTTCCTGCACGCCGACCGGCTGGCCTTTCGCCACCCTGTCGACGGCCGGCCCCTGGAGTTCGAGTCGTCCCTGCCGGAAGACCTCCGACAGGCACTGGAGCGGCTGACGGCGCGTTGAGTTCGAACGTGTTGACTTTCGCTCACGAGTGGCTATACTTTTCGTGGCGCTGTACAGAAGAGGCAGGGAATGCCAGCAGGAGTGAACCGGACGCACGTACAGGCCCTTCTCAAGACCCTGGTAATCGCCGCTGCCGTGGCGCTCTCCCTCACCGCGTGCGGAGGCGGGCGAGCAGGGCTGGAGCCTGTCCCCGACAAGAGCGATGTCTTCGCGGCAGCCTCCAATAGTGACGACCAGGGTGAAGCCGCCTTTCACGACAAGTCCCTGGGCATCGACCTGGTCATACAGGTCCAAGACAAGGACACCAAGAAGCCCCTCTCAGGCATCGATATCCTGGTCATGACAGGCGGTGAGGACATTGTCTTCGCCGCAATAGACCCAGAAGGCCGCTACTTCCCTGCCTTCGTCACCAAGGCGCGATCTGATCTGGTCAGCCCACTGCGCGATCGGTACGTTGCCTCCGGCCCTATGGCTTTCCCTTCGGGCACTCAGGGCACACCCATAGTCCTGCTTGTGGTTAAGACCGGACGCATCGGCTGGCAAGAGCTGCAAATTGGCCTCGGCGTGTCGGACTTGGTGCAGCGATTCGGCACCTTCCAGACGGACCACTGCCTGACGCCGGCTGACCTGGAAAGAACCGGCGGGTTCCCAGGCAAGTTCGTGGTGGTGGCGGTTCCGCCGCCGGGGCTGCTGGAAGGAGCACCAGTGACGAGCTTTGCGGTGCTCGTCGACCAGCTTGCGGAGTTTCTAACCCTGAGGGGGATGTCCGACCAGCCGTTCCTCGCGCGCACCTATCAACTGCCCAAGGTACCCCTCTGGATACTAGAGGTCGACGGCCCGTGCGGTGGCCCGCAGGTGTCGCCGACGCCCTGCGTCTCGCCGCCCTGTCTACCGTCGCCCTGCATCTCGCCCTTCTGTCTGCCCACGCCGACGCCCTGCATCTCGCCGCCCTGTGTACCCTCGCCCTGCATCTCGCCCTTCTGTCTGCCCACGCCGACCCTTTGCCTCTCGCCGCCCTGTCCGCCGCCGCCACCGACACCCACACCGGCCTGTGTGTCGCCTCCATGCCTGCCACCAGCGCCGACACCCACACCGGCCTGTGTGTCGCCTCCATGCCTGCCACCAGCGCCGACACCCACACCGGCCTGCGTGTCGCCTCCATGCCTGCCACCAGCGCCGACACCCACACCGGCCTGCGTGTCGCCTCCATGCCTGCCACCAGCGCCGACACCCACACCAGCCTGCGTGTCGCCTCCATGCCTCCCACCGCCGCCACGACCACCTCCTCGGCCGACGCCGATTTCCCCGCCCTAGCTTCTTACTGGAGGCAGTCGCTCACACGGTCCAAGTTGGCGTCCCCGCAGACGGCGTAGAAGGCCACAGGGCCACGTTCGTAGCCCGTGACTTCCAGGCCTGTCGGCGCTGGCGAGTAAAGGTGCGACAGGCCCAAGTCCCACCTATAGATGGGATCGTAGGCCACTCGTGAGCCCACCACCCTGGGAGAGGTAGACGCGTAGAAGGCAAGCTCCCGCCTCACGAACTCGGGACCCGGGGATGAGGGCGAGTAAATGCGCTCACCGTCCTTCTCCCAGGCGTACATGGCCGAGAACCCGGGCACCGGAACGTCGGAGGCATAGAAGCTGACACCTTCGTCGATGTAGCCCGGGGACGGCGGCAGGGTGCCGTACGCGAGGCGCCCCGAGCTATCGCGCCACTGATGGACCGCGGCACCCAGACGGAATTCGACGAGCCAGGCGGCATAGGGGAAGGTACTCGAGAGGGTCACGTAAAGCGTCCGGCCGTCATCGCGGGCCAGATAAGAATTCTGTTCGGCGCTGTAGCAGAGGGGCCAACTGTCACCAAAGATCAGGCCGCAGTCCAACCATTCGAGTTCGTCGCTCCATGGGCCGGTTAGATCCTGGGCCGTACGTACGCGGAGCGTCGACAGGTCCGCGTTGTAGATAGCCAGCCATTTGCCCAGGAATTGGTTGTAGCGCACGCTGAGGCCGTTGTGTTTGGGGAAGGGGCTTTCTGGCTCGTCCCAGAGGGATCTGGCCGCGGCCGGATCGGTTGACCAGGACTCGCCGGTCCAGTACGAGTAGGCGCTGGCTTCGCCCAAGGACCGCGCCGGAGTCCGAGCCAGGATGTGGCGTCCATCCGACGTGTGAAGGAACACCATCACGTAGTCGCCCAGTCGGATAGGAGAACGGGCGCCGTTCACGGCGGCCCCGAAGCCGCTGTCGGCGTCCCAGAGCTTCTCCACGATACGCTCACCCCTCATCTCCTGGGTGTCGAAACGGCCCAGACCGATATGTCGCACGTGCCACTCGGTGGGCGACTCGCGGACGACGCTGGCGAAGTAGAAGTTGACGTAGCCCGGCTCCAGAGCGATGGAGCCGTCGGGCCAGGCGGTGGTCTCGTCGTTCTTCGTCGCGAACAGGGGCACCGCCTTGCCGTCCGAGGCCTTGTATGTCATGGACACGCAGTCGCTGGCGTCGGTATCGGTCGAGACCGCCACCGGTGCTGCCAGATATGCTTCTGCGCCAGGTTCTCCGAGCAGGAAGCTGTCGCCGAAGAGCCAGAAGCTCCTGCCATCCGCCTCAACCGAGCCGACGGCATCAAGCCACTTGATAGAGGCGGCCGCCGCGTCATCATTGGCAAGCGAGCAGACCAGGCGATAGGCGATCACCACCGGCAGCCCTGGCTGCTGGAACCACTGCCCCTGCCGCAGCACTGGCGTTGCGGTTTGGCCGGGCGCAGGAGTCCCCGGCGCTGCGACATGCCCGCCTGTGACCGCGGCCCGCCCAGCCTCATGCCCAGCCGACGGCTGAGAGCGCATTGTGGCAGTGAGGGCCACCACGAGCACCAGGATCGCCGCATAGAAGGTGAAGCGGCTGAGAAGCCCGTCGAGTCTGTTACGCAAAGCGCCGCCGCCCTTGGGTGCCGACAGAAGTACCACGCTTTTCGGCTGTCTTCTACTCCGCATGCCTTTTATACAACAGGCGTGCGGCGGGATGATACGCGTAGCTTCTCCGCAGACGACGCTCTTACCGCTCGACGTTGAGGCTGACACCTGCGAACCTCTACAATGGGCATCAGAGACAGGGGAGGCGTCCTTTGCCATGACCGTCCGCGTCCGTTACGCACCGAGCCCTACCGGCGAGCCCCACGTGGGCAACATCCGCACTGCCCTCTTCAACTGGCTCTTCGCCCGCCACGAGGGCGGCAGCTTCGTGCTGCGCATCGAGGACACAGACCAGACGCGGCTGGTGCCGGGGGCGCTGGAGAAGGTGCTGGAGTCTCTGCGCTGGCTGGGGCTGAACTGGGACGAGGGCCCGGAAGTCGGGGGCCCCTACGGGCCGTACTTGCAGTCGGAGCGGCTGGAGATTTACCACAGGTACGCCAACCAGCTCCTCGAGAGCGGCTGGGCCTATCTCTGCTACTGCACGCCGGAGCGCCTGGAGGCGTTGCGCACGGAGCAGGCGCGCCTGAAGCAGCCACCTCGCTACGACCGCCACTGCCGCGAGCTATCGGACGAAGAGCGGCGGGAACGGGCGGCGCGCGGGCCGAAGGCCGTCGTGCGCTTCAAGACGCCCCTGGACGGCAAGACGTCCTTCACCGACCTAGTGCGGGATGACGTCGCCTTCGAGAACGCCACCCTGGACGATTTCATCATCATCAAGTCGGACCGCTACCCCACCTACCACCTGGCGAACGTCGTGGACGACCACTTGATGGAGATCTCCCACGTGCTGCGGGCCGAGGAATGGCTGCCCAGCACGCCGCGACACCTCCTCCTCTACCAGGCGCTGGGCTGGCAGCCGCCCCTCTTCGCTCACCTGCCCATGCTCCTGGGTAAGGACCGCTCGAAGCTCTCCAAGCGGCACGGCGCCACGTCAGTCCTCGACTACGCGGAGCAGGGCTATCTGCCCGATGCCATGTTCAACTTCCTGGGTCTTTTGGGCTGGTCCCTGGACGACCACACGGAGATCATCGCCCGGGAGCAGTTCATCCAGCACTTCAGCCTGGAGCGCATCGTCAAGAGCCCGGCCATCTTCGACCCGGACAAGTTGACCTGGATGAACGGGGTCTACATGCGCTCTCTGCCCCCCGAGCGCCTGGTCGCCCTGGTGCGTGGGCGGCTGGAGCGAGACCTGCCGCCCGACGTGCCGCGCCCTCTGGATGAGGGGTACATCCTGCGCATGGTGCCTCTCATCCAGGAGCGCGTGAAGCGCCTCGACGACCTGAAGCGCTTCGCCGAGTTCTTCTTCCTGGGCGACGACCTGGACTACTCGGTGAGCGAGCTGCTGGGGAAGGCCTTCGCCGGCCGGCCCCAGGACGCCGTCGATGCCCTGCGCCCCGTGCCCGAGACAGTGGAGTCGGTCGATCCCTGGAACGAAGAGTCCCTGGAGCGGGCGCTACGGTCGCTGGCGGAGGATCGGTCGATCAAGGCGGGCGACCTGTTCATGCTCATTCGGGTAGCCGTCACCGGCAGCCCGGTGGCGCCGCCCCTCTTCCAGAGCATGGCGGTCCTGGGTCGGGAGCGCTGCCTGGCCCGGCTGAGCCGGGCCCTCGACAGGCTGGGCGCCCCGGCGCGATAGGAGGCCCCCAACGCGTTAGACGTTGTGCCAGGGCGAATCTCTGTGCTAGAATCCAACCTGACCCGCCCAAGGCGGGCTGATTGGGGAGTCGTCTAGCGGTAGGACAGCGGACTCTGGATCCGTATGCGGGGGTTCGAATCCTCCCTCCCCAGCCAGAAGCGGCCCACGTGGCGCATTCGTCTAGCGGCCCAGGACACCGCCCTCTCAAGGCGGAGACCGGGGGTTCGAATCCCCCATGCGCTACCAAAAGTACAGCAATCGAACCCGGCTACGGCCGGGTTCGATGCTTGCACCCCCCTTGTCCTCCTGCGCCGCGGAGGAGACTAGGCCCGCATCCGCCCCAGCACGCACCGATGCTTAGTCATCGGTCGGTCATCCTTTAAGGATCGCCCCGCGGCGACACTCATCTCTCGACGGCCACGGCCGACCGTGTGCGGGTGAAGCGCATCTTAAGCCCGTCGACCAGGCTGTAGACCACGGGCACCACCACCAGGGTAAGCAGGGTTGAGCTGAATAGCCCGCCGACCATTACCCGGCCCAGTTCGCTCGCGATGAGCGCCCCCTGGTTGCGACCCAGGGCCAGCGGGATGAGAGCGAGCATCGCCGCGACGGCAGTCATCAGGATTGGGCGTACGCGCGTCTGCCCGCCCTCGACCAGCGCATCGTACGTGCTGTAGCCGCGCTCCTGCCGGAGCATGATCACGAACTCCAGCAGGACGATGGCGTTCGTCACCACGATGCCTACCAGCATCAGGATGCCGATCAG
>Ga0315277_10000553_pt1 | contig 59465 bp, 39 predicted proteins | sample YL17G05_15_MG_FD_203695 | JGI IMG/M metagenome (GOLD analysis project Ga0315277, IMG submission 203695) | Sediment microbial communities from Yellowstone Lake, YNP, Wyoming, USA - YL17G05_15 | ecosystem: Environmental > Aquatic > Freshwater > Lake > Sediment | place: USA: Wyoming | collected...
TTGCGATGAGGAAACCGCGCGGGGTCGCCGAGTGTGGTAACTCCACATGCTCACCAAATGATAGCCTCGTGGAGGCTGTCAGGCGACAACGGGGGGGCGGTGGCATGACCTCCGCCCTACCCGCTGCTTCTCAAGCACGCAGGATTCTCACTTGACAAACCTGCCGACGAAGCCGCCACCGGAACGAAGGTCGACATAGAGCGTGTCGCTGCGGGAGAGCGTCATGTGTTCGATTTTGACGGCAGCCGCCTCGCATGTGTCTCGGACGAGCGTAGAGATGTAAGTTCCCTGCCCCAGGAACGAGAGGTCCACCCGGACGGTCTTGGCGTTGATTCCGTTGGCAACGGCCAGAAACCAGGTATCTCCCTTGCGGCGGGCATAAGCCGCGACCTGCCCGATATCCGAGGTCGGCAGGACAACTGTCTCATCCCAAACACTCGGGATGCTCTTCACCACGTCCACGGTCGGATTCGCCAAAATATTTGCGGGGTGCGCAGCGAAGACGAGCAACGGGGCCTGGAGGATCACGGCGTTGGCAACTTGGTGTGCCCAGGTAGTGTCCGCAAGCTTTCTGGTGAAGTGCATGGGGGTGTAGTCTGCAAGCCCGGCCAGCATGCGGGTGAATGGAAGCGTTACTTCGTGTTGCGCATATGGGCCTGCCATCTCCATGCCGCGAATTCCTTCATTGCCGAGCTCGTTGGGCCAGGTGCGCTCCAGCCCCGTGGGCTTGTTCGCGCCGTGGAAATCGACGATCAACTTGTATTCCGCCGCCAGCTTCAGGATTGTCTCGTAGAGGTCAATCACATCTTTGTGCTCGTGGTCGAAGAAGTCGATCTTCACTCCCGCCACGCCCGTGCGGCGGAGGATCTCGAACATGTCCCGGATGCTCTTCTCATCGCCGAGCGAGGAACGGCTCCGCCAGACGATAATCCTGACGCCCCGCTCGCGAGAGTAGTCGGCCAATTCCTTCAGCTGGCTCACGGGCCATTTTGCCCAGAAGCCTTCGAGTAGGTTGTATTCGAAGCCAAGCTCGCCCGCCAGTCTGGAAAACTCCTTCATGCCCTCGAGTGTCCCCTCGCCTCCTCCGTCGAGGTAGCGCCAGACGGAACGGCCGGGTTTGATCCAATCGGTCTTGAGGCCGTTCGGAAAGTACTTCGGGTCCGGCGGCGCTGCGACGTTGTGCACGATGTCGCAGTTCACCAGGGCGTTCAGGTCGGCGCCGATCATGATGACTCTCCAGGGCGTGCTGATCGTCCCGGTAACGGACGCCGGGTGAGTCATGCGTTCGACGTCCTGTGGATACCGGAGTCGGAAAGGATAAGAGGCTGGAACGGAATGGCCCAGCCGCGCCAAGAAGCCGCCAGTGCCGTCGGCTTGCAGTACCATACCGCTGTAAGCTCTGAGCCCGCCCTCGGTGATTGAACCATACCCTACGTCACCGGGCAGCCTGAAGGTCAGCGGAGGAGCCACCCAGGCTCCGGCCGGGATAGCTCGGAGGGATTTCCGCGTGTGGACCGCCTCGTAATGATCCTCCAGATCGTGCTCCCAGAGGGTGCTGCCAGCAGGCAGGCGGAACACCGTGGCTTCATCCGGCACGCGCGTTCCCTCACCCGGCACCACGTGGCGGAACGCAATCCCATCGTTGTACGCGCGAATTTCCAGCGTATACGCGGTCCCGGATCGAATATGCGTTACAGCAATCTTCACACCATTGCAGTTGTCGACAGCAGTGGAGTGAGCGCCGTGCCAAGGGTAGGTCTCATTCACCTGATATCGATCAACTTTGCCGATTTGAACACCTTCGGCAAGGTTGACGCGATCGACGGTAATACCGATCGCCGAAGTCTCAATGACGGCTTTTCCCTTAAACGTGATGGAATATTCGATCCGGTTTTTGTCACCCACTGCGAGCCGGAATTGCACCTTGCCGTCCGGGCTCGCCAATGAGATCGGATCTGCGGCCTGCCCAGGAGAGCATGCAAACAAGAATAGTAACCACACGGCAGCGTGTCTGCACTTCATAGCGTTCTCCCTGACCACATATACGCAGAGTGTTCTCTGTAAACAAAGCCGTTAGATTTTGCCTTTTCAATACAATTCTCTTTGGGAGATGTGCCGACGGATCAGTAACCCGCCGGGTATCCAACTCACAAGTTACTGGATGCGCGGGTCGCGTGCATGGCGCTGCGGCGGCCTACTCTTTTTTAAAGCCAATCGCCTGAAGCTGATCCACAAGGAACTTGCGCATGGCGACCACGGCGGCGCCGGCGCGCATCAGAGCAATTCCATCCTCGATGGATGCGACGCCGCCGGAGGCCTTGATACGGATGCGATCGCCGGCGACCTGCCTAATGAGGAGGACGTCATGAATCGTGGCCCGGCCTGGCCCGAAACCGGTGCAAGTCTTGACAAACGTCGCGCCGGAGTCTGCGACGAGCTTCGTCGCGGCAACTTTCTCCTCCTCCGTAAGGACGCCCGTCTCGATGATAACCTTGAACGGAACCTGGAAAGGCGTGGCCGTGGCGAGCACTTCGCGGATGTCCTCGGCCACACATTTATAGTTGCCGGCCTTGAAGGCGGCGATATTCATCACCATGTCCAAGTCGGTGGCGCCGCGCTTCAGGCCCTCTTCTGCCTCGACACACTTCATGTAGGTCGTATGACCGCCGCATGGGAATCCGACGGGGATCTGCGCCCGCACTCCTGTGCCGGCCAGTTCGTCCACAATGATTCCCAGGTGCTGGGGAAAGGCCACCACTGCACGAAAGCCGTAGTGCTTGCCGAGCGCGCAGGCGGCCCGCACGTCGGACTCGGTGGCCGTGATGGTGAGAGCCTCGGCATAGTCAATGCTCGCTACCAGCTGCCGTATTTCCTCCTGTGTAACTCCATACATGGTTTGCTCCTCGGAATCCGCTGTGCCGGACGCAAACCCTCATAATCACTTATTTCATCACGAACGCGCTCTGATACGCATGTCTGCGCCGGGCTGATTGCCGCCTTGGTTACTCCTTATTGGAAAAATGTGCGCCTGCAGCTGTCGGCCGGCCGGATGCTTTGCCACAGCTGACTGCAAGGCGGATGCCGACGGCGGCATCTTCGTTAGGTCAGGCGCTTGGGAGCGCCTCCTCGAGCTCTTCTGGTGGGCTAATTTAACCTTCTTCCAACGATTCCCTTGGCAACGCCGGAGATCTTCTTCGCGGATTCCTTCGGGCGCAGCGCGCGGGTGGCTGCTCCAGCCCGCCACATCTCTGAGTTGGCCAGCGCATCGAGTTCCCGGGTTAACTGTTGCTGGTAATCGGGCCGGCCGCAGGACTTAAGAACACGCTTTGTCTCCTCTCCCGATGCCACTCTCCTGTAGAGTTCTTTGAAAACCGGGATCACGGCTTTCTTGAACCTCGGCAACCAGTCAAGAGCGCCCCGCTGGGCTGTGGCAGAACAGTTCGCGTACATCCAGTCCATGCCATTTTCGCCCACAAGCCGGATCAGGCTCTCAGTAAATTCCTCAACCGTTTCATTGAACGCCTCGCTTGGGCTGTGGCCGTGTTTTCGAAGCACATCATACTGGGCTTCCATAATGCCGGCGATGGCTCCCATCAACACGCCGCGTTCCCCGGTCAAATCGCTGTAGACTTCGTTCTTGAACGTGGTCGGGAACAAATACCCCGAGCCGATGGCAATGCCTAGAGCGATACATCTATCTTTGGCTCGACCAGTGGCATCCTGCTCGACCGCAAAGCTCGAATTGATTCCTGCACCCGAGAGGAAGTTACGGCGCAACGATGTGCCCGATCCCTTGGGCGCCACCATGATCACATCGACGTCCTTGGGCGGAATAACTTTCGTCTGGTTCCTGTAAACGATCGAGAACCCGTGAGAGAAGTACAAGGCGTTGCCGGGCTGGAGTCGCTCCTTGACGATAGGCCAGATTGCTTTCTGAGCCGCATCGGAGACGAGCATCTCAACAATCGTCCCACGGCCGCAGGCCTCTTCGATGTCAAGTAGGTCCTTTCCAGGCACCCATCCGTCCTTCCTCGCTCGATCCCAATCCCGTGGGAACTTCTTCGACTGGCCGATAATCACTCTGAATCCGTTGTCCTTCATGTTCAGCGCCTGCGCGGGTCCCTGAACGCCGTAGCCGATCACAGCAATAGTCTCATCCTTGAGTATCCTGCGCGCCTTGGCCATGGGAAACTCTTTTCGCGTGACCACTTCCTCAATCACGCCGCCAAAATCAATGCATGCCATCCTTGATCTCCTCTGTTTTGCATTAGTGACATTCCGGGATGTGATTTCCCGAGAAATCCCGGAAAACGGCTTGTGCAACGCATACCGGATCCCTCTTGGATACTGGCACCCGGCTCAGTCATTCCATGGGAAGCATAACATATAAGGCATTCATCATTGTGGCGCAAGGTGAAAGCGGCCCGCTTCCTGGCTGTCTACGCTTCTCTCCCGCTGGTCACCCGGCGAGAAGCAAGACTCGCTGCCGGCCTGCCCGCTGCGGTTTTTGCTGGGCTGTGCTTTCACCAGCTGGACTCTATCGAGAGGTTTCATCTGTCCATATCGAATTCCCCTCCATGAAGTGACTAGGGTGCTTGAGAGACTCGCCCGGCCGGGAATCCCTCTTGACGAGGTTTATAATTTGTCGTAGGTTAGCCATAATTGGAGTTGATTAGTAACTCGAATCGGCGTGATGAAACCGCGGCAGATCACGCGCGAGTCGAAACCTGCGTGTGCGGCTCCCGTGATTAAATAGTCTTACTGGTCGAAAGGCATCCCCGCCGCAGCCGGTGGCTTCTTGGAAAGGGGGCTCTGTCTTAAAATCGGGTCAAAGGGGCCCCGTGACCTTATATCAAGAGCGGCTTTCCGCCAATCACAAACAACCCGTCGCGACGGCTCTGTTGCGAGAATACGTATGAAGACGCTTGGCAAGTACGAACTGCTCGAGGAAATAGGCGGAGGCGGCATGGGGAAGATATGCCGCGCGCGTGACAGAGTGTTGCACCGTGAGGTTGCGATTAAGACGATCTACGTCGGCCAGACTGATCCGGAGATCAAGCAGAGATTTTATCGGGAAGCCAGAGCATGTGCGACACTAAGTCACCCGAATATTGTCACTGTTTTTGATCTCGGTGAACAGCAGGGTGTCTCCTACATTGCAATGGAACTCCTCGAAGGTGAAGACCTTCGTCGATTCATCGATCGCCCCGGAACGATGAGTCTGGAAGCCAAGATAGGCTTCATGATGGAAGTGTGTGACGGCTTGGGTCATGCCCATGACTATGGCATCGTCCACCGCGACATCAAGCCCGGCAACATTTTTGTCACAAAATCCGGCAGGCCAAAGATCCTCGACTTTGGCATCGCCCGCATCACGGCTTCGCACTTGACCCAGCCAGGCACAGCCCTGGGCACGCCAAAGTATATGGCGCCCGAGCAGTATCTGGGGAAGGAGAGCGACGCCCTCTCCGACCTCTTCAGCGCTGCTCTCGTATTCTTCGAGTTCCTTTCGTACGCACACCCGTTTGATGGGCCTAGCACCGCCAAGGCCGGCGCGCGCACAACGGCAAAGTGGTGCTACCCGGACGTCCCCAGCCGGATAGTCAAAGAGGAGCCGCTTACGCTGCGCAGTCTCAATCCCGCTATGCCTGAAAGGCTGGAAAAGATCCTTTCCAAGGCCCTTTCCAAAGATCCACAAGCGCGCTTTCAGACGGCAGGCGAGTTGTCCAAAGAGCTGAAGAAAGTCTCCGTTGACCTCGTGCGCGAGTGCTCAAGAGTGTGGAACGAGGTGATGGAGCATCGTAAGCGCATCCTGGAACTCGAAGCGATTGCGGGTGATTATCTCGGAACATCCCGGGTCCAAACGGTGTTGAAAAAGGCGAACGTCGACCTGACCACAGCGGAGAAGATAAGACCAGATACCTCCGCGACGGTCGTTGCGGACCTGCATTTTTTCGATCTGGTGGCCCAGCAGGACGAAATCTTGCGCATGGAAAGCCTCCTGACCCAAGTGACAGATGATGTGTCTAAAACTCGGCGGGGTATCGAGGAAGCGAGAGCCCTCTTGCAGCAGGGGGACGTCGAAGGGGCAACCAGAATTGCGCGGCCGCTCTCGGAGCGTTTTCCTGATCATTCGCAGATCATATCTCTTATGCGGGAGACCTGTTTCAGGTCGGCTGCGGCAGCGTTGGAGAGGGCCATGGCTGAAAATAATCTCGCAAGTGCCCTCGAACTTCTCAATGAGATCCAGTCCTTAGCCGGCACAAATTCGGAGAGTATCGCACTGGTTGAGTCTTTGCGCTCGCGGGTTGGAGAGGCGCTTGCCGCAAAGGACGTGTTGTGCGAAGGTGTCCGTGCTACCCTCCGACAGATCCAGAACGCCGCGGCAGGAAATGATGCTTCGAAGGTTGAAACGCTTGCATTCTCTCTCGATGAGATGATTCGGGAACTGGAGAGAAAATATAGCGGCGACAAGATGCCGGTCGAGATCAGGGGACTGGTGGCATCCTGCCGCGCGGTTCGGACTGACGCAGATCTTCAGGTCGCACGTATCAAAATAGGAGAAGCCCTGATTCAAGGGGATCTGAAAGCCGTTCGGAAGTCCCTGCAGACCATTAAAGATCTTTGCGCCGGCGACTCGCGCCGCAGCAACTTTCTGGCTGAAGTTCAGAAACAGGTGATTGAATCCATCCTGGGCACGCAGGACATCCAATCGATATCCGCTCCGACACCTGCCGAGGGAGCGCGCACGCAAATCCCGACAGCAGAAACAGCGGAAACGCCGCAGCTTCAAGGAGAAGCAGCCTCCACAGAGGAGGCTCCTGAGGCTCCAGCGTCCGAAGAAGGGGAAGCTCCCGGAGGGGAGTCAGACACAACCTCGCAGACACCTCCTCCTGACATTTCGGGATCTGCGAAGGATAGCCTTGTCGACCTGTGCGTTGGGACTGTCAAGAATCTCAGCCACATCGTCCAGACCCGGTCCAGGGAATTGAAGAAGAGATTGCATACGCCCAAACCGTCCGGGTGACAAAACTCAATCGGCGCTGTGATGTCTTTGCATGGGGCCGCAGGCTTACTTTCGAAGATGGCGATCAAAAATGGTACCGACAAAAACTCCTGATCCCAAAACCGTCCGTTTGCAGCAGGAATTGAGTTCCACTTATACGGTCGTCGAGCGAATTGGCGGTGGTGCCATGGGTGAAGTTTACCTCGCGAACCACAAGACTCTCGGCGGGAAGTGGGCTATCAAAGTGCTGGCCGATGAGTTGGCCAGAGATCCCGTGATCGTCGAGCGCTTCATCCGCGAGGCGCAGATTGAGGCACATCTGCAGCACCCCAACATCGTCAAGGTTTTCGACATCAGCACCAAGGGGGACTTTCAGTTCCTGGTCATGCCTTATGTCGAAGGCGAAAACCTGGACGAGCGGATCAAGCGCTTGAATCCCATGGACCCGCTGGAAGCCGCCACCATCGCGCTGCACGTCACCAGAGCCCTCGAGTGCGCTCACGAGCAAAAAATCATTCACAGGGACCTGAAACCTGCGAATATCCGGATCGATCATTACGGAACGGTGGTGGTGATGGATTTCGGTATCGCGCGTGTTCTGGACACCGGTCAGGGGAAGACAACTCTGGGAGCAAGGATTGGGACCCCGCAGTACATGAGCCCCGAGCAGTCGGCTGGGCGCCCCGTCGATCACAGGTCAGATCTGTACTCGCTCGGTGTCATTCTCTATGAGATGATCGCCGGCGAGAATCCCTTCTACTCGGAGAATCCGTTTGCCATCGGAATCAGACACCTGACAATTGTTCCACCTCCTCTCTCGACAGTCCGGAACGACTTGAAGCCAGGGCTCTCGGAACTTGTTGAGAAGCTCCTCGCCAAGGATCCTGCGGATCGCCATCAGACTGCGGCCGAGCTGCGGGAAGCGCTTTCCCCATTCAGCGGCGGTGTCGAAATCCGCACGCCGATTCCCCTCCGAAAAACAGGCGCCGGTTCCGAATTGGAGCCCGAAAGCATGTTGCGGCTCGGCCCTCTCGATGCCGTTCCCCATCGGATACCCGAACCTGAAAACACTCGAGATCTTTCCGTCGATGAGAAGGTCATTCTGGATTTCGTTGATGGCGTGCGAAACATTGGAGAAGTATTGGAACAGGCACCGGTCGATGCGAAAGCTGCGGTGTCAGCGCTGGAGTCGCTGCAAAATGATGGCTTTGTATACACTGAGATCCCGGCGTTTTCCGAACCACAGGGCCTTCCTCCCGCTGTGTTGCCGCCGACTCGATTGCCGGCGGAGCCCTCCGCGCCGACAATCCGGACTTCTCAGCCGCGGGTTGAGCCTTCCGTGCGGCCCGTTCAGAAGGAAACAACCCCGCGGCCAGAACCGGGAATCGAAGCGCAGGTAAGCCGTATCGCACAGAGTCGAGCCAAGTGGCTTGCAGTCGCCGGCGCAGTCTTACTTTCGCTGGCCGTGATCGCTCTGCTCCTGTGGACATTCTGGCCCGCGCCGAAACCACTGGCGGTTCAGGTCGACGCATCTCCTTTCGCAACCGTTACGATCAAGTCATCCAAAGGGCTGATTGCCAAAGAGAACACACCCTTTCAAACAGAACTTCCGCCCGGCACGTACACTTTTGAATATGTCAGCGGTTCTTTGACACACTCGGAACAGGTTACGATTACCTCCAAGTCATCCAATGTGATTCGCCACGATTTCTGGAGCGCGCAGAAAGCTGAGAAGATTAAGAGCCTGCTGGAGCCTTACAGGTGAGATCTGACTTGAGGATGACACGAGGGGTCATGCAAATGGTGGGCACACATTCCAGAATCAACGGACTAAGCATCCTGGCCGGTTGTTTATTAGCAGCTCTCTCGTTACTCCCGCCGGTTGTTCAAGCTTACCAGCCTCAGGTCGCGCGATCTTCTTCTGGAGACGATGCGCAGATCCTGCGCCAGGCTCAGGGAGCCTTCAACGCGAATAACCTTTTGCAGGCAAAGCAGCTCGTTGAGAGAATACAGGATGCCCCTGGTTCCATCGGCGAGCAGGCGCGCAGTCTGAGAAAGACCATCGAAGGCATAGAAAACAACAACACAAAGCAGACAAACGCCAGAATTGCGATCCGGAGAGGCAAGTTTGCCGAGGCGTGTGATCTCCTGCGCGAAATCCAGGCCGCGATAGACGCGAACAAAGCGCTGAAGGAGCGCTACCCCGATCTCAACGCTCTGAAGGAGCAAGCTGGCGGATGCCAGCCGGCGCCGGCTACTCCGCCGCCACCGCCTCCGGATCTCTTGAAACCTGATTATGACAAGGCTATAGGCCTCAAGGATGCAGGAAGGCTGCAGGAGGCTTTGACCATCTTCAATCGTATTCGCAAATCTAATCCAGGCTACAAAGATGTTGACGACATGATTGGGGAGATCAAGCAGCTGCTGAACAAGAGCGATGACGAGCGTTTTGCGGAACTCTCGAGGAAGGCCGCCCAGTTGTTGAGTGGCGGCGATCTCCTTGCCGCCCGCAGGCAGTTAAACGTTGCCGAGGCGAACCATCCGCACGACCCGCGCCTCAAGGAGCTGCACCAACAGTTAGATGCGGCTTTGAAGGCAGAAGAGAATGAACTCGCCGATGCCATCTCTGCTTTTTACGGCGGGCAATACGAACAAGCGCAAAAAGCGCTGGACGATTTCCTTCGCGGCCGGCATTCGCCGCCAACGATCGCCTTTGCTCGTTTTTACAAAGGCGCAGCGCTGGGCAGTCGCTATTTCCTGTCCGGCGGGAAAGACCAGGCAATGAAGAACGCCGCAATGGAACTGTTCGAGCAGACGCTGAAGGATTATCCGGCGTTTTCGCCTCGCTGGGATGCCGTTTCCTCCAGAATCAAGGATTTGTACTCGGAAGCAGCCCAAAAGCGACCACAATAACCAGGAACAACTACTTGGTGAGTTGCCTTATGCGTCCAATTCGGGTTTACATAGTGCCGGCAGCTGTCGGCTTGATCATTTTCACATTAACGTCCCTTGGTCTGTCGCAGACTGCGCCCTCGCAGCCATCACTGGCCAAACTCTCCGACAAAGATCTGTTCAAGAGGGCGGATGCCGAAGACAAAGCGGGTCGCCTGGATAACGCGCGGGAGGCTATCTTGCTTGTGGTCCAACGCGCGATCGAGAAAAAGAAAAAGCCGGATAAGAAATATCAGGACTTGCTGGACTCGCTGAACACGAGGCTCGCCAACCGGGAAGCAGCTTCGGGCGCAGATGCCTGCAGTCGCATGGATCTTGAAACTTGCCAAAAACAGTTAGCCGCAGCCAAAAAATTCGCGACCACCCCGAATGTGAGTCAACTCGAGGACTCATTTGACAAGGCGCTGGCCGGGCTCAAGCAGAACCTCCAATCGGCCTCGGCCACGGCGGACGGCGGCGATCCCGAAGCCGCCTTAGACAAGCTGGCCGGTCTCGCCAAATTCGAGGCCTATTTGCCCAGCATCAAAGCTGAGACTGAACGCGTGCGATCCTTGTTTCTGCAAAAGCTGGTCGACGAAGGTCGAAGTCTTATCAACCAGAAGCGCTGGGACGACGCGTCGGCACGGTTCCAGCGGGTTCTATCAGTTTCGCCGAATAATGAGCAGGCCAAGGCCGGGCTGGAGAGACTCGAACAGGGTAGGCGAGCCTATCTGCTCTCGTCTCAGGCTGCGGACCAGCTGAAAGCCCGGCATTACGACGAGGCATTCCGGTCGATCGGAGCCGCGCTCAATACCTATCCCGAAGCGAAAGGAGAATTCGAGGCGGCTCAGAAGCAGATAACTCAAGCGTGGCTCACCTATCTATTGGCGGACATCCCTTCTCTTCTTGAGAACCAAGACGATCTGCAGAAATCTCGCGAAGCCTACCTCCGGCTGCAGAAAGTTCTGGAAGTTGCCCCTGAGAACGCTGATGCTACAAATCTGCTTGAAAAGGCGAAACAGGTTTTCGTCCCCAATTCGGTCCAATATGCTCAAAAGCTGGTGGACATCAAGGATTTGTCTCGAATCGCCACAGCCACCATTCTCAAGTACGATGTCCAAAGAATGATGCCGGATCTGGTCCCGCAGGAAGAGCTGAAGAGCGCCATGGGGAACTTCAACCGGAAGAGGATATCTCAGCTAGTGGTTTCCGTTGAGGATCTTGCATCGGCTTCCCCTGATTTTACGCGATCCATTCAAGCTCTCACGCGCAACATCATGGACAAACAAGGACTGCGGGATTTGCGGATCCGGAGCAAAGATGACTACGAAAAGTCGCCAAATGACGACTTGCAGTATCAATATCTTCTGCCTGACGGGAAGTCGTACACCGCAACGCTGACGGTCAATATTAGGGGATACGAGTTCAGGCGGTCTCCCACCACATCCGACGAAAAGTCCAAGTACGTTTTCGGCTCCGAAAGAGTTCCGAATCCGGATTACGAGCCGCTCTCGAAGCAGTTGACAGAGATTCGCAGGGCCCTGGACAATCCCTCGCGAAAAAAGGATAAACCCACTCGTGAGGGTTGGACCGAAAATACATATGCGCTGAAAAAATCGGAGCTGGAAAGAACCGACAAGCTGATCGAAAAAGATAAGATTGTTGAGTACACCTACCAGAAGACTCAATACAAGCAAAACACAGACGTAGAGATCGAGATCACACTCCGAGACTACTACAGCAAGGACCAGATTGCTGAAAAGCTGATCCCCTATCATGTCGAACTCAATGGCATTGAAATCAGCGGCGTGAAGGACAAGGATGTTAACGGAATACAAAACCAAACGCTGAGACTGCCGGACAAGGATCAAGGGTTGTCCGAAGGAGCACGCGCCGGGCGGGAACAGCTCGACAAGTGGCTTCCTCAATTGCTGCACTCCTACACGGACCGGTTCTTCAATGAAGGCGAAAGGGCATTGAAAGCGGGCCGTGTTGACGACGCAGTGGAAGCCTATCTCTGCCACTGGGCCTTTTTTGGCGGCAGGCTCGACCCCGCCCAAATGGATAGGATTTCCGAGACCGTAAAGAACGCGACAGCATTTGATCTCAAGAAGTATGGCGACAAGCTGATGACCGAGCTCCTCAAGGTCATGGTGGTTCAGTAGGACTTCGGCCTTTTCAGCTCCAATTCCGGCCCCGAGTGGCCGGCTCACCGAGTCGGCAGGAGAATTCAGCTCGCTTTCCACACCAACGCGTGGTATCTTCTCGCCGGCATCCAAAAGCAATTGCCTATCGGTCTTCGAACTGCAGCGGGGTCAAGCCCCACGAGCGATGCGCCATTTTCGCCGGGCGCTGCAGTCAATGCAGATGAACTAGCTCAAGTGGCGCGGGAAGCAATTCAGAACCTTCAGGGCGGACAATAGACTGAGAGAGTGGAGAATTAATGAATGGGGCTATGCATTTGACTGCATTGAGGACCGCCTGAACGATCCGGTCTGAGCCAGACGAGCCTTTGCGAATCTTCGCGCCTTTGTGTCTTTGCGGTGGGATTATTAAAAGCCACCGCAAGAGCTCAAAGACGCCAAGAATCATCAAGGATTCTTTTCAGCCCAGGCTGGGATCGTAACATCAGTAGTTACTGGAGTGAGGTATGAAGAGCTACCGACTGTTAACTCCAGTCGGGGCGATGAATTAACCGCACTTAAAAGGAAGCGTTGATTGATAACCGATGGCTGATGCAAAAGATAAAAAAGACACTCCGCGCCAGACGCCATCGTGGATTTCATCGGCAAGGGCGTCCTCGAGCAAAGGCGAGGAGACGATTCGTCTGAATACCGCTGATCTGTTGCGCTTTCAGCAGCAATATGAACAAAGAGGGAAACACCGCGGTTCTCTGTTAATCATCGACGGTACTCGCGCCGATCTTGGTTCGCATGTTACCGTCGAGAATGAAATGATTATTGGCCGTGAGACCAAGGGTCTTCAACTCCGCGACCGCAAGTGCTCACGGCGGCACGCCGTGGTTTCTCATCGAGAAGATAATTACGTGATTCGGGATCTTGGTTCAACCAATGGCACCTTTCTTAATGGCGTTCCCTTGCAGAACGAACAGCCTTTGTGTGATGGCGATAAAATTGTTCTCGGGCAGACCGTGATAAAGTTCAATCTGGTCGATGAAACCGAGGCTGATTACCTCAAGCAAGTGGAGCAGCTGGTGACCACCGACGACCTCACGGGTCTGCTCGCAAAGCATCGTTTTGATGCAGCCCTCGAGGAGGCGATGCAAGCGGCCCGATCCGCGGGAGCACCGCTCGGCGTATTGATGATGGATATGGATGGGCTGAAAGCGATCAACGATCGCCACGGCCATCAAGTCGGCGCTTTCACCATCAGCCAGGTGGGAATGTTGATCGGCCGCATTCTGGAGGGAAAAGGTGAGGCCTGCCGTTTCGGCGGTGATGAGTTTTCGGCCTTTTTGCCGCGTCATGGTATGACCGAGACCACGGCCGTCGCCGAACAAATCCGCCACGAGGTGGAAGTCGTACAAATATCTTATGGGCTGATCAGAGTGAATGCGCGGATCAGCATTGGGGTGGCGACTCTTCCCGGCAACGTCCACGACGTCGAGGGACTGCTCAGCTTAGCCGATCATGCGCTGTATCGGGCGAAGGCTAAAGGGCGCAATGTGGTGAGTGACTGACCGGAATTCCCTCCAAGATGTGGCGGCGGTCTCCTGATCGCCGCATCCTAGCTTGGGAGAGCCCGGCCTGGTGATATTTGGGATCAGTTTGGTCCGTGGCCGAACCGGTAATGGAGCCAGTGACTTGCTGAGCCAGCGTAAGAGCCGGCAGTGACAACATCCATAGATAAAGTGTAACGTTGCGCAACGTTAGATTTCCTCTCTTCCTTGCACGCACATTCCGACCTGCATGGCGCAACACTATCCCTCTAAAGCCAGGAGAGCGGATGAAACGCTGCTTCATACGAATGCCGAGCGATGAATCGCGCGATGAGCCGGGTTCGGGATCCCCCGAGATCTCAGGCTCTGTGCAGGCAGCATGATGCGAGATGGATAGCTTACGCTCACTTCATGGACCGCCCGAAAGGCACTGGGCTGCATCATGCGGACTGAACCCGTTAACGCTAAAAGCCATTATGTTAGCGTTAACGAAATGCTTGCAAACTCTCAAACACCTTCATAGAATGCATGTCAAGCGTTTTCCCGGCCGACCTGGACGGGCCGGTTGATTATGGCTAACATGTTGCAGCCCGGTGGATTAGGTTCGAGCAGGTTGATTCCGAGTCTGCTGGATTAGGGAGAATAGATGGCAAGACCAGTCAAGAACAGAGCAACCATTCTCGACATCGCCAGGAAGCTGGGACTGTCAGCCATGACGGTCTCGCGCGCCTTGAACAACAAGCCGGAGGTCCATGAGAACACGAGAAAGAAGGTCATCCGCTGTGCGGAGGCTCTAGGTTATCAGCCACATCGCTGGGCCCGCAGCCTGGTAACTCAAAGGTCTTCCATCATCGGTGTTGTCATCCCTGACATTTCCCACTCCTACTTCGCCGAAATTACCTTTGGCATCGAAGGGGTTCTCGACAAAGCCGGCTACGACATCCTCCTGTGCCACTCGCGCGGAGATGCGGAAAGGGAAAAGGAGGAAATCAACATGCTTATGGGAAGCAGGGTGGACGGCTTGATCATCGCCTCCGAGCAGCCGGAAAAGTGGCCCGCGCCCTTCGCCGGACTGAAGGAAAGGGAAATCCCCTTCGTATTGATCGACCGCTTCTTCCCCAAGCATCACTTTGCAGCGGTTCGTCCAAACGACCGGCTCGTGGGCCGGTTGGCGACAGAATGCCTGATCGAATTAGGCCATGAACGCATTGCTCACATCCAGGGCCCACCCGTGAGCACAGCTTCGTTCCGTTACCGCGGCTACCTGTATGCTCTTAAGGCTGCTCGCATCGCCGTCAATAGGGATTGGATTGTCGCAGGGAATTTCGATATCGAAAGCGGCCGCCAAGCGATGAAAAAGCTCCTGGAACTCACCCCACGGCCGAGTGGCGTGTTCGCTGCCAACGATCCTATGGCGATCGGAGCGGTGTACGCCTGCAGGGATGCCGGCCTGCGGGTGCCGGACGATGTGTCCATTGTCGGTGCCGGCAATATCGAAGGCGCCCACCATCCAAATCCGTTCCTCACCACGCTGGACTGGCCGCGCGAAGGACTCGGCCGCATTGCCGCCACGATGCTGCTTGCCGCCATCAACAGCCCGACCCAACAGCCAGTGGCCGTGAAGGTGTTCGAGCCGAGACTCCTGATCCGCCAATCGACAGCTCGGCCGCCCATATGACAGCCTCAAGCGGCGTAAATGTGCCTGCCTCAAAAAACTCCAAGACCTGGCAGGATTGTTTTCAAATGGGATGAATTCCAGAGCGCTCCACATATTCTGTGCTTATCCATGGTTTCCGCCGGGGAACATGGTCCAGCGAGACAATTGTGCCAACCGGGCTCTGATCCTGATACAGCTGCTTAGGGCCCGCGCAAAAATAACTTGGCATTTTGCTGCAGGCCCTTAGTGAAATTTTCGAGTAGGCGATTCCCGTGACTTTGCGTTCTTGCAAGTAGAAACAGACGGCAGGCTCGGAGTTGCTCGCGCCGACCTCGGACAGCCGGCAGGGATCCCGGGCGCGGGATGGAATTACCAGGTCGTGATCGACGGCTTTCACGATCAAGCTCGCGTTTTCGATCAAGTTGGGCGCATCTGCCTGTTCCTTGCCGGTATCTGGATGATCTTTGAAGGGGCCGCTGCGTTTCGTCCTTGAAAAGACTAATCCCAAAGACACCACAACCAATCGAAGGAGATAAAGCTCCACAGGTCTCTCGGAATCGGCAAGGTATGGTAAGGCCGCAAGAACGTTGCTAGAATGCGGGCTATGAATGTCCCTCCACAAAAGACAGAGGCCGGCCAAATCGTGGATGCCAGTCTTCAATCTCACCCCGTATATACGGAACTGCCCAACCGATACACGATTCGCGAAAGGGATGGCAAGCGGGAGCTCATCTGTAGTGAATCTCCTTCCATAGCGGTGCGCATTGAACGCAGTCTCTCAATCTCCGCTCAAGCCGTTCGGAAATCCCCGGCGGGATCGATCTACCTGGACGGGGCTGCACAGGACGGTCCGTTCCTCGACGTCGAGCGCCACGTGTACAACCTCGACCATCACCAGGGTTGCGTGCGCTCTTTCACGCTGGCCACATGCGAGCAAGCTATGGTTGTTGTGCGCAAAGGCCTCGATCTGCAGGGGCGCGACTGGGTTGTCTACGCCAATGAACCTGACCTCGACACCGTGCTGGCGATCTGGGTTTTGCTGAACCACATTCATGTCAACGACGAGGACGCTGAGATCCGCTCGAGGATTATGCCGCTCGTGAGACTACAGGGAACGATTGACGCTCATGGTCTGGAGATGCAGGAATTGTGCGGCTTTCCTCCGGAGTTCCGGGAAAAAATCTATGCCGAGATCGAGCAACTGCGGGCCCGCGAGGTCGAATACAAGAAGGAAGGCAAGTGGCAGGAAATCGAGTTCCTGGAATACACAGCCGGTCTTCTGCGTGCCGTGGACGCACTGGTCTACTCCTCGCAACACTTTGAAGGCGCGCTGGAAGTCGAAGAACTGGCGCGGGCGGAGATCGGCGACCGTAGCCTGGCCATCGTCTGCCGCAGCGAAACCGGCATCTATGAAGTGGAACACCATCTCCGGCGTTTGCATGGCAAGCGCCTGGGCCTTATCATCCTGCAGAAGTCACCGCAGAGCTACACTTTGCGACAGGTGGATCCGTTCCTCCCTGGGAACCTCGAGGGTGTGTATGAGCAGCTAAACTTGGTGGATTCGGCAGCTGGAACCAGACGTTCCGGCAACCGTTGGGGCGGATCGACGGAGATCGGGGGATCTCCCCGCGCCACCGATACAGGCCTTACAGCACAGCAGATCGCGGCAGCCTGCGCCGCGGCCTACCGTAAGCCGACCCCGGTGAAGCGTGCAGGTAGCATCCTGATGTCAGTCTTGGAATGCGCCGCGGTCATGCTTGGACCAATGATCGCCCTCTACCTCCTGGGTTTGTGGATCGAACCCGAGTTTCCGCCGGCAAACGAAATCTTTCACAGAATCGGCACCTTCACTACACTGCTTTGTCTGATGGGCGGCGCCCTTCTCCTGGTAACCTCGCGTAAGGCCCCCAAGCTTTATGGCTTGTGCGCCCCCGCAGGTTGGGATTGGCTCTACCTTCTGCCGCTCGGGCTGTTTGGGGGCTTGCTGGGAGGGGCCTGGGGCTATGCTGCCCTCTTCGCAGGAAAGATCTCGCTGCTGGAGCACTCGTGGAAGGAGTTCGTCATCGCCCTGGCGTTCCCAGCCGCTGGGGAGGTGCTTTATCGTGGCCTGGTGCACGGCGCGCTGGCGCAGAATTTCCGAATCCAAAAGTCGGGAGAAGAGTGGTTCCTATCCTGGCCGGTGTCGATCTCCACTCTGCTCTACGTGCTTTGGTCCTTCGTTCCCATGCTTCCCTTCTACTCCACAACTCTTCCGCTCAAGCTTGCCGGCACTCTCCTATTCGGATTGGCAGCAGCTTTGGCGCGCGAGCGATCGGAAAGCCTTGTCCCACCGTTGATCATGCACTGGTTCGCTCTCGTCGTGCTTTTCTTGCTGTGGAGCTAGCGGTCCGATTGAGATGATCCGCGTCATTTTAACCAAACAGAAACTGACGCGGGACTACACCTCGAGCTGGAAGTTAGACGGCCCCAAATAGTCTTCGTGTGCTTCGTGTCTTCGTGTTGTCCTCTTACGGACAACACGAAGGCACCAAGAGCACAGAGATTTCCTGGAAAATCGGCTAGGATTTGCACGTTAGTAGCACAGAGTCACAGCTTGGCTAATTCGATTCTGGCAGAGGACATATAGAGGAAACCTGGGTTATGCAGATGGAGTCCGAATGATGAAGAACCGATTTGCATTTGTTCTAAGGTATGTGGCCGCAGCTTCGGTAATCCTGCTTAGCAGCGCTGGTAAAATCACCGATGCACAGGATCGTCTGAAGACGATGCCTGGCTACGAGCAGTACGCGAAGCTTAGCAAGGAGATGGCCGGCGCCGTCAAGCTGGGCTCGTTATCGGTGAAATGGAAGAACGACGGGAAGTCCTTCGAATATCAGAAAGACGGCAAAACGTATCGCTACGATGTTGTGTCGGGTATGGCCACGGAAGTGGCGCCCTGGAGTGGTGAGGCCGCGCCTCCGGCAGGCAGGCCCGGTTCGCGCTTTCAGCCTGGAGGGCCGGCGCGCGGACGACAATATGATTCGGCCGTCTCACCGGACGGAAAAACCAAGGCATTCTATCGAGACCGCAACCTCTGGCTGAGCGACGCGAACGGCGCAAACGAAGTTGCTGTCACCACGGACGGCAACGAAAAAGCACGCATCAAGTACGGAACGGCAAGCTGGGTTTATGGCGAGGAACTGGGACAGCGCACCGCAATGTGGTGGTCCCCCGACAGCAAAAAGATTGCCTACTATCGCTTCGATGAGAGCAAAGTGCCCGACTATTTCCTCCAGCGCGACCAGACCAAGCTGCAAAGCACGATGGACATCGAACCTTATCCCAAGGCTGGCGTCGTCAATCCAGCCGTGGATCTCTTCATCTACGACGTGGAAACGAAGAAGACCGTGCAAGTGGACGTCCGAGACGGCAAGCCCTTCGAGGATTCCGTCGTTGGGCACTACGTCTATCGGATTGCCTGGTCCCCCAACGGCAAGGAGTTGCTCTTCAACCGGACCAACCGGCGGCAGAACATCATGGAGTTCACTGCCTGCAGCCCTGAGACGGGAAAGTGCCGCGTCATTGTGCGGGAAGAGTGGCCGGCGAGCTGGACCGAGAACTCACCCACAATGCAATTCCTGAAGGACGGCCGGCGCTTCATCTGGGCGTCGGAGCGCACCGGCTGGCGCAACTATTGCCTCTGCGATCTCAGCGGCAAGCTGCTCGTGACTCTCACCAACCACCCCTTTGAAGTAGCCAACATTGTCCAGGTGAACGAAGATGCCGGCCTCTTCTATTACATGGCGCGCAGCGGCGACAACCACATGAAGCTCCAGCTTCACCGGGTCGGGCTGGACGGAAAGGGCGACAGGCGCCTCACCGATCCGGCGCTGAACCACACTGTGGACGTGTCGCCCGACGGGCGGCACTTTATGGACATCGCCCAGGCGCACGACGTGCCTCCAGTGACGCGCCTGATGGACTCCGAGGGCAAAATGATTGCCGAGCTGGCGACTAGCGATACGACGAAGTTTGATCAGCTCGGACTCAAGCGCTTCGAATTGTTCACGTTTAAGGCAGCGGACGGCAAGACGGAGCTCCACGGTTTGCTCCAACGGCCGTCCAACTTCGATCCCAGCAAAAAGTATCCACTCCTGGTCACCGTATATGCCGGGCCGGGAACCAATGGAGCGCGGGAAACCTTCACAACACCGAGCGCAATCACCGAGTTCGGCTTCCTGGTCGCGTCGCTCGATGCCCGCAGCGCCGCAGGTCGCGGGAAACGGTTCCTGGACGCTATCTATCTTCACCTCGGCGTAACGGAGATCGACGACCTGGCAGCGGGAGTGAAGTTCCTCAGAGAGAGACCTTACGTGGACCCGGGCCGCGTCGGTGTCTACGGAACTTCCTACGGCGGATATGCTTCCGTGATGTGCCTGTTGCGCTACCCTGACGTCTTTCAAGCCGCGTGTGCATCTTCTCCCCCAACCGATTACCGCAACTACGACAGCATCTACACCGAGCGCTATATGTGGACCCCTCAGGAAAACAAGGAGGGATACGACGCCGGCAGTGCGATGACCTACGTCGAAAAGCTGCGCGGCAGGCTGATGCTCTACTATGGAACGGCGGACAACAACGTCCATCCGTCGAACGCCATGCAGCTAATAGCAACACTCCAGCGGGCAGGAAAGAGCTTCGAGGTGCAAGTGGGACCGGATCAGGGGCATTCGTCCGTCCGTCAGGACCGCATGATGGAGTTCTTCATCGATACCTTGGTCCTGCGCAGGGATTCACAAACCAGCCCGTAAAAGTCTCTGTGTTCTCTGAGCCTCTGTGGTGTTTACTATCGACACAAGTGTCTCGATGACCCGTTTTATCGTGCCACGGCAACCTTTAACAGGACAACACCATGAGACGGAACCGTAGCTGAATAGTGATCACCGGCCACTTGCACGGCCTCGTGTTTCCAGAGATCGCGTGCCTGCAGCTTCTTTCCGCCCAAATTCAGGCTGTCCCAGTTCACAATGATCTCCGCGGTTGATCTCCGCGGTTGAAGAGGCCGATTGCTGTCGAGTTGTCCCTGAGCGGGCGCACCAGTACTTCAGTCTTGCCATTTTGAGAGATACGCTTCACCGGCTTCGCCTCGGGATCCTGATCGATAGCGATCACCTCGGTGTTCATGAGGATCGCTTTCGTCTCGTCCGTCATCGTCCGAAGGTCGTTGCCCACGAGCAGTGGCGCCGCCAGCAGCGCCCACAGGCTCATGTGCGTTCGATATTCGCCGTGGGTCATGCCACCGTTGCCGATTTCGAGCATGTCCGGATCGTTCCAGTGGCCGGACTTGGCAAATGGAGCGATATCCAGCTGTCGGAAGCCGACCCACAAAGACGCAGAGGTCACAGAGGGTGTCCGGCTTAACCTGCTCCGGCAACCTGTAACGCTTCCCAAAGAGCCTCCACGTGCCTCCGCTCCGTGGCCTCGGCGCCAATGCTTACGCGGATCATTTGTCGGCCCTTCAGCAGTGATGGTGTAAGGTAGGCCATGCCTGCTTCATTCACGTGGCGAGCGATCCGCAAATTGTGCTCCGTGAGGGCGGCTTCGTCGTCGCGCATCATCGCCGGAACATGGCGAATGCACACGGTCTGAAGGGGCACAGGCGCCATCAATTCCCATTCTTCCGCCTGCTCCACCATTGCTTTGAGCCATTGGGCATTCTCCAGGTCCCGCCGAAGCCTGGCCTGGAGACCTTCCACGCCCACGTCCATCAGGTAGAACCATAGCTTTAGGGCCCGGAAGCGCCGGCCGAGCGGGATATGCCAGTCCCGGAAATTCTTCACCTCCCCGTCCTGGGCAGTACGCAGGTAGCTGGGATTCGTGCTCATGACACGGATCAGATGCTGCGGATCGCGGACGAAGTAGGCGCTGAAGTCGAAGCCCACGCCCATCCACTTGTGAGGATTGAAGACCAGGCTGTCAGCCCCCTCAACACCCTTCCACATCCAACGGCACTCGGGAAGCACCATGGCCGTGCCCGCCAGGGCCGCATCCACATGCAGCCACATCCCGTGTCTCTTCGCCAATTCCGCCATGCCTTCCAAGGGATCCAAGGCCGTGGTGCCCGTAGTGCCGATAGTCGCCACCAGGCTGCAAGGACGCAGGCCTGCAAAGAGGTCGGCTTGGATAGCTGCCTCCAGCAGATCCAGGCGCAACGCGTGCGTCTCGTCCGTGTCGATGAGACGCAGGTGGGCTCTGCCGTACCCCGCCAGGAGCGTTGCTTTTTCGGCGGAACTGTGGCTCTGGCTTGATGTGTAGACCACCAGGGGCGCCTCACCGGACTGAAAACCCTTGCCGTTCTGGCTGAAGTCCGATGCCCGTTCACGAGCACAAAGGAGGGCGCAGAGCGTAGCGGTGCTGGCCGTGTCATGGATAACGCCGGTCCATGCTCCGGAAAGGCCTACCATCTGACGCAGCCAGTCCATGACCACTTCTTCCAATTCCGTTGCCGCCGGGCTGGTCTGCCAACTCATGCCCTGGACGCCGAGTCCAGAGGCCAGGATGTCCGCGAGAATGGATGCATAGCTGGTATTGCTGGGGAAATAGGCGAAGAAGGAGGGGTGGTTCCAGTGAGTGATGCCCGGCAGTAGGTCTTGATCCAGAGATGCCAGAGCCTCCGGCAGATGATCGCCCTTCAAGGGTGGCTCTTGGGGAAAGCGCTTGCGGATATCGCCCGGCCGAGCGGGGCTCATGACCGGAAGGGTCTCCAGCCGCTCACGGTAATCCGCGACCCAATCCACGATCTGATGTCCCAATCGCCTGAAGATTGCTGCATCCATTTCCAACCCCCCGTTCTATGGTATGGCCGGTTCACTTGGATATAAGTGCCACGCACTACATGGAGAAACGATATTACTAGCACATTTTTTCTCTCCTGATCCGAACAATGCTGTGCATGAGCATGCCAAGCTTCTCCACCAGCTCGGCTTTCGACCTGTTTTCCACTTCAATAGCGCCAGGATTTCAAATCTGCGCCCGCCGGCGCAGTTTTCAGAATCCGCGCGGCGATGCGTGGGATGAACATCTGGTGATAGCGCAGGCGCGAGTAGGCGTTCGGGCGTGTGTGGTCGCCGTTCCAGCAGTGCTCGGCGCGGGGCTCGTAGTCGACTTCGCCGTCGTAGTGAGGGTCCCTCGTGCTCTTGAGAAACTCCTCGACGAGGTAGACGGCGTTGTTCAGGTAATAGTTGTCCGCTTCGCCGACGTAGATGTGAATCTTCCCTTGCAGCTTTTTGCCGAGACCCTTCGACCAGTCGCGCCGGAGGATATAAGAAAGGTCGTAGTGTTCCTGCCAATACTTCGCGACGTTGTGGTCGATCACGCCGGTTTGCTTGTCCCAGATGCGCTTCGGATAACCGTCCGGCCCGACTGGAGAGTAGACGGCTTCCCATATATCCCACTGCCCGCCACTGCGCGAGTGCGTGCCGAGAACCAGCTCCATCTGGTTCAGTTGGTGCAATGTCGCGGAGAGATGGCCGAGGTAATCGCGATAGCCCGGCTTGGGCACGACCTTGAACGGCCCGGTCCACTCGTATGCGAAGTCATCCTTATAAATGTCCACAACCGTATAAGCATGGAAGTCAATCGGGTCGGGGCACGCGGCATAGCAGCCGTTAAAATCGTCGGGATAGAAGATCTGTGCGCCAAGCGATTCCCACCCGCCCGTCGAGCCGCCGTACATGAATCGCGCCCAACCGGCGCCGATCGCGCGGTATTTTTTTTCGATGTAAGGGATTAACTCCCTAACGATGGCGTCCCCGTAAGGTCCGAGGTTTTCCGAGTTCACCGCGTAGGAATCATCGTAGTAGGGATTCGCGTGCTGGATTTCGATGACGATCATGCGCGGGAAATTCGGCGCGGCCCAGTCCTTGTAAAGCTGATAGGCGCCTGCGTCCTGGATGCGGTTGTAGCAATCGAGGTGGAAGCGCTCACTGTACTCGCACTTCGCGTTCGGGTCCGGTGGCGTTTCCCGCCAGCCTTCGATTGTTTGTGGAAAGTGGCCATGGTTGATGACGAGCGGATAGCGGGCATTCGGATGCGTGTCAAATCCCTCCGGCAGCAGAATGTGCGCACCGAGGTACATGTCCCGCCCCCAGAATTTCGAGAGCAGCTCGCTCTTGATACGCTCGTGCTTGACGTATTTTGTAGTGGGAGGTTCGGGAATCGGCGGGATCACTTTGTCGAGGCGGACCTGGATCGTCCTGTTTTCCTGCGTCCTGATCGCCATCTTTTGAGGCGTGCTGTAAAGGTTGCCGGGCGCGCGGTTCCACTGCTGGCCTTCGCCGCGGTCCATCGGGAGTTTCACCACGTGGCCATCGGCACGGCGAAACGTCTCATACTTATGGAGCACAGCCTGGACGTTGTAGTCGCCCATGCGCAGGTCGTCGAAGCTGCTCACCGGGTAGCCGAGCACCGCTGAATCGAAGATTCTCTCTTCACCCGGTTTCATGCCCTCGACGTCAATGCCAAAGACTTGCTGCGTCTTCAGGCTTGTGTCGTTGATCTGAAAGCGCGGCTCGGCAGAATCGTCGGTAGAGAGGAGCAACAACAGCCGCCCATCAAGCGGCTCTCGTGAAAGTTCAGGTCCATATCTCACTGCGATTTTGAGCGGCGTTTGGCCGGGACGCGCACCCACCAGCGCCGCACACAGCAGCAATACGCTCAACAACGAAACCAGCCGATTTCCAGCCATGGCCACCTCCACTGAACATCCTATCACGGCCTTACGCATAGGAAAATCGATGGGTCCTTTGGGATCGAACCCTGGGGTCGCATCTGTAGAATAGAGTCTCCAGATTAGAACCGCGTCACCCTGCTACGCGGAACTGCTAAGCTAAGCGCATCCCTCAACTACAGCAGGCATCGACTTTCGGATGAGTCTCTAATCTAGAAACTTCATTCTACAGATGCGACCCCACTCTCCACTCTCTTCTGGCGACGGGCAATTCCCGCTTGCCACTATCAATCATGTTGGATAAGAATAACTCAGGAGGGCGGGCCAGCCGGCACCTGCAAGACCGCAGGTCCGATGCATTTGGCCGCCTGTTCCCCTTGCCTCATGGACATTCGCAACGAACTCTCCGCGTTCATCTCTCCGGAGCGAGTTCTTACGCGCCCCCTGGATCTCGCCGCGTATGCGACGGATGCCAGCCTGTATCGAATTGTGCCCAAAGCAGTAGTCCGGCCGCGCGATGTAATGGAGGTTCAGGACCTGCTCGCATTCGCGCGACGCGAACATGTCCCGCTTACCTTCCGCGCCGCCGGCACGAGCCTCTCGGGGCAGGCTCTTGGTCCCGGGATTATTGCGGACTGCACCCGGCACTGGCGCGAGCTTGAGATCCTGGACAACGGGCAGCGTGTACGCGTCGGCCCGGGTGTCGTCGCCGGATTGGTCAACCGCTATCTCGCCTCTTACGGCTACAAGCTGGGGCCGGATCCGGCGTCAATCGATGCCTGCACCATTGGCGGCGTTGTCGCCAACAACTCCAGCGGCATGTGCTGCGGCGTCGAAAAGAACGCTTACAAGACTCTCGAGTCCCTCCGATTCATTCTGCCTTCCGGGACTATGGTCGATTCCGCTGCGCCGGACGCAAGCGAAATGCTGCGCCAAAACGAGCCCAGAATATGGGCGGGAATCGCCGCCCTCAGAGACAGGCTGCGTGACAACGGGACACTCGTCGAAAAGATAAAACGCAAGTATCGGCTGAAGAACACGATGGGCTACCCGCTCAATGCTTTTGTGGATTTTGCTGATCCGCTGGAAATCCTCTGGCATCTCCTGATCGGCTCGGAGGGGACGCTCGCCTTCACCGTAGACGCGGTTTTCCGAAATATCCCGGATTTGCCCTACAAGTCAACAGGTCTCCTTTTCTTCGAAGATGTCCGATCGGCGTGCGCGGCCATTGCCCCGCTGCGTGAAGCGCAAGCTGCGGCGCTGGAACTCATGGATCGCGCGGCGCTGCAATCGGTGCAGGGGAAGCCCGGCGTGCCGGATTTCGTGGCCTCGCTTCCCGCCACGGCATCGGGACTGCTGGTCGAGCACCAGGCCTCGACTCCGGATGCGCTGGGCGCGCTGGCGGAGGGCCTGGACGAAACGCTGCAATCCCTGCCCGTGCTTCGCCGCACACCGGTAACACGCAACGTCGCGGAGCAGGCCGCACTTTGGGCTGTGCGCAAGGGCATCATCCCATCGGTGGGCGCGGTTCGCCGCCGCGGCACCACACTGGTGACTGAGGACGTTGTCTTTCCAGTCGAGGCGCTTGCCGATGGAGTGCTCGGGCTGCAGGATTTGTTCCGGAAACACCGCTACGGTGACGCTGTGATTTTCGGCCATGCGAAGGACGGAAACCTCCACTTCCTTCTGGCTCAGGGAACCAATGACCCGCGGGAGGTAGACCAGTTTTCTGCTTTCCTCGATGATCTTGCCGAGTTGGTAGTTCGCCGGCATGACGGGGCGCTGAAGGCTGAACATGGCACCGGCAGGAACATGGCCCCATTCCTCGAAACCGAGTGGGGAGCCGATGCCTATGCCATCATGAGCGAGTTGAAAAAGCTCGTCGACCCGGAAGGCATTCTCAATCCCGGCGTGATATTCAATGAGAATCCCAAGGTTCACGTCGCCGATCTCAAGACGATGCCGGAGGTGGACGAAGAAGAGGATCGCTGTATCGAGTGCGGCTTCTGCGAACCAAAGTGCCCCAGCCGGGATCTGAGTATGACTCCGCGGCAACGCATCATGATCCGCAGGGAGGAGGCTCGGCTGCGTCTGGAGAGGCGGGAAGCGGAAGCGAGAAAGCTCGCGGAGGATGCAGTCTACCAGGTGCTCGATACCTGCGCTACCGACAGCTTGTGCGCCACGGCCTGCCCTGTCGCCATCGACATCGGCAGGATGGTCAAAAACCTGCGCGGCGAGCGCCACGGGGCATTCTCACTAGCCGCGGCCGATTGGCTGGCAGATCACTTCGCTTTCGCGGAGGCCGCGGCGCGCGGCGCCCTTCGCGCCGGGCATGCGCAAGCGGCTCTCGTGGGGCACCGGGTGGTCGAGCGGGTTACGCAGGCCGTCTCATCCTTCGGGGTAGCTGCCTGGTCTGCGGATATGCCCCACGCGGCCAGGCCGCTGCCTACAACAACGCGTGAGGCTGCGCGGGCTCTGTACTTCCCTGCATGCATCACAAGGATTTTGGGTGCGGCACCGGGTGAACCATCCGTCGCCGAGCTGCTGGTCACGGTAGCCGCCCGCGCCGGCACGCCGGTCTGGATACCACCGAACATCAAGGGTACATGTTGCGGCATGCCTTTTTCTTCGAAGGGCTATAAGAGGGCCTACGCTCGCTGCCTTCACTCCGCGATCGAACGGCTATGGGATTGGTCGGACCAAGGCGTGCTTCCCATAGTCTTGGATACAAGCCCTTGCGCTTTCACATTGAAAACCTGCCGTGACGCCCTGAGCGAAGTAGACAGGATGCGTTTCGACTCTCTGCGAATCCTCGACAGCATTGAGTTCGCTCATGACGTCTTGCTTCCCAGGCTTGCCATCCGGCGAAAGCTGAACGCCGCCGCATTGCACCCGGTTTGCTCGCTGGTCAAGATGGGGCTGACCGGAGCACTGAGCGAGGTCGCCGCCGCGTGTGCGGAGGATGCTTTTATCCCAATCGAGACTGGATGCTGCGGTTTCGCGGGCGACCGCGGGTTCTTGCTCCCCGAACTCACCGAGGCAGCCGCGCGCGCCGAGGCTGCCGAGATATCGCGCCGTTCGTTCGACGGACATTACTCCTCCAGCCGGACCTGCGAGATCGGAATGTCTCGGGCCACCGGCCGTCCCTGGCGCTCATACTGGGCCCTGTTGGACGAAGTCAGCCGCTAGCCTGCTGCCCACGATGCGGCGTGCCGCCGGAGCATTTTCTCCAAACCGGAGATCACCGAATTCATGTCCAGGATTTTCAATTCGAAAGTCTGCTTGCGCGCAAAAGCGAGGAGCTGGTGAACCAGATCCCTGGCAGGTTCCGCCGCTCGAGTGACTTCAATGAAGTTGGCCTGATGGGGGAGTCCGGCCTCCCATGCGTCTCCCGAGATGAGCGCTTGATGCTCAAACCGAAGAAGGTTAGAGTGTCTTGAGTGCGCTGTGAAGATCAAGATTCTTGGAACGGAGTTTCCAATGAAAGCCGGCAATCGGCGCGAGTTTCTAGGCTCCATTGCGGCGGGTGTCATCGCCGCGCCCGCAATTACGGCGGTTCTGCTCTCCAAACCCGAACAAGTGCTGCAGACTGTTCTCGGCGCGATTCCGCTCAGCGAGCTCAACATCACTCTGATGCATGAGCACGTGCTCGTGGATTTCATCGGCGCCGGCCAGGTGCGCAAAGAACGGTACATCCCGGAGGAAGCATTCAAAGCTGTTCTCCCGCACCTTAAGAGGATTCGTGAGCTCGGGTGCAAGACTCTGGTCGAGTGCACGCCGGCATATCTTGGACGCGATCCGCTGCTGCTCAAGAAACTCTCGGAAGCCAGCATGATACACCTGGTCACCAATACCGGTTACTACGGCGCAGCAAACCACAAGTACCTGCCGGCCCATGCTCATTCCGAAAGCGCTGAGCAGCTTGCACGCCGTTGGATTACCGAATCTAAGGAAGGCATTGAAGGCAGCGGAATCAAGCCCGGCCTCATCAAGATCGGCGTGAACAATGGCCCGCTCTCCGGCATCGACCGCAAACTTGCGCGCGCTGCGGCGAAAGCTCATAGGGCCACGGGCCTGACCATCGCCTCGCACACAGGAAACGGCGCGGCTGCTCTCGAACAGATAAGCATACTGAAGGAGGAAGGGGTCCAGGCATCTGCCTTCATCTGGGTCCACGCGCAGAACGAACCCGCCCATGAGCTTCAAGTGAAGGCGGCCGAACAGGGAGCCTGGTTGGAGTTTGAGGGCTTCGGCGCGGCAAGCCTGGAGAAGCAGGCCCAGAAGCTGAAGACGCTCATCGATCTTGGCCACATAAGCCGGATCCTGATTTCTCTCGATGCGGGCTGGTATCGCGTCGGAGAGCCGGGCGGCGGCCAATTCCGAAGCTACGCATATTTCTTCACCAACCTGCTGCCGGCCCTTAGGAAAACCGGCGTGACCGAAGAGCAGATCCAAAGACTTATCCGCAAAAATCCTCGAGAAGCGCTGAATCCAAAGCTCCGGGCTCTGTAAGGAACTCCACGGAGCTCCTATGATCTTCGGAATCACCATCGCTGATGAAAAAAGGACTTTCGAGCGTGGACCTGCCCCCCTCAGGCCGGGAAGCACTTCTTGGCCGCCTCTCTTCCTGTTGTACCTCCAACGCCTGCGGCACCTTCATTCCCACCTCGGTGTCCATACCGGTCATCCGCGACAAGATTGTTCTAAACATCTGCGACGCCATTCAGGAGCCCTACCATGGCGGGCCGAACATGAACGAGAAACGCCGCCAATTCATCTGGGAACACAGGCGGATGTACTTCGCAACCGATCCCGTCGCCATGGACAAGATCGGCTGGGAAGAGCTCGACAAAAAGCGTGTTGCTTCGGGAATGAAGCCCCTGGCCGAGGCGCTCATGGACGAATTCAGCCGGTTCGTCCGCATGCAGCCGGAGCACGTGGACACCGCGGGTGCGCTCGGCTTGGGCGTCGCGGATCGGGCGAAGATCGACCTGCTCGAAATAGAGCTCCGCTGATACCAATCGTCGACGGTGTCGCGTAGATCCTGCTGCTCAACCCCGTTTCAGGACTGCCTTTTTCCCAAGAAATCTTTGTGCCCTTGGCGTTCTTGGCGCCTTGGTGGTGTCATTTCAGAAAACCTCACCGCCAAGACACCAAGAGCACCAACCAAATTGGTTGCGGCTTGCCACCCCAGGTAATTTCCATCGGCGAACATGGCCACCTACAGAGCTTCGCAAAATACGGTGACATCTCAGGAATGTAGGGGCACGGCGCGCCGTGCCCCTACCCTGTCCAGGATTGTCACCATATTACGCGAGGCTCAGTAATGGTGCCTCATGATGCAACGGGGTCAAATCTCTCACGACTAAAATCCTTCTGTGACCCTTTCACCGGAAGCGCTTCATGAGTTCGGCCAGTTCTCGCAAGTAAATCCCCTCCGAGGCAGGGTCCAGATGTGTAGCCGCCACCTCGTAACCGCCTTCGGCATAAGCCTTCTGTTCGGGGAAATAACCGATGCTGCCGTTGGTGTAGCCCATCACGTGCGCGTAAGAGGCATGCGACGCTGCCTTGACCTGCTTGCCGATGCCGCTGAACATTTCCCCGGGAAAGGTCACCCACATCAGATCGCCGATCCGCACAGCCGCCGTGGGCACCCTTACCGCGGTATTGGCGAAGCTTTCTCGCAGCTCACGGTACTGGCGGGGCAGCAGAATCTCCTTGGTTTCGAGTTGGATGCGCGTGGAAGCCGGTTCTGCGGGCGAAAGCGAGCGATAGACGCGGACAACCTCTCGGCCGATTTCCTCGCCCAGAGCCCAGGTGGTTTTGATGTCGTCCTGGTATCCATCCAGGCCGCCGACGGCGCGCGGGTTGATGTCTCCTGCAGCGCCCTGCAGATAGATGGCACCGACACCGGGGAACTGCTTCTCCACATACTCCTGCATGCGGCCCATCCACTCGCCGGATATTTTGCCGTTGCGGCCTCCGAGTGACGTCCCGTGGCATGCGTAGTGGATCATGACTGCCAGCGGGTTTCCGCCAGGGGTGTCGATTCGCACAACCTGGACCGCATCGTCGATTGGCCCCCTCGGATTCGCCCCGAGCCGGACGACGCCCGCGAACTCGCGAATCTGCACCGGCTTGTCGGTCTTGTCTTTGCCGAACGACTGGCTGTGGTCATTCTCATCGAACGTCAGTGGTGACTCCTCGTCGCGTGTGCGCACCTGGCGGCGGTTCATGCCGATGCGCGAGGTGCCCGCGCCGGCAGCGATTCTAACGGGCTGCAGCGCGGCCGCCGCCTCACGCACTGCTGCGAGCAGAGCCTGTTCAAAGCGGCGTTCCCACTGCGTCTCACCCTTGGGACTGGCGGTAGGAGCCGAGTGATTGTGTACATCACCCAGCAGTATGCCGGCGACGGGAATTCCGGTGGCGTCCGCGATCTTGCTGCGCCAGACATCGTGGCCGCGCAGGCCGATGATGTCGGCGACAACGAAGGCAGCCCTGGTCTTGCCGTCGTCGAACACAAGCACGCGCACGTATAGCTTGTCGTTGCCGTGAATACCCTCCGAAAATGCGTTTCGTAGGTTGTATCCGCCCATGAAGATGGGTTCTGTGGGAGTGATGTCCACTTTCGCATATCCTGCGTGCAGAGACTGAGCAGGCAGCGAATTGCCGCACAAGAAGAATGCAAGGGCTATCCAGGAGTATTTCATGGCCTTAATCCTCGAGAGAATGAACCATATTCTCCGAAATGCTTATTGACTTAGCTCATAACGCCGCAAAGGCTCCTTTGCTCAGCATACCTCGTTGGCGCCGGGCTCCGCACTGTTAAAACTTAACTCCTGACATACCCCTGTACAGGCGACCTGTCCTCGCCTTGCTGGTTGAAATCCCGCTCCGTCTGCATCTGGCCGGGCTGAGCGAAGGCCACGGTACTGCATCCCTTGGCGCCGCTGTGACAATTCCGGATGCATTCGGTCCCATCCGATGCTATCCTTCCCGCGCCGGGCAGAAGCAAACTGCAATCTGTGATGAGTCGGGAACCGAGCAGGGTGCGACTCATGACTCGGGCTAAGTAGGTTCACGATGTATCCTTCCGTTTATTTCATTCTGCTCTTGGTCACCCTCCTAGCGCAGGCTCCGCCCCCGATCGAGAATAAGTACCCGAAAGGACTGCCGGCGACGCTCGCCGGATTTGAGGACGAGGCGAAGTTCATCGTCATCGTCGGGGACGACCGGCCAGGCACAATGACCTCATCCTGGAGGAAGGATGGGAGCTACACCGCGACGACAGAGGTGACGGTTGCCGGACAGAAGGTCACGCGTTCGACAGCGATCACCCCGGATGCCGACGGCCGCTGGAAGGAGATCCGCCGCACGCCGTACAAGAAAGACCTGATGGAGCTGGAAGGCCGCTTCTGGGCCAGGCGTGGCTACGTCTACGCGGTGCAGGATTGCCGGGGAAGGTTCGGGAGCCAGGGAACGTGGGAGCCCTTCATCTACGAAGCCCGGGACGGCTGCGACACCGTGGAGTGGCTGGCGGTGCAGCCGTGGTCGACAGGCAAGGTGGGAATGATCGGGGCGTCGTACGTGGGCTGGGTGCAGTGGTGGGCGGCATCGGCGCGCCCGCCGCAGCTGGTGACGATCATTCCGAACGTCGCACCGCCGGAGGCCTTCTACAATATCCCGTACGAGTACGGAGCATTTTTCCTCTGGGGCGCCATGTGGTGGGCCGACGTGCTCGAATCAAACGCCACCGCCGATGCATCCGGCGCCGCCGGGACTGGCAATTTCGAAAACGGAGGATCGTATGAGGTTCTTTCTGAATACATTTCTTTGCAGTTGCCTATTCTTGCCTGCAGTTCAGCCGCAGAACAAGAGCGCCCTGGAATCAGATCCAAAAGGCTGGATGGACCTGCTGGCCGGCAAGAGCCTAAACGACTGGATCCGCGGGCCCCTGACAGCCGCGGGCCAGTTGCGTGCCGGTCAGATGAGCGATCCTTCGCCGTGGAAGCTGAATCCATCCGGCGAGATTCTGATCTGCGAGGGCGACAAGGTCGGGCATGAGTGGCTCCGCCATTCTGCGGAGATTGCCGACTGCATATTCCACGTGGAGTGGCGCTTCGTCCCGGTTGAAGGAGAACCACGTTATAACAGTGGAGTCTTCGTCAGAACCAATGCTGATGGAACGATCTGGCATCAAGCACAGGCCTCGGCCGGAGGCGGGTATTTGTTTGGAAACACACTTGTCAAGGGCGTCCCTCAGCGAGTTAACCTGCGCGAGAAGATGTCGGAGAACAGAGTCAAGCCGGCCGGCGAATGGAATACCTACGAGATCCGAGCATTGGGCAGGCAGATTTCACTGTGGGTGAACGGCGCAGTAACGAACGAGTTTACCGATTGCGAAGTGCCTCGCGGATATGTCGGCCTCGAAGCAGAAGGTTATCGCGTGGAGTTTCGGAACATCCAGCTCAAGCGCCTGCAATAGGCCGGCGGCTGGCTCAGCTGCGAAGGTAGCGCCGATCTATTCGTAGCGGCGGACCAGTTCTCAAGGGTGCAGTATCGATAGTCGATCGTGCTGCGGCCAGCCGTTACCAAGTCCGGGAAGATCAACCCTGGGGCTGGTGGAAATCGCAATCGAGCGGTCAGCTACGCAGCTCCCCCGAAGCGGTGATTGTGACCACGAAGGCCGGGACGGATCGGCGTGCCGCCCCCGTAGGAGAGCACAGGCGTGAAACGTGAACACGTGACTGTCTTGTGCGGGCGGTTGACGGGGAAAACGTCTGATATCGAGGGGATTTTGTCGATCGGACGGAATCCCGAGAACAGCCTGCATCTGGAGGATCTCCAGATTTCGCGGTGGGATGCGATCATCGAGCAGCGGCCGACGGGTACGTTCATCCGCGACCTGGGAAGCGGAAACGGGACGTTTGTGGGGAATCGGCGGGTTCTCGAGTGCCGCCTTTCGGACGGGGACGTGATCCGGCTGGGGAGCGTCGAACTCCGGTACCAGGCGGCTGGCACCGATGTGTTCGTGGCGTTGGGCGAGGAGGATGCCGCAACCGTAGAGGCATCGGACGCGGCCAGCGTATACCAGACATTCTTCCAATCGCCGCAGCAGGAGGCAAGCGCCGAGCAAATGCGGGACGCGCAAAAGCGTCTGGCGGCCGTGTATCGCGCGAATGAGATCATCACGAGCGAGCGGGACCTGCGGAAGCTGTTCGCGAGCGTGATGGATCAGATCTTCAGTCTGGTGCCGGCCCACAACGGGGCGATTCTTCTGCCCGATGAGAAAACAGGAGAATTGATTGCGGAGTACTCGCGTTCCGGATCGGGCAGCGCCTCGATCAGCTCGACAATCGTAAGGCGGGCTTTTGACAATGGGGAGGCCGTCCTTACGAGGAACGACGACGACGACGAGCGATTTGAGGCGGGGGCGAGCATCATTGCGCAGAACATCGCGTCGGCGATGTGTGCGCCGCTGAGCTTCCAGAATGAGCGCCTCGGGGTGCTGTACGTGGATACGCGGGGGACGACGAACGCTTTCGTGAAGAGCGACCTGGAATTGCTGGTCGCTCTGGCCGCTCCGGCGGCAATCTCGATCAAGAACGCCCAGTATCTGCACAAGTTGGAGCGCTCGTATCGGGACACGCTGAGGGGGATCGCCAACGCGGTGGAAGGCCGCGACCATTACACAGGCGGCCATACGCACCGGGTGACGAACTTCGCCCTGGAGATCGCGCGTAAGCTCGGCTGGGCGGAGGAGCAATTGGAGATGTGCCGGATGGGGGGCGTGCTGCACGATGTGGGCAAGATCGCGGTGGACGACGCTGTCCTGCGGAAGCCCGGGCGGCTCACGGACGAGGAATTCGCCAAGATGCGAATCCATCCCGAGCGGGGTGCGCGGATGCTGCAGGACATTGAAAGCCTGCGGCCGCTGATTCCGTACTGCCTGTACCACCATGAACGGTACGATGGCAAAGGGTATCCGAAAGGTCTCGCGGGCGAGGCAATCCCGATCGAGGGGCGTCTGATAGCTGTGGCGGACGCGTTCGATTCGATGACTAGTAACCGGCCGTACCGGAAGGCGCTGGACCCAGAGCTGGCTATCGCGGAGGTGGAGAGATGCAAAGGCACCCAGTTTGATCCAGCGGTGGCGGATGCCCTGGTGGCCTGTTATCGCGAGGGGAAGATCACGCCGATAGTGCAGGAGTCGCTAAAAGGCGGGCGGAGCATTTCATGCCCGTTCTGCAGCACGTTCATCAGCATTCCCGAAGGGGCAAACTTGGGCCACGTGTTCGAATGCCAGGTCTGCCACCGAAATGTGCAGCTGCAAGAACAAAACAATGCGCTGTTCGGCGAGCTGGCGCCGCAGACACGGTGACGGCGTGGCCGCGGTTTGATTTTTGGCCAGAAGCCTATTGCGCGCCCGCGGAGAGCGTCATGCCTCTTGCAGCCAAGCCCAGCAGATGGCAACGTAGCGCGCGAATTCGTGCGATAGATCCGGTTGCGTTACGTAGCCATCAAACCGCACGCGGGGAATTCGGGGTAACCTGCTGAGCATTACCTACTTCAATCCTGCCGTTGTGTGGCTTTCTCCAACTCCGAAACCACTCGCTCGACCGTGCTTAGCCGAAACGGGGACGAGCGCCTGCCCTGGGCATCTACGATCTAGCCCTGGGGGATGCCTGCAACCGTAAAAAGCCTGTCAATCAGACCTTTCGATACAATTACCGGAAATGTATATTTCTTTTCCTTCATGTAGGACTCTGCCATGTATTCGCTTTCGTCCATGCTCAGCGTTAGCACCTGCATGTCTTTCCGGCTTTTGATGGTGTCGAAGAGCTTCTGGAGTTCGGGATGCTCGCCGCGGCAGGGCCCGCACCACGTCGCCCAGATGTCCACGAAAGTAGCTTTGCCTTTCAGGTCCGCCAGCTTCCATGTCTTTCCATTTAGATCCTTGGCCTCAAAATCCGGAAGCCTGAAGGTGTACTGTAGGTTCGCCAGCGCAGGCTTCGGCACCTCGACCTTCGGCCCTGCCGCCAACCAGTCCGACCAAGACTCCTCTTTACCCCCGTTCGCCAAGTACAGTCTCTTAATATCGGCCAACAAATCTTTTGTCTCCTGCGGCATTTTCGCTGTCCCACTGAAGTATTGCCTGGGGAACCGCTGCAGATACTGCTGATACAAAGACAGAGCCTTGTCGGATTCCCCTTGAAGCTCGGCTAGACGCACCTGGTAAGGCAGCCACTGCCAACGCCGGCCTTCGGCTCTCCGCTTCTCCTGCTCCGATTCCGGCTGAGTCAAGGCTTGTTGATCCAGGCTCTCCAACCCCAATTGAATTGCATCGCGGGCCTTTTCGGGCTGCTTTTGGATCAGGTATAGATCTGCAAGTATGAATCGAGCCCGCTCATTCGTTAAAGCCACCGGATCAGTGCGGCGATTCTGCATTTCCCGCGGAACTGCCGACGGATCGATCGAATATTTGTTTTCCAATTCCACATCGCGCAAACCAGCTTGAATCAGTTCAGGCACCTGGCCCAGCCGCACGCGCCATTTCACGTACAGATCGGCAAGTTCGATCGCAAGGGGAGGGACTGAATTGGAGAAGTCCGGGGAACGATGGTGCAGTGACACGTATTTGTCGGCTATCGACAGCCTTTCGTCCAGGCTGAGGGAGGTACCTCCTGGAAGGATCTGCAGCCAAGGATCCATGATCAGGCCGGGGTCATCCGGCCAGCGCTTTCGCAGTTCCTCGAGCCGAGCCTTCTCCAACTCCGCATAGGCTTTCCGTTCCTCAGGGCTCGCATCACGCCCAGGGCGCGGGTGGTCGCGCGTCCAACGGTCCCGCTCAATGTTGATCGCCAGTGAGGAATCCGGAAACTCCTTGAGAACGGTCTGGTCTAACCAGTCCAGGATCTTCTGTTCCTTCGCGAGGTCCGCGCCATACTTGATTACGCGGTACCAGTCCCTATCCGGTACCGGGGGCAGCTTCTGCAGCGATGCCACATCCATGAGTACACGCTGGCGCACTTGCTCCTGCTCTTGTTTCGGAGCCGCTCGGAACTCGAGATCCCAGAGACAGGGCCAATACGCCAGGGAAACGGAATCCGCACGCGCCTCCAGCAAAAACCGCAGTTTTTTCGCGCCCTCGGCAATCATTGAGGGATCTTCAACATCCCGCATCAAGCTGTATGGCTCAAGCGTAGGTGGACAGACGTTGAGGAAACTGCGGAGGTGAGCTTCAGCCTTCTTCGCGTCGCGCGCGCCAGGAAGTTCGGTCAACGCGGCAATAACCAGGTGGGGCCACGGAAAATCGGGGTGTCGAGCAATCAGTTCATCCAGCATCTGCTCAGTTTTCTTTGGATTGAAACTGGCGGTCAGCCGGGCTTCGAAATATCGGAATAGCGGATCGTCGGTTTTACTTCGATATATGAGTAAAGCCCGATCGAATTCCTGATACAAAGTCCGCTGGTGTCTGAACGCATCCTGATATCTGTGTTGCACAAAAATGTCATGGGGGTATTTCTCAGCCAGTGCCCTTAGCGGCTTCATGCGTTCTTCAAATGCAACGCGGAAATCGGTCATACTCGGAAGCTTGTTCAGGGCCTGCCGGATCTCCGGAGTTGGTTCACACGGATACGACGGCTGTGCCGTTTGTGCTTGTCCCAAGATTGGCAACAAAAGACAGAGCGATAGGGTTACGACTGCGAGTCTCATGTTTGTCGGACCTCCTAGGAATTGCCTGGCGTAACGGGCAAAGTCGAAATGGGGCACATTTTGCTCGAAGCCCGGCTACGCATCATACTGCATAAGAAAAGCGGGTGACATCCCCTGTGCTAAAGCCCCGGCATTTCAGGCCCATGCCATGGGGACTGCAGGACGGCGTGTCCAAGGGCCGTTGCAGTTCGTCCCGGGTGGACACGTGCTGGCCTTCAGTCCCGGCACGGTGAATGTAGCGGGCGGCAATCACGCCCTGCGCGTCGATTTCGTCGGCTCACGAAGCGTCACGCCTGTCTCTGAATATGCAGAATCTGCTTTCGGTTTCGGGAGAGCCGACCCGTTGGGCAAAGTGACCTACGCGAACCTGTGGAATGGGATATCGCTGGTGTACAGCCGGCAGAATGGGGCAGTCGCCAAGAGCGGTTACTACGTCGCCCCGCGCTGTCGGTCACATTCTGCCTGTCCTTGACAAGCCCGGCAGGAACGGGGTACTCGACATCGAAGAAACGCACGTCCTGTTCAGCCGTCAAGAACACAGGCAGCGCCGGCCCAGCATGGGCGGCGCAGGGCCAGGGTGAATTTCTTTGGCGATTTGGCCGTGAGTTTCAGCGCGTGGCTTGGACAACGAGAAACCCATTCAAGAAAGACTCGCCGCTACTTCCTTCAGGCCTGATTGGACCCGTGGTCATTCACTGAGGGGAACGGCGCGCTTTGCCATCGACCTCGCTGAGTTTAAACCCTACGCTCACAATGAGCCCGGCAGAATCAGGCCGTGTTCGGCATCGAACCGAATGCGACGCTTCTCCAGATACGATCTCACGGCTAAAAGAGGCGGCTGGATTGAAACGGCCGCTAGTGCGACGTCGCCGTTGGGCAGCTTGCGCGACTTGCAGCAGTCGAGGAAATTGCGAACGTGATCCGCGGTGATGTCGCCAGGAAAGTCCTTCTGGATGGGCTCCGCGCCTTTTTCCGCAGGCGTGAATGCATAGCGGTTTCGGTTGACGTGCAACTTGCCCCTGTCGCCGTAAAACGTGACTCCGTACGGCATGGGGTTGCCCACAATCACCGACTGGAACGACACCACGAATCCCGGATATTCAAACAGAGCCGAAATGGTGTCCGGCGCATCCTTGCCGTCCTGAGAGTCATAGATAGCGCCTGCAGCGACGGCCGAGTCCGGGGCTCGTTCGCCCAGATACATGTGAACGACGTCCAGCCAATGGTGTCCGAAGTCGGTCATGCGTCCGCCGTTGAAGTCCAGAAACGCGCGGAAGTTGAAGTAAATTCTCGGATTCCAATCGCGGTATCGCACGGGGCCCAGGAATCGCAACCAATCGAGGTTGGGCGGTTTTTCGATGGCGCGCGGCGTGTAGGGGCGGGGCGGTCCGTCGTTCCAGATGCACTCCACCCACCGAATCCTGCCGAGTCGGCCCGACATTACGAACTGGTCGCGGGCCTCGATGTAGACGGGCCCGGAGCGCTGCTGAACTCCCACCTGGCAGATCCGGTTGTTCCGCCAGGCGGCCTGGACCGTCACGGGGGCTTCTTCGAGCGTGCGGCACAGCGGTTTCTCAACATAGACATCCTTGCCTGCGTTCATCGCGTCGACGGCATGGTCCTTGTGCCAGTGATCGGGCGATCCGATCAGGACGGCATCGATCTCCTTCAGTTCGAGCAGCTTTTCATGTGGGACGAAAGATCTCGCGCCGGGAGCCTTGCGAAGCGCATCTTCCGTCCGCGCACCGTAAATGTCGCAGACGGCCCGCACCTCCACCTCGGAGTTGCGTTGGAACGTTCCCATGACAGACTGGCCGCGGCTGCCTGCACCAATCAGGCCGAGTCCGATTTTGTCGTTTGCGCCCATCACGCGGGAATAGGAAAGCGCGCTCAGGGCAGCAGTCTTCAATACGTCCCGTCTTGTGATCATTTTTTCAGCTCCCTCGCCGTAACTTTCAGTTTAGCAGCCTTCAACGCGATTCCTCCACAATGTGCAATATACCCCAACAAGTCGCGCTGATCGGCTTCTTTCGTGGAAACTTTTGCAGGGCCATCCGTGCGGCCGGCCGCTCGCCCGCAGAGCCTGGTTTGGCGTCCTATCCGCCAATCAAGTGCGAAACCAGGATTCGCAAGCCGATTCCGATCAAGACGATTCCGCCAGCGACTTCAGCCAGCATGCCAAACCGGCGGCCCATCCGGCTGCCAAAGCAAATTCCTACCGACGTGAGAACAGCCGTAACCAGGCCAATCACGGCGCTTGGGGCCCAGATAGTCACCCGCAGAAACGCCATGCTCAGGCCAACCGCCAGCGCGTCGATACTCGTGGCGACAGACAGCGTAAAAAGCATCCAACCCCGGGTCGGGTCGCCGCGCTTCTCCGGCTGGTGATTGGTGGCTGCCTCCCAAAGCATCTTGCCGCCTATAACCGTCAGCAACCCGAACGCAGCCCAGTGGTCATAGGCGCTGATAAGGTTTGAAATGGTCCTGCCAATCGACCACCCGAGGATCGGCATCATAAACTGAAATAGTGCGAAGTGAAATGCCAGGCGAAAGATGTGTCTCCCGGTGAGTCGGGGGATAGTCAGGCCGGCAGCGATCGCCACTGCCAACGCATCCATCGCCAAGCCGGCGGCGATCCCGAAGATACTGAGCCAGTTCAAGTGAATTCCGCCTTGATGAAAGAATCGCCAATTGGAATTGAGTCTGCATGGCCCGAGACCGCTGAGGCTTCCCGGGGGTATTACAGTACCGCAGGCAGTCACAGTGCACAAGGATCTCAGGCGGGAACAAATCCTCTAGCCGGAGCGTCCATCAATTTGAGAACCATCCAGGCGAACCAACTTGACCGCCGGCCACCGATTTCAGAGATTCTCAATGGGCACGGGCGGGATCGGATCGGCCGGGGAGAACCCGAACACGCGTGAGAAGAAATAGAACTCACCCTCCAATGCTCGCTTGATGTTCTCGGCTTTTCTGAAGCCATGCTGTTCCCCTGCGAATGCGATATAGGAGGTGGGCACGCCCCGCTTTCGCAGCGCCTCGTGCATCATCTCGGCCTGATTGGGCGGAACCACCTTGTCATCCAGACCCTGGAAGAAGATGACGGGACGATCCATTCCCTCGAGGTGGTGAATGGGCGAACGGGAGACATAGAGAGCTCGGCTCTGCGGGTAAGGGCCGATCAAGGTGTCAAGGTAACGTGATTCAAACTTGTGGGTATCCCGGGCCAGCACTTCACAATCACTGACACCGTAGTGGCTCGCACCCGCGGCGAAGACCCTCCGAAACGCAAGACACGCCAAGGTGGTGTAGCCGCCGGCGCTCCCGCCGCGGATCGCCAACCGTTTCCCGTCCACTCGTCCCTGCCGGGCCAGGAACGCTGCACCCGCGCAACAATCATCCACGTCCACCACTCCCCACTGGCCGTAGAGGCGCTCGCGATACTTGCGCCCGTAGCCGGTACTGCCACCGTAGTTCACATCCAGGACGGCGATGCCGCGGCTGGTGTAGTACTGGATGCTCAGGCGGAGATCTGTCGAGGTTGCCGAGGTGGGTCCGCCGTGGATCATGACCAACAGTGGCGGCTTTTCGGCAGCTGGCCCGCTGACGTCTGGATTCATTGGCGGATAAAAAAGGCCGTGAGCCGTAAGTCCTCCTTCGCTCGAAAACTCGATCGGCTCCGGGTTGGACAAATAGGCAGGGTCGATGTCAAGGCGGATGGAGGATCGGAGGACCTCAACACAGCCACTAGCGAGATCGAGACGGACGACTGACATGGGCAAAGCCGGCGCTCCCGCAAGGAAAATGGCTTGGTCGGTATCGCACTGAATCGACTCGTACTCCGTATAAGGAAGCGGGATGGAGGAGGGGCGGTTGGAATGATCATCCCATTCAGCGAGCGTCCACATGCCTCGCTCCGTGAAAATGGTGAGGATTCGCCCTGCTGACTTTAAGGCATAGTGCTTCGCCCCGAAGACCCAAGGAGGAGCACAAAATTCCGCCTCGCGTGGGGCAATCGCCCGCACTGTGCCATCATGGTGGCAGTACAGGTTCCACCAGTCTGTCCGATCAGAGACGAAATAGAGCCTGCCGTCGGCAGACCAGAGCGGCTCAAGGGCCGATTCGCCGTCTCCGCCTGCGATGCGATCCGCCTTGCCGGGGCGCCCGTCATTACCCACAGACGCCAACCATAGTTCGGCAGCATCCCAAGGCATGTAAGGGTGACTCCAGGCCAGGTACGCGAGCGATGAGCCGTCAGAGCTGATGCGCGGCGACGCATAGAAGTCACGGCCATAGGCCAGGACATCGCCTGCACCACCGATTTCGGGTCGGATAGCGACGACCGTGTTACAGGGCTCGCTACCGCCGGAATGGTCCTCGCGAATGCAGAGAATGCGCCGATGCCTGACGTCCCACGTTAGATCGGCATATCGAAGGGAACCTACAGGGGTAATCGGCTCAGGCGAACGCCCGGGCTGGAGCAGGTAGACCCGCTGATCGTCGAAGTTCGAGAAATAAAGGATTCCGTCGGCGACGCAATAGGATCCGCCTCCGTACTCGTGAACCTGCGTCCGGGCGTTGAATCCTCCGGGAAGACAGTCCTCCAGACCTCCATCCCGCCTGCGCCGGACGATCACGGACCTGCCGCCTTCGGTCGGTCGCATCTCCAGCCAGTAAATCTCCTCTCCATCAAGTTGGATCTCGCTCAGGCCTACCGAGCCAGATACAATCAAATCTGCCGTGATTGGCGACTTCCAGGATCCGTAGGGCTGAACCTGTGTGAGGGACATTAAGAACGTCTCCTTTTAAATGGCATATCAGAAGCACGGCCGATCACCGCGCAGCCGCTCCAAGCGGCTCCACGATCCAGTAGCCGGGTGCGAGCGTCACGCCCGCGATCAATTCCGAGCCCAGGAGTACCCGTTCCAAGCCGCCCGCCGCGTTCCGCACACGATAGAGCGTGTTTTCGTTCACCGTATACCATTCGGGAAACTCATTCAGCCGCACGTAGTTTTTGTTAAAATTCAGCACCCGCCTGTGGCGCGCATAGTCCAGCTGGATTTTCGTCTCCCCTGGCGCCTCCATGCTCAGGTAGAGCCGCTCCCCCTCACGCACCGCACCGACCCGCATGCCGGGTTTCCAGTGCTCCGGCCGGGCGCCTTGGCTCTTCATCAACGCATAGAGCAACGCCGTTCGGTTGAAGTTCCCCTCCCCGTACCAGTTTTCGATATGGCCGTCGGGCTGTTGCATGGCGATCATCACCTTGATCTCGGACTCAATCCAGCCGAGCGCCTCGGATACAGGCTCGCGGTTCACCAGGTAGATGGCGCCTTCGAGCGAGTCGGCATAGCCGTCAAAGGATCCAAGCGGCAGTTTCGCATTCGGTTCCCAGACATAGTTACGGTACTTCGGCAGATTCGACAAAACTTTGCGCACAGCATCGCGGTACTTCATCTCCCCTGTGCACTGATAGAACGTATAGACCGCTCCGTACACATAGCCCCAGTTGTCGGAGAGCCCACTGTTCACCGGCTGCAGCGTGGCGGCGTCGATTTCGTTGTAGAGCATCCCGTCCGAGTTCGCCGACGCAAGGATCCGGTCAAGCATCTTCGTGATCGCAGGACGGTACTTTTCTGCGCGCGGCGTCTGCCAGTCGTTTTCGAGCGCGTAAAGGAGCACCAGGCCGACCACGGTTTCGTTGCCGTGATCGCGTAGCCGCAGACGGCCGTCGCCGGCGTGCGTGTCGAAGTCCCACTTGCCGCTCGGGACGCCGTGGTTGCCCGGCAGCACTTCCTCGATGTAGGCATCGCCGATGCGGCGGGCCCACTCGATGAAGCGCTTGTCGCCAGTCATGGCCGACAGGCGCACGAGTGTCTGAAGAAAATCGCCGTTCAACTCGGCGTCGGAAGCCGGCAATTTGCCGAAGCGCGAGTTGACCGGAGCCTGATTCATTGCGTCGGCAGTCATGTCGACCATGCGATAGAACCAAGGTGTGCGGCCAAGATACTCTGTCACCGAGAGCAGGCCATCCTTGGCGTACTCACCGGCACCGAACAGGCTGGGGGGTCCGAGTTCTCCTGTGCTCATCTCGAGGTTGGCCGGGATCGAATTCCCAGTCGTGGTGAAACGCACTTCGTTGCGCAGCATCTCCAGCAAGCGGCCGTGATAGAGATCGGGATCGGTGAGGTTTGCCGTCAGGATCAGGTAGGGATAGAGGTCCGCACCCGAATTATGCGGCGTATAGAGGCGTCTGGTGTCGCCGGGTTTCAGGCCTTGCGCTCTGCCGGGGATGCGGTCCGGCAACAGCAGGATTTTAGGATCCGCGTGAGTGAGCCAGGCCCGGAGCACGCGTTGTGATGCGGCCACCGCCTCCTCGAAACGCTTTCCGTTTTCCTGCGCCCGGGTGAAACGGGCATCCGACTGGCCCGCGGCTAACGAGGCCGAAGAGGCAATATAGAGAATCAGGGCAAGAGCCGATCCGTGCGACATAGACATGTCCGCTCTCCTTTTGCAGGCATCCAAAGCAGCCACGAATTTCACAAATCACACGAAGCAACAACAGCCGCCAATCTCACGAACTGCACGAAATTACAGCCAACAACTCAGGTTCCTGCAATCCGTGAAATTGGTGGCAGCCTCTTTATCGTGATTCGTAGGGTCCGTGAACCGCAGTCACCCTATAGCTTTCAGCAGAATCGTCCAGGATCACGACCCTGTAAGTATCTCCCCCTGGAGCAACGCGAATCACGATGTGGCCACGAGCGCTCGCTAGCTTGTCCAAACCTACCACCACCAGGCGGTTGGCGTCGTGCATGTTGGTGGCGAATATATCTCGAGGACCCGGATAGATCCGCGTCGACTGCAGCCGGGAATAAACCCGGGCAGTCGGGTGGGCGGAATCCCAGACATTCAGTATCCACACCCTTGGCCGCAGGGTCCCCACAAAGAAAGTGTTCTGCGAATCGATGTAACCGTGGTGATTTAAGATGCACGCTTCCCCAGGCCCCACGGCCTGAGCCACCGGGGTTTCGACATCGTGCCATGGCGGAAACCCTTCATACGGGATTCCGGGAATGTCTCCGCCGGTGAAATAGTCGAACTTGCCATAGCTCAGGCGAAGGCCGGCGCTGCACATGTTTTCACTGGGGCGGTCTTCCAGCGGCACGTCCTTAAGCGCCGGAAAGTGCTGCCGCGTCATTGTGCCTACTCCCGTCCATATCTCTCCATTCGCCATGATATTGCGTACGTCGAAATTCGGGTATTGTCCGGGGGCGCGCAGGAGAAGGATCTGGTCGTCCCTTCCGGGTTTGAAGCGCTCTACGCGCATGCCATTCTGCTCGGATTGCCATTTCACGAAGGCCCGGTAGTTCTTCACCATCTGATCTTCCAAAGGAGCGGGATACTGATAATCGGGCCAACCACGATCCATCAGCTTTCCGATAGGAATATTCTCGCCGACCTCCGTGACGCCCGTGAGCTTGTACTGTCCTGATTTCGAAAGCTTCGCGCTTTCGGAAACCTGGCCCATGTGGTCTGAATGGAAATGAGTGAGCAGAACATAATCCAGCCTGGGCGAAGAATCGTGCCGGAGCATCTGACGAACGTAGCGGACGATCCACTCGCCGGGGGTACGTGAATCGTCCGGGCGCGGGGCCACCCAGCGCACGCTTGTGCCCGCCTGGGCGCCGGCGTCGACCAGCATTGTGGTGCCGTCGGGAAAGATGAATAGGGCCGAGTTGCCTCGGCCCGTGCTGATCTGGTGAATGTCCATTGCGCCCGGGGTCCACGGCGGCAGGACCTCTCCAACAACCTGCGCATGGGCCTGTGTCACACATAGGGCGATCAACAGCAGGCAGAATAAACAAAACCTCTGGACGCACACTGCGCTCTTCGATTTGGATGGCATCGCTTTTCACCTTGTTTGAACACTGCCCGTTATAAATGATTGGGCTATGCACTTGACTCCAGTAAGCACTGCCTGAACGGTCCGGTCTGAGCCAGATGAGCCTTTGCGAATCCTCGCGCCTTTGCGCCTTTGTGGCGGGGTTATAAAAAACCACCGCAAGGGCTCAAAGACGCCAAGAATCGCCAAGGATTCCTTTCAGCCCAGGTTGGGGTCGTCACATCGCTAGTTACTGGAGTCATGTGCATATCCCCAATAAATGATTTACCCGCTCTGGCTTATAACTCCGGGCTCGCATGGAAGGCAAAGGAAATGTTGGAAATGTCGTGGTCTCAACTTGGGCAAGAAGTCCCGTCTGGCAGCCGGGACCTACTCAACAGCCCTCACGAATGCTCCTTTAGCGAGTAGTGCTGCCCAAAGGCGATGGGCCCGGCTCCACTTTTCCCCCACAACTGCCAACCTGCAGAGGGCAAAGCCCAGTCTACGGATATCCGGCGAATCTTCCTGTTGATCGGGGCAATAGCATTTCTGCGTTTTGAACTGCAGGCAGTAGGGAGGATCCGTGCCGGGAGGCACCGGAATAGTCATCGCAAACTCAAGCATACGATGATTGTGGTTGACCACATTACCAGCTGGGATCCCATTGCCAAAAACCTCCAATCGATTGGGCGTTGCGGGCGTGGGATTAGGCAAGAATCCGGTCAATGAAATCTTCGGGCGCAAGAAAGTTCCATTGGAGGCAAGCATGGCAACAGCTTCGGGCTTGCTCCAAATGGCGGGGGACTTCTCCTCATGAGCTTTCTTTTTCACTTCGCAGGCAAGCCTAGATTAGTAATTTCACCCAGCTGTCCGGTATGGTTTGGCCCGCGGAGAGAGTTTCGAAAAAGCAAAGCGCCTGGTGTGAAAAAATCGCCGAACATGTGTTCCGGTGCTTCTCTCTACCATACCGGCAAAATTGCACCGATCCGTCATCCTGCACAAAAAGCTCCAGTGTCATTGCGAGCGTTGCCAATTTCTCCTCCCACCGATGACTGAGGCAGCCCCTGCTTCTCAATATGCAGCCGATCCTGAGGGCTTGTGCCAGAACATCCGAACGAAGAGGGGTGCCGGTGTCGTTCAGCCGCGGCGCCAGACCTCCCTCGGGCGATTGTGCTTCCATTAGCTTGGTATAAACCCGGGCAGCCAGGGACCATGCTTCTTCATCGAGTCCGTATGCGCCTGCGAGCAGAAGTCCCTCCAGATAATACAGTATCGGATGCGTGTCTCCAGCTAGCTGCATGGAGTCGAGGCGCTCGCGCCAATGCCAATAAAGCCTGTCGGCTGCAGCAGCCAAGTCTTGTGGTACCACGTTAGGCGGCAACGAAAAAATGGCGGCCGCAATCTTCAGCTGGTGGGGGCCTATAGCCAATGACCACCTGTCAGGCAACGGAAGAGAGGGCCCTGATTGTGCTCTTAGGTAGGGTTGAATGAATCCGTCGCTGCCGATGAAATAGCCAAGACGGTTCAGGATCCGAGCCAGTGTGTCTTCCCTGCCTCTTTCGCCATCGAAACACGGGGCAAGGGCGACTCCACGTGAGAGCATTGCCGTATCGAAGGAGAAGATGACGCTGTTACGCCAATCCTCACCGCTGCTCTGAAGGTACAATCGTGTCAGAGGAACATGGCCGCCGGCGAATTGGTCTGAGATCCACCGAAGTGCATTTCTGGCGTGTGAGAATATTGTCTCATTGCGGTGGGAGACAATTGAAAGAAAAGCCAACCATGTCAGATAGTACCCCATGAGTTCGGGGTACAGAAACTCTGGTGAGCCCTTCTCGTTCAGCCACCCTACAACGCCACCCCGATGAGGCTCATCGGTCAACTGAACATGCGAGCTGAGTAGCCAGTCTTGTATGTTTTGGATCAGCGCTAGGTTTCGGCTTCCGCGTGATTCAAAGGGGGAAACAGACGGATTGGATGCATCCACTAGTGATTGAGATGGAATCCAGGTCTTGGCCGGCACGCTCCCTTATAGCATGCGGCACAAATTACTAAGAACATCGTTACTGCCGCCAGTTGCCGAAGAAGCCCGATCAGCGGCGATTATTTCTTGTGCAGCGGGTGGGGAAAAATGGTTTACGATGAATTGTTCGATACAGCCGATGCCCTGCAGTCGGGATTGCGAATGAATCAGTGGCGGTGCCTGTAAAGGGGCGTTTTCTATGTGGTCGGTTTCGAATCTGTTTCGAAGGTCACCCAAGAACCGCCAGGAAGACTCGCCGCCCGAATTCACTGTGGACCCAGAGTACATCGCGTGTCCAGTACCTAAAGTGCTCTGGATAGAACTCACATCCACATGCTTATTTGATTGCGTGTTCTGCACGCGCAAAACACGCTTCGGTCGCGGCCAGCATTTGGATTTCGAACTCTACCGGGCACTGATTGGCGAGCTTGACTCTCCTGAGTTTATCGGCCTGAACTATTCCGGTGAATCAATTTACTACCCTCGACTCCTCGAGGCGATCGAGCTTGCCAACTCTACAGGTGCCAGCACGGAACTCGTGACGGCATTCTCATCAATTTCCAAAAAACTGCTTGAGGCGCTTGTAGCCACTGGGCTGGATCGCCTGGCGGTCTCGCTGCACACGATGGATTCGCAGCAATATAAAGAGATTTACCGGTTCGGCAGGCTCGAGCTCCTTGAGGAACGTGTCGATGACTTCTTCAGGATAAAGCGCAGGCTTGGGGTTGAAAAACCCAGGCTGGACTTCTGCTTCGTGGCAATACATGAAAATCTGGGACAACTCGCTGACGTCGCACGTTACGCTGAGCAGGTCGGAGCTGCCGAGCTTTTTGTCCATCCGGTCATCGGACGCCATCCCCTTCCGCGTGACTTTTCCAGGGAGCTTTCCGCAAACAGACTGCAGGCGTCGTTTAAAGACGATCTGCGGAACGCTGTTGCGTCGGCTCGTACGGCTGCCCCTGGTGTTCCAATCACGGTACTGAACCCCGATATTGATCCCGATCCGCAGTTGGGCCACGCACCGGCTTACTTTGCGCCGCCGCTGCCTCCAAAAGCACGCATCCACACTTGCGATCAAAGCCCTTTTGAAAGCGTACACATCCTGGCGAACGGGAACGTCGTCGTCTGCGAAGTTCACGATGAGGTGCCGCTGGGCAACCTGCGGAACCAGAGATTGCAGGAAATCTGGCAAAACGAGCCTTACCGCGAATTCCGCAGGAAATATGTGACAGCCGAGATTCCCGAGTGTCGTAATTGTGTATGGAAGATTGCGTATTTGCCCATGCGTTGGAAATCAGCGATCGTTGCGGCAGACGGCAAGAACCCTCAATTGCTCCGCGGGTGGTATTTGGCAGATCGCGAGACGGTGATTTGGAGTAAACGCGAGAGTCTGCTCGTGCTGAGGGCACTTGGGCAAGGCAAACGAGTCAGGATCATCGGCATATTGCCGCGCGCTCCTAAAGGAAAAACCAACACGCTGCAGGTCGCCTGCAACAAGCTCCCCATCGGCAGCATTACCAATGGCAGTGAAAGCGAGTTTAGCTTCGACAGAACCTTCCCGTTGAACACCGGAGCGGCTACCCTCAATTTCGAGTTCCTCACCGAATACACCTTCCGGCCGGCATCATGGGGAATCAATGCCGATCAACGAGATCTAGGCTTTGCCCTGGAGCGGATCGACGTTCGGCAGTAAAGAGAGGAGGAGGAGTTGCATCAGTATATCCGCCTAGCGCGTGTTGTTCTCCTCCAGTGGATGCTGATGATTATCGACACAATCGGTCCCGTCCTGTCGAGACTGCTCTCCGAGCGCGCTTGGTTGCCGCATGGCACCTCCGGATCTGGAATTTCAGTCATTATTCCCGAGCGGGCAAATCCCGCCTTGCTGGAAGAATGCATCGAGAGCGTTATGCAGGCCTCTCGAGAAATTACAGAACCGGTGGAAGTGATCGTTGTCGTCAACGGTTCGTCCCGGGCACTTTATGAACAGCTCTGCAGCAACTATCGATCGGTGCGGTGGGTGTTTTTTGAGAATCCCCTCTGGTTCAGTGGAGCGGTCCACGAGGGATTACAGGTCGCGCGTTATGACTGGGTCTATCTGCTAAACAGCGACATGACTGTTGATCCCCATGCAATTTCTGAGCTAGTCCCTTGGCGAGCGCCGCATGTTTTCGCAATCGCATCACAGATCTCTTTCAAGGATCCTGCCAGACGAAGAGAAGAAACCGGATGGACGAGATTTCGAGAGTCAGGCGGTATGCCCGAAATCTTCGATGCGCCCCCCGAGGATGAACTGGTTCGCGGCACATTTTATGCGGGAGGGGGGGCGTCCCTATTCCAGAAAGCGCTGCTGAAGCGCATAGCCACAATCGCTGATATTTATAACCCCTTTTACTGGGAGGATGTGGAATGGGGCACCGTGGCGTGGAGATGCGGCTTTGAATCTCTGTTCTGCCCCAAGTCGCGCGTTTGGCATCATCACCGGGCAACGAACCGCCTTTTCTTCTCAGAAAGTGAGATCGAGCGGATTTTCCGCAGAAACATGGTCAAGTACGAGCTGAGGAATCGCGTGCTTGCACCGGCCTTTCAGCCTCAGCTCTTCAGACGCCTATACCGGCTGGATGGAGCCTCATTCCGCGAAGTGATGACACCCTCCGGCGTGGCGGGGATTCTTTGGTCCAGGTTGAGGTATTGGACATATCCATTTCGGAAAATACCGCTGCAGTACACATGGCGGAAGTATTACATGAAGCCCTGGTCAGCAGCGGCGGAGAAACCGACCATCCTTATTGCCACACCTTATGCCATATACCCTCCTTCCCATGGTGGCGCGGTACGTCTGCACAACCTCATCGTCGCCATTTCGAACCACTACAATGTGATACTCCTCAGTGATGAGGCAGACAGGTATTCGGAACTCAGTTTGAAGTATTTCGGACGACTTGCATCCGTCCACCTGATATCCGGACGGACGGGTGACACTGCGGTTAGACGAATACAGAGGATCAAGAGCCACTCACATTCTGATCTTAAAGCAGTGTTGCAAATGCTCGTCGCATGCTGTGCTCCGGCGCTGGTTCAGGTCGAATTCATGGAACTGGCAAAGCTCATCGACGTCAGACACGGCTCTATTCCCTGGTTGCTGACGCTGCACGAGGTCTGGATTTCAAAGAAGGCGGAGGCTGTGTCGAGCGAAGACCGTTACGAGCTGGCGCTGATCCGTAAGTTCGACGCGATTATCACCTGCTCCGAAGAGGATGCTCAACTGCTCAATCACCCCGCCCTCTACGTCGTACCCAACGGCGCCAACGTTCACGCGATCCCATACTGCCCCTCTTTGGAGTCAGGTCCCATTCTGTTCATGGGACCTTTCCGTTATCTTCCCAACCTGCAAGGTATCCAGCGCTTCCTGGAGGCGGTGTATCCGCATCTATTGCAGTCCATTCCAAACCTTCACCTGTGGGTGCTGGGCGGCAACGGTGCTGCGAAGACTGCGTCCCAAATGGCCTGCTTTGACCAGCAGGGAGTCACCGTAGTGGACCATATCGAGCAGCCGCGGCCACTTCTGGACCAGTGCGCAATTACGATCAATCCCTTGCGCGGCGTACGCGGCAGCTGCCTTAAGATTGCGGAATCGATCGCGGCCGGCCGGGTATGCATTTCTACTACGGAAGGAGCAAGAGGGTTCCTCAATCACAGCATTCCGGCGTTGGTGGCCGTGGATAAGGTCGAGGAATTCGAAGCGCCTATCAAGTCTTTGCTCTCTGACACGGTCCACAGGCGTTCTCTCGAAGAGCCATCCCCCCGTGTCTTGGACATCTGTTCATGGGAAAACGGCGCCAAGAGGATGCTTGCCATCTACTCCCGGATGATTGAATCCGGAACACGGGCCACATGATGAAGAAGTTATTGATTTCGGCGATCGTGATCCTGGCGGCCACGATCGGAACAGCAGCGCCCCAAGCGATGCTGAGCCCTTTTGAAAGCCCTGCCGCTCTGAGGCCTCGAAACAAAATCGACGAACTGGTTTTTGGCAGGCTGAAGCGGCTGGGCATTCAGCCCGCCGATCTCTGCTCGGATGCCGTGTTTGTCCGCCGCGCCTATCTGGATGTGATCGGCACATTGCCCACGGCGCAGCAGGCGAGAACGTTTCTCACAGACCAGGATCCGAACAAACGCAGCATCCTGATCGACCGTCTGCTGGAACGCGAGGAGTTTGCGGATTACTGGGCAATGAAGTGGAGCGATCTGCTGCGGGTCAAATCAGAGTTCCCCATCAATTTATGGCCCAATGCGGTGCAGGCGTATCATCGCTGGATTCGGACTTGCCTCAAGGAGAACTTGCCCTATGACCGGTTCGTCCGGGAGATGCTCACGGCGAGCGGCAGCAATTTCCGCGTGCCTCAAGTCAACTTCTACCGTGCCGTCCAAAGCAGAGAACCGCAGGCCATCGCGTCAGCCGTGGCGCTGACCTTTATGGGAGCGCGCGCAGAGGCCTTGCCGAAAGGCCGGCTGTCAGGAATGGCGCCCTTTTTCTCGCAGATCGGTTACAAGTCGACATCGGAATGGAAGGAAGAAATCGTCGCATTCGATCTCGGCAAGGCCACGGGGGAGAATGTTGCCGGCACATCGCAAGCGGCCGTTTTCCCTGATGGAAAGCCGGCTCGTCTGTCCCCGAACCGGGATCCGCGTCAGGTTTTTGCCGATTGGCTCATTGCTCCGAAAAACCCCTGGTTCGCGCGCAACATCGTGAACCGCGTCTGGTCCTGGCTGCTGGGGCGCGGCATTATTCATGAGCCGGACGACATTCGGCCGGACAATCCGGCCAGCAATCCCGAACTGCTGGCCTATCTGGAGCGGGAGTTGGTCACGGCCCACTACGACCTGAAGCATATCTACCGGTTGATTCTGAACTCGCAAGCGTATCAGCTTTCCTCCATTCCCGGAACCGATCGACCCGAGGGCGCAGCTAATTTCGCGTACTACCCGTTGCGCCGCCTGGATGCAGAGGTGCTGATTGACGCCATCTGCCAGATCACCGGCACGACGGAGCAGTATTTCAGCCCCATTCCGGAGCCGTTCACCTTCATCCCAGAAAACCAGCGCTCGATTGCACTGGCGGACGGCAGCATCACAAGTTCCTTCCTCGAAACGTTCGGTCGTCCGCCACGCGACACGGGTCTGGAATCGGAGCGTAACGATCGTCCCACGGCCGACCAACGGCTGCATCTGTTGAATTCGAGTCATATCCAGCTCAAGATTCAGCAGAGCAGCAAGCTCAGATCCCTGGTTCAACCCGGAGGCAACCCGCGAGAGCCAGTAAACTCGCTCTTCCTGACGATCCTCTCGCGCTTCCCGACGGACGAAGAGTTGAAGATCGTGGGGACGTATTTCCAGGCCACCACCGGCAACAGGTGGGTGCCCGTGGTGGATCTCGTCTGGGCTCTGATCAATAGCGCGGAGTTTCTCTACCGGCATTGATCTCGGGCGCGCTGGCGACCCGACGGCGCTCCTGGCGGTACTGAACGGGAATGGATGAGCCAAGGCAGGTCCCGTCCGGCAGCCGGGACCTACTTGGCATGAGAGCGAGAGTGAAGGTGAAAAAATGAGCGCAGAACAAAACATGAGCGGCATGCCCATTTCCAGGCGCGAGGCGGTGCGCCGCGGCCTTTTGGGAGCGGCTGGCTTGCTGCTGGCCGGCGGCGCGGGTCTTCGTGCCCTGTCCGCCGCACAATCGGCCAAAGCCAAGTCAGTCATCCAAATCTGGATGTGGGGCGGCACGCCGCACCTGGACACCTTCGATCCGAAGCCGGCTGCGGGCTACGACTACTGCGGTCCGCTGAACAAGCCGATCCCTACCAGGGTGGATGGGATCCTGATCGGTGAACTTCTTCCCCTGCTCGCGCAGCAGGCCGACAAGTATTCGATCATCCGCAGCATGACGCACGGCATTAACGCGCATGAAACGGCGTCCTACATGGTTCAGACCGGGCGGAAGCCCGGCGAACGGCTGGTTTATCCGTGCGTCGGCGCCGTGGTCTCGCTGTTCAAGGGCTATAACGCTGGATACAGCGGATTGATTCCGCCCTACATCGTGCTGACCCAGCCGCAGGGGCGCTTTGACGAGGCTGGATTTCTGGGGGTGCGCTACAGGCCATTCGTCACGGGCGGTGATCCGGCGCAGGCCCGGTTCGCCGTGGAAGGCGTCGTCGCTCAGGGAATCTCCGACCAGCGTCAGCAGGACCGGCGGGAACTGCTGCATAGGCTGAACACGCTGGAGAAGGCCATGAGAGACAATGCGTCATTGAGGGATTTGGATAAGGCCGAGGAAGAGGCGTATGGGTTGATCCTCGGCGATGCGGGCAAGGTGTTCGACCTTTCGCAGGAGAAGGACGAGTTGAGGGAGCGTTATGGCCGCAACACGTTCGGGCAGTCTTGCCTGGCGGCGCGGCGGTTGGTCGAGCGCGGCATCCCTTACATCACCATCAACTATCAAGGTTGGGATACGCACAGGCAGCATTTTCAGATCATGCGTCAGAGATTGCCACAGATGGACAAAGGCATGGCGACCCTGCTCCAGGATTTGTCGGACCGCGGATTGCTGAACAGAACTATCATCTGGTGGAGCGGTGAATTCGGCAGAACGCCAAAGATCCAGTGGGAAGCACCCTGGAATGGCGGGCGAGGTCATTGGGGTAACGTCTTCTCCGCCGTCGTCGCCGGCGGCGGATTCAAGGGCGGCCGCGTGGTCGGTTCATCGGATGCGAAAGGGGAAGAGGTGAAGGACCGCCCCGTGTATCCGTGCGATCTCATCAGCTGTATATATGAACTGCTCGGCATCGACCCCGACGGAAAGCTCCCCAATCCCCAGGGTCTCGATGTGCGTGTGACGCCCACCGCCGCGGAGGGTGTGACCATGGGCGGACGCTTGAAAGAAATCATGTGAGAGGATCATTGCTAAAATTCGTGCAATTCGTGGCGGCTTTTTTATCGAAGCAGCGGTGCGCCCTATGAATCCGGCCCGATGGCTCGTGACTCTGTGGCCGGCGACTTTTCTGGCGTTCGTCCCAGAAGTGCGAGCGCAGCTGAATCCCCCGCACATCGCTTATATCTATCCTGCCGGCGGTCAGCAGGGCACAACGTTCATGGTCAAGGTCGGCGGGCAGTTTCTAACCCGAGTGACCGGCGTCTACGTCTCCGGCAGCGGTATTCAAGCTACGATGGTCGAGTACACCAGGCCGATGACGGCGATGCAGGCCACACAGTTAAGAGACAGGCTGCAGGAGCTGCAGAAACAGCCGACGGACGCTGCGGTTCAGAAGGAAATTTCCGACATCAGGGTGAAGCTCCTCATCTTTAATAGCAATAGGAACATCAGTCCCGTCCTTGCCGAAACCGTCACGCTCCAGATCACAATGGCTCCTGACGCGGAGCCCGGCAAGCATGAGTTAAGGTTGGGAACGCCGCAAGGGTTGTCGAATCCGCTCGTCTTCTGCGTCGGCCAACTACCTGAATTCAGCGAGAAGGAGTCAATCAGCGTTAGCATTCAACCGGGCACCAATCAACCGCAAATCAGCCAGGCTGCTACTGATATGACCATCACGCTTCCGGCCACCGTGAACGGGCGGATCAAACCCGGTCTAGCTCGGCCTCAGGTCCCCGCGCGCCCGGGTCAGCCATTCACCCCCGGCGATGTGGACCAGTACAGGTTCCAGGCGCACCAGGGTCAGCAGTTAGTCATCGCCGTCAGCGCACGCGAATTGATCCCATATCTGGCCGACGCCGTTCCCGGCTGGTTTCAGGCTACGTTGGCGCTTTACGATGCCCAGGGGAAGGAACTAGCGTATGACGACGACTACCATTTCAATCCCGATCCGGTTCTCCATTACGAGATCCCCAAGGACGGCGAATACGTGATCGCGATCAAGGACGCCCTCTACCGTGGCCGCGAGGACTTCGTTTATCGCATTACCGTGGGCGAGCTGCCGTTTGTGTCAAGCATCTTCCCACTGGGCGGCCAGGCGGGCGCTAAAACCGCCGTCACGCTTACGGGCTGGAACCTCCCAGTGGACAGGCTGACGATGGATGCCAAAGACAAAGGGCCGGGAATCTATCCGCTTTCCACGGTCCATGGGGAGCTGGCTCACAACCACGTGCCTTTTGCGGTGGACACGCTGCCGGAAGGCTTCGAAAAGGAACCGAACGACTCGCAAAAGCGCGCGCAACCGGTCAAGCTTTCAATCATCGTCAACGGGCGCATTGACCGGCCGGGTGACTGGGACGTGTTTCGTTTCGACGGACGTGCCGGCGACCAGATCATCGCGGAGGTCTATGCGCGCAGACTCGATTCCCCACTGGATTCCCTGCTCCGGCTTACCGATGCCAAAGGCAGGCAGCTGGCGTTCAACGACGATCATGAAGACAAGGGATCGGGATTGAACACGCACCACGCGGATTCCCTGATAACGGCCACTCTGCCCGCGAAGGGAACTTACTACCTTTACCTGGGCGACGCCCAGCAAAAGGGAGGCCCGGAGTACGCCTACCGCTTGCGCATCGGCCCGCCTCGGCCCGATTTCGATCTGCGGGTTGCACCGTCCAGCATCAACGTCGCCGGCGGCATGATCGTTCCTATCAGCGTCTATGTGCTGCGCAAGGATGGGTTTTCCGGAGACATTGCGCTGGCTCTGAAAGGCGCCCCGAGCGGATTTACCTTGAGCGGCGCCCTGGTGCCGGCCGGCCAAGACCAGGTGCGGCTTACGCTGATGGCCCCGCCGGCGCCCCTAAGGGAACCTCTCAACCTGAGCTTGGAAGGCCACGCGATAATCCAGGGACAGGATATCGTCCGGCTGGCGGTGCCGTCGGAGGACATGATGCAGGCTTTCGCCTACCATCATCTCGTTCCTGCAAAGGACCTGAGGGTAGCGGTACCGAGGCGCGGCGTGTTCAGGGCACCGCCCAGGATACTTTGCGAACAACCCGTGAAAATCTCCGCCGGCGGAGCGGTCCGCATTCAAGTTCAAATTCAAATGCCCCCAAACAATCTCTTGGACAAGGTCCAATTCGAGTTAAACGAGCCGCCGGAGGGAATCGAGTTGCGGGACGCATCGTCAGTTCGGGAAGGCACGGAGATTACGCTGCACTGTGATGCGGCAAAAATCAAACCCGGCCTGAAAGGAAACCTGATAATCAATGTCTCCGCAGAGAGGCAGCCGCCGGCCGCAAGTGGAAGGCCGCAAGCGAACAGGCAGCGCGTCCCGCTGGGCACTCTGCCGGCCGTCCCTTTCGAAATAGTCACGCGCTAGCGGCCAGACTCGGAGGCGAACGCCAGGCAAATGCAGCAGAGGAATCCGTATTTCGAGATACGGTGAAGGAGTGGGACGTCCCGACAGAAAGCACGCACAACCATCGATGTGCCACCCAGGGCAGCATCCTGGCTAACGATCGGGTTCAGCGGCGAGCGAAGCGAGTCTGCCGCGACCCGGTGTTAGCCCGCGCTTCATATGCGGACAGCACACTGCACGCCAACTTAAGCAATCGTTGGGTTGATATTTCTATCTATTTTCCCAATAATCATTTTTTCTTGATGCTGGATGATTATCCTTGTCGAACGTTATAGTCGTCTATCGTGACTATCGCTTGGCACTTATTACAGACGAATGCAGCGTATCGCGGTGTCGTCTCGCGCTTCAAATCACCGCATTTTGGGCAACGCAGCGGTTTATCTGCTTCAACATGACCACCCGATACGGGTAAAACTTTCTTCGGTTGGTTCTCAGCCGATTGCTTCTTGCCAAAGAGATTGCGTAGGAAGCCCATTTTGGTTTCTCCTTTCTTCTATCGATGGGATGATGATTACATACGTCGCGCCTTATCCAAGTTATCGCGGATTCGGGTGTTGCCTGGGCTTATTTTGGTTGCCCTCTCAAGATACCGAAGCCCTTTTGCTTTCTGCCCAACTTGGGCATAGCACACGCCGATACTCATTAGAAACAAATCACATCCAGGGGCTAAGTGCAACACTTCCTTGTAGTAACGGATGGACTCGTTGAAATTTCCGCGTTGACCCGCTGAGTATGCTTTGTTCACAATGCGTTCAATTTGCTTGGCCCACTCAAAATCTTCTTGCGTAATCTCATAGTCTTGGACATTTGAACTGGTGCTGCCCATTGTGACGGTAATGACTTTGTGTTGAGCGAGTGGTTGCTCTAGTTGCGCCAAACGTGGCGGGTCTAGCCAGAGCAAATCCATTCTCTTCCGTGAGATTGGCTCTGCCTGCAAAAAAGCGGCGTCTTCATCCGAAATAACACTCGATGTATCCGTTGGTTGTTTTTTGCCGAACAGATTGCGTAGGAAATACATTTTAGCTTCTCCTTTCATGCTATGAACCGCTTCGCCTGCGACGAGCGGGCTAACACTCGCGATAAGCTGCGAGGGGCGCGACCTTCAAGGGTGGTGCGCTTCTACCACCATGCCTCGATTCGCCTCCGACCGCCCCTCGTCAGCTTCATCGCGTTGTTGGACGGCCCCCCTACCGTTTCTGCACGACGGGGGCCGCCACCCCTTCCCGTTCACCCAAGAACGCAAGCACCCTTCTGGCTAGGATATCGGGCTGCACCAGGGTCAGGCCGTGTCCGGCGCCGGGAATGATCTCCGCCTTGACCTGAGGAGCGACTCGGTTGAGTCGCCCGACGGCTGCCTTGGCAGAGTAGATCTTCTCGTTCTCACCTACCAGGAACAGGCAAGGCACGCCGAGGCCTTGCCACGCCTTGTCATCGAGGATGGTTGGCCAATCCGGGGGGGGGCAGCACAAAGTGACGCACGGCCATCTGCACGTCGGTTATGACCTGCTCGACCCGCGCCCGACAGGCGTCGTCGCCTCGTGCCGCGTCGGGAGACAACCAGTGGAGTGTTCTGCGGAGGGGTCCTCCGCCCAGGCCCGGCACAGGTATGGAAAGGAGTGCGACTCGGACGAAGAAGGCAAATGAAAGTGGGAGCACGATGCCGGCTGGAGCCAACAGCACCAGGTTCCGGAGCCGGCCGGGAAAGCGGAGCGCATACTGACCGGCGAGCCAGCCCCCATACGAGATGCCCATCAGACTGACCGGCCCTTCCGGAACCAGCACCGTGAGGACCTCATCCAGCCAACGAGCGAGATCCTCCGGCTTCGAGATCTCGCGGCGACTGACGCTGAGCCCGGCGTCACCCATGATGTCCAGGGCATAGGTACGGTGGTTGGCCGACAGCGCCGCGATACTGTAACTCCACATGAGCGAACTCGTCCGCACACCGGGCAGCAGGACGAGGGGAGGATCTGTGACGCGCCCACTGGCGCGAACGAGAGTCGTGCCGGAAGGAGTGTCGAGAAGCATGGTCTCGGACGCGACCGGCCACGCCTTGGCCCTTTCCAGGTAGTAGGCCTCGTACTCGACTTTGGCTCGTTCGGATCGAAACGGATAGAAGGACTGTCTCGTCATGGCGTCGTCGCCTCCGTTGAGGGCTCGTCCAACGATAGCGTTAAGCTGCAGGCCGCGCAGCCACACCCAAAGCCGAATACATTCGGGTCGCCTGGGGCGGAGCGGTCTGCCAGCTTAAACGCCGTGTTAGATGATTCACCATTCGAGGCTTGCTTTTCCTCCTGATTTTGCGCGCTTAATGTCGCACCTCCCAGTAGATCTGCCACAATCAGGGCATTTCCTCACACCGGTGTGAATCCGAGTCCCACTCACAATGAATATCTTTCCACAATGAGGGCACTTGAAAGCGGCGGCATTCCCAATCCAATCCTCATCATGACCCAAATTCCTCGGATCAAGATCCCTTTTTGGCATAGACCAAATATCCTCCTTCTTGCGTCTAACGCCAGGGATGAGCCGCGCGCTTCAGCGCGTCGGCTCCATGCCCTTGTTAGATGCCAAGGTCTTCTTTGACCCAGTCTATGGTGACGTTGTCTATTGATGTTGCCCCTATGTCTATCCACATATCAACCAGCGCTGTCCCATCTGGATCTTCTTGAAGGTATGATTCGGATTTTGGGAATATCTTGCAGTAAGATTTGATCATGTTTGCAGTGGATATGACAAGTACGCCGATCGTAGCAGCACAAAGTGACCGTTGAGATTGAATAGTCTGGGCATCTCGTATCTGGAGCACACCCGGGTTTCCTGCGTGGGCATGTTCGCACAAATAACTGTAGAACGCCTCAGAATGAGTGCTACTCAATCCAGCGGTGAGGGCCATTTTTTTCCAGGGAGGTAACCTCCACTTCCCCTTCTCGAGTAGATCTTTCTGTTGACCTGGCTTGAGATCTCTAAAGTGTTGATTATTCCTCAATTTTCCTTGTAACGGAGCAATCAGCTGAGCCTCCTCTAAAAGCATCGCCTTTCCTTTTGGTGATTGTACAGGAAAAGTCTGCCGTTCAAGCAAACCGGCAAGTTTCCAAGACATGTATCTCAAATCCGTCTCCTCTTCTGACGTTGGAGAGACGAAGACATGGTGGAACACTAGAAACGTTTCGAGGGCTGCCCTGCCAAGGACGTTTATAGAAGACGCATCAATGAAGTTCGCACCTAAGTGGGGTAGCACTGTCCCTTGGTAGAGGTAGAATGCAGCACTCGCATGCCCAAAGAACTTGAGGGCAAGGCCCTCTGCGTCGAGAGTCCTGTCGTCCGCACCGGCACCAGTGCCTTTGCTTGCCTCGACGGTTCGAACAAATATTTCTAGTAGTTCTATGCAATCTTTCTGTTTTTGCATCATCTTTTTTACAGCTAACGGCTCAACGATGAGCCGCGCCGAGCCGCACGTTCTTTGCGCGGCGAGGGAACCCGAGCGGCTTCGCCGCGAAGGGCGTCGGCTCCATCGTTTTG